>OHCI01000587.1_pt1 | contig 13042 bp, 10 predicted proteins | sample 1566751 | NCBI WGS metagenome assembly OHCI01 (sample SAMEA3879609, study PRJEB24766) | human gut metagenome | biome: human-associated habitat; feature: feces | place: USA | collected 1985/1987
TCGTGATATTTTTAAGGTAAATGCCGCTGATGGCACCGACGCCGATCATTGCAACTTTGACCAAATTGAATTCCTCCTTGAAGAAAGTAAATCGCCGCCACTCGGCAATTCACGCATCCATTTTTAGGTATATTATACACGTTTCGCATAAAATAGCAAGATGTTTTACTTAAGTTTCGGGCAAATTTGCGTGCAAGGCAAAAAGCGTTGGATTTTCTTGCTTTTTTGCATTTCCTGTGCTATACTGTACTGCGAAAACTGAATGAAAACAACAGGTGCCTTTCGTGTGCTTTTAAAAGCGCATAGAAAAGGGTAAAAGGGAAGCGGGTGCAAATCCCGCACGATCTCGTCACCGTGATAAGGGAGTTTGCCGCCATGGCATTTTGCCGGTCACTGAGCATAGCTTGGGAAGGCGGCGGCAGATGACGATCTTTCAGCCGGGAAACCTGCCTGTGTGTTGGTACGGGAGTGTCACACTCCAAATCACGAGGAATTGGTTGTACCGAAAATGCTCTGACTATACGCCGGGGTCTTTTTGTGTTGCCGTTCTATACATTTTGTACGTTTCAGCAGCGCAAAGGATCTCGGCTTTTCTCATGGGCATACGGTGTATTTGAAGAGAATTCAGATATGCCTTGGTTTCCTGTACCTTTCTTTCAGCGAAAATACGATAAGGGCCGATATTGACCACGGAAAGGAAGCACACCCTATGAGTAAGCTTACATGGAAAAAGACCGCCGCACTGGTAATGGCAGTTACAATGCTCACGACCGCTGCCGCAGGCTGCGGCAATAACGCGTCTTCGAGCGCATCTTCTGAGGAGAGCAGCACTTCTTCCACAGTCGAAAGCAGCGCGGCGAGCGCAACCGAGGAGGAAACAGACGAAATGGCAGCGAAGAATGTTGCGGATCTCATCGACGCAATCTATGTGCAGGAGCGCAATGATAATACCGATGAAGAATGCAAAGCAGCAAAAGAAGCTTGGGACGCGCTGACCGATGCGCAGAAGGAGCTTGTGGAAGGCGATAACGCCGACCCGGATTATTTCGGCCGCGATACGGGTGACGCCGCGCAAGACGACCCGCGCAATGAAGACGAAATCGGCGAAAACGAGCTGCTCGTTGTCAGCTTCGGTACGTCCTTCAACGACAGTCGCGTAAAGGATATCAAGGGCATTGAGGACGCTCTGCAGGAAGCCTACCCGGATTGGTCTGTCCGCCGCGCGTTCACCGCTCAGATCATCATCAACCACGTGCAGGCGCGTGATGATGAGAAGATCGATAACATGCAGCAGGCGCTTGATCGCGCTGTTGCAAACGGTGTTAAGAACCTCGTTGTGCAGCCGACGCATCTCATGCACGGCGCAGAGTACGACGAGATGAATGAGTTGCTTGACCAGTATAAGGATAAATTTGAGGGCATCGCTGTTGCAGAGCCGCTGCTCGGCGAAGTGGGCGACGACGCGACGGTTATCAACGCGGATAAGGAAGCTGTTGCAAAGGCCATCACAGCTGAAGCTGTGAAAACCGCCGGTTATGATGACGTCGCTGCCGCTGCAGAAGACGGTACCGCATTCGTCTTTATGGGCCACGGTACGGCGCATGTTGCAAAGGTCAGTTACAGCCAGATGCAGACCACCATGGAAACGCTCGGCTACACGAACGTATTCGTCGGCACCGTTGAGGGTGAGCCGGAAGACACCTCCTGCGAAGCCGTTATCGAAAAGGTAAAGGAAGCAGGCTTTACGAAGGTTGTGCTCCGTCCGCTGATGGTCGTTGCAGGTGACCATGCCAACAACGATATGGCTGGCGATGACGCAGATTCCTGGTTGAGCCAGTTCAAGGCTGCGGACTGCTTCGACAGCGTTGATACGCAGATTGCGGGTCTCGGTGAAATTGGGGATATTCAGCAGCTCTACATCGACCACGCGCAGGCAGCGATCGATTCCCTGAATGGCTAATCCGTAAACACAGCGCCCGGAGAGAATCGCTCTTCGGGCGCTTATGTTTATAGATTGTTTTTAAAATAAAGAAGAGGTATAACAAAATGAAAAAGAAGCAGATTACAGCTCTTTTGCTCTCAGCGCTCCTGATCTTCGGGTGCAGCGCGTGCGCAGGCAATACGAATGAAAGCAGTGCGTCTTCCGAAACTTCCGTTTCAAGCGCAGAGCCCACCTCCACCGAAGAGCCGGACGTTGTGCCGGAAGACGGCATGTACACGGCAGAGTTCAAAACGGACAGTTCTATGTTTCAGGCGAACGAAACTTGCGAGGGCATGGGTACGCTGACAGTTGAAAACGGCGAGATGACGTTCCACGTCAGCCTGCGTTCTAAGAAGATCTTAAATCTGTACCTCGGTACGGCAGAGGACGCAAAGCAGAACGAAAGCGAATGGCTTCAGCCGACCACCGATACCGTCACCTATAAAGACGGCACATCGGAAGAAGTCTACGGCTTTGACATCCCGCTGAAAAGTGTCGATAAAGATTTTGACCTTGCGCTCATCGGCACGAAGGGCACGTGGTACGACCACAAGGTCAGCGTGCGTAACCCGCAGCCGATCGTTGAGGACACCGCAAGCGACGCAGAGACCGAAGTGCCGGAGGACGGCACGTATACGTGCAGCGTCACGCTTGAGGGCGGTTCCGGCCGTGCAACAATCGAGAGCCCTACGGAGCTCACCGTTGCGGACGGCAAAATGACCGCGGAGATCACATGGAGCAGCCCAAACTACGATTACATGATCGTGGACGGCGAAAAGTATCTGCCCGTCAATACCGAAGGCAACTCCGTGTTTGAAATTCCCGTCGCCGCACTCGATACCGCACTTGCCGTTACGGCAGATACCACCGCCATGAGCACTCCGCACGAGATCGAATACACCCTGACGTTTGACAGCGCGTCTCTTACCGCATGAGACGGCTTACAGCGCTTTTAGCGGCGCTTTTGCTTCTGGCTTTCACGGGCTGCGCAGCAAACCCGGCACAGCCTGAGAGTACATCAAGCCCGGCGCAGGCCGATGAAACGCAAGCAGATTTTCAAGTCGAAAGCGCCTATCCGCTTGAATACGCGAAAGAGTTCACCGTGGACGAGTGCACCGGCGGTACAAGGCTCATCACCATTCAGAATGCCCGCTACCTCGTCGTGCCGGAAAACAGTACCGTGCCGAACGGTCTTTCGGAAGACATCACCGTTTTGCAGAAACCGCTTGAAAATGTCTATCTCGTCTCCACGTCTGCGATGGACCCGATTCTGAAGCTCGATGCACGAAGCGCCGTCACGCTTTCCGGCACGAGTGCCGAAAACTGGTATCTGCCGGAAGCGAAAGAAGCCATGGAAAACGGTGAAATTTCCTACGCGGGTAAGTACAGCGCGCCGGATTACGAACTCATCGTGTCTGCAAACTGCGGTCTCGCGATTGAAAACACAATGATCTACCACACGCCGGAAGTGAAAGAGCAGCTTGAAAAGTTTGGCATTCCTGTGCTTGTTGAGCGCTCCAGCTATGAATCCGACCCCTTGGCACGCATGGAGTGGGTGAAGCTCTATGGCATTTTATTTGATAAAGAGGCAGAAGCCGAAACGTTCTTCAACGAGCAGGTTCAGCGCATCCGCCCGCTTTTGGGGCAGGATACCACAGGCAAAACGGCAGCGTTTTTCTCTGTGACGTCGAATAACCTCGTCACGGTGCGTAAATCGAACGATTACGTTGCGAAGATGATTGGCATGGCGGGCGGCGAATACGTTTTTTCCGATCTTTCCGATAACGGCAACAACCTCGCAACAATCAATCTTTCGCTCGAGGAGTTCTACGCCGGCGCGAAAGATGCAGATGTTTTAATCTACAACAGCACCATCGAGGGCAAGATTGAAACAACCGAGCAGCTCTTATCAAAATGTCCCATGCTGGCAGATTTCAAAGCCGTGCAGAACGGCAACGTCTGGTGTACCACGCAAAGCCTGTTTCAGGAAAGCATGGAGCTGCCCGATTTGATTTTGGACATGAACCGCGTGTTCACGGCGGAAAGCCCGAAGGCGGTCAACGAAGATGAACTGAAATTTCTGACACATGTAAGCTGAGGAAACCATGAAACTAAACGGCACAAAGCGTCTGACAATTTCATATCTTGCGCTTACGGCTGCATTGCTCGCGCTGTTTATGCTGAACATTTTCTGCGGCAGCACGGCCCTTTCGCCGAAGGACATTTTAAGCACGCTTTTCAGCGCGGGGAATAACGCACTCGCGCAAAAGATCATATTTGGTTTACGCCTGCCGCGTGCCGCCATGGTCGTTTTGCTCGGTGCGGCGCTGTCCGTTGCTGGTTACTTATTGCAGACTTTTTTTGCAAACCCTATCGCCGGGCCGTTCGTTATGGGCGTTTCCGGCGGCGCAAAGCTCGCCGTTGCACTCACGATGGTCGTGCTTTTAAATCACGGCTTGTTCACAAGCTCACTCACGCTGATTTTAGCTTCATTTGTCGGTGCCATGGTCGCTATGGGCTTCGTCTTGGCCGTTTCACAGCGCGTAAAGCGCGCAGGCGTGCTTGTTATCTGTGGCGTGATGATTAGCTATATCTGTTCGGCTGTCACGGACGTTGTTGTTGCATTTGCGCAGGATTCCAACATCGTGAATTTACACAACTGGTCGATGGGCAGCTTCTCCGGCATGACGTGGGAGAATGTCCTCACGGCGGCTTTAATTGTGTTGCCATGCCTTGCGCTTTCGTTTATGCTTTCCAAACCGATGGCGGCGTACCAAATGGGTGAAGCCTATGCGCAGAGTGTCGGCGTTTCCGTGCGTCCGTTCTCAGTCGCACTTGTGTTGTTATCCAGTCTGCTCGCGGCATGCGTCACGGCATTTGCGGGGCCGATCTCCTTTGTCGGCATCGCGGTGCCGCATCTCGTAAAGCGCACACTCCGCAGTGCAAAGCCTTTGCACGTGCTGCCGGGGTGCGTTTTAGGCGGTGCAGCATTTTGCCTTTTGTGTGACCTCATCGCGCGCAGTATATTTGCGCCGACGGAGCTTTCCGTCAGCTCCGTCACGGCGATTTTCGGTGCACCGGTGGTCATTTTGCTGCTTGTGCACAAGCAGAGAAGGGAGGCGGGAGCATGAGCTATTGTGAAGCGAACGACCTTGCGGTCGGCTACAATTCGCCGCTTTTGGAGCATATCAAATTTGCCGCCGAGCGCGGACAGATTTTGACGCTTATCGGCCCGAACGGCGCGGGTAAATCGACCCTGATGAAAACGCTTGCCGCGCAGCTTGCGCCGCAGGGAGGGACCGTTTTGCTCGATGGGCAGTCCCTTTCGGTATACTCACCGAATGTCCGCGCGCGCAAAATGGCGCTGATGGTGCCGCACACGAACCGCACAGAGTTCACGACCTGCTTTGATGTCACCGCAGCCGGGCGTTACCCGTATACCGGTCGTCTCGGAATCCTCTCCGAAGAAGATAAAAAGCAGGTTTTCGACGCGCTGCATCTCGTAAATGCAGCCGATATTGCCGACCGCGATTTTGATAAGATTAGCGACGGTCAGCGCCAGCGTGTCCTTTTGGCACGGGCAGTCTGTCAGGAGCCGGAAATTCTGTTTTTGGACGAACCGACTTCATTCCTCGACGTTAAAGGTAAAGCGGAGCTCATGACGATTTTGCGTCGGCTTGCAAAAGAAAAGAATACTGCAATTATCCTGAGCCTGCACGAGCTTGACCTCGCGCAGAAGCTCTCCGATGCCGTTGTCTGCGTTTCGCCGAACAGTGTCTCGGACATCATGACCGTAAAAGACGCGTTTCAAAAAGAGAACATACAAAAGCTATATAAAATGTCCGACGAAGAATACACGTTTCTGTTCGGTAAAAAGGAGCCGCCAAAGTTTGAACACTACATTCGCAGCGGACAAAAATTATTGCGCTGCGGCTACACAACGGGCACATGCGCGGCACTCGGTGCCGCCGGTGCGGCGCGACTGCTTTTTACCGGCAAGGCCCCGGAAACGGTCGGTCTGCGCACACCGAAAGGCATCGTTGTTGAGGTCGCGCCAATCTACTGTGAGAAGACCGAAACCGGCGCCGTATGCGCCATTCGCAAAGACGGAGGAGACGATATTGACGCCACGGACGGCTTGCCCGTCATCGCAAATGTGACGCTTTTGCCCAATGAACACGGCGTCGTTAAAATCGACGGCGGCAAGGGTGTTGGCCGTGTGACCAAGCCCGGGCTTGACCAACCCGTCGGCGCGGCGGCCATCAACCACGTTCCGCGCGAGATGATCTCCGAAGCCCTCTTAAAAGAAGCCAAAACATTTGAGTATAAAGGCGGCTTTTCCGTGCTTGTCTCCATTGAGGGTGGGGAAGAGGCCGCGAAAAAGACGTTCAATCCACACATCGGCGTCATTGGCGGACTTTCGGTGCTCGGTACCAGCGGCATCGTGGAACCGATGAGTCAGCAGGCAATCGTTGATACGATGCAGCTGGAAATTCATCAAGCTGCGCTCAAAAACGGTGCGCGCCGCCTGATTCTGACTCCCGGCAACTACGGCCTCGATTATTTGCGTGAAACCTACCCCGCGCTCTTGGATATTCCCATCATAAAGTGCTCGAATTTTATCGGTGACGCGCTCGATGCCGCCGCAACAGAGCACTTTGAAGAAGTTTTACTCGTCGGGCACATCGGTAAGCTCGTGAAGGTCGCAGGCGGTATTATGAACACGCACTCCCGCATGGCGGACTGTCGCACGGAGCTTTTCTGCACGTATGCGGCGCTTGCGGGCGCGAAAAAAGAGGTGTGCGAAGCGCTGATGCAGGCGGCCACAACCGATGCCTGCCTTGATATTTTGGATCAAAACGGTCTGCGCGAGCCCGTCATGCACGGCCTGATAAACGCTGTGCAGCTGCACCTTGAGCGCCGTGCAGCGGGTGCATTCCAAGTCGGCGCGGTGCTGTTTTCCAATCAAACCGGCCCCCTTGGGCAGACCGAAACCGCAGAAAAATTGCTGCAAAAGTGGAAGGAGTCGTAAACATGGTACATTTTGTCGGTGCCGGCCCAGGCGCGCCGGATCTCATCACGCAGCGTGGCGCGGCGCTCTTACAGACTGCCGACTGCATCATCTATGCCGGCAGCCTTGTCAACCCTGTACTTTTGGGGCTCGCTAAAGCAGATTGCACGATCTACAACAGCGCCAAAATGACGCTGGAAGATGTGATTTCCGTCATGCGCGAGAACGAAAAAAACAACAGAATAACAGTTCGCCTGCACACAGGTGACCCGTGCCTTTACGGCGCAATCCGCGAGCAGATGGATAGGCTTGATGCAGAAAGCATTCCCTATGACGACACCCCCGGTGTCTCCAGCTTCTGCGGCGCGGCGGCAGCTTTAAACGCAGAATATACGCTGCCGTCTGTCAGTCAAACGGTTATCATCACGCGCATGGAAGGCCGCACGCCCGTGCCGGAAAACGAAAAGCTGCAAAGCCTCGCCACGCACGGCGCGACCATGGTGATTTTCCTTTCAATCGGTTTGGTCGATCAGGTGCAGCAGGCGCTTTTGCAGGGGGCTTATACGGCTTCTACTCCTGTGGCAGTCGTCTACAAGGCCACGTGGCCGGAGGAAAGAATCGTGCGCTGTACTGTCGGTGATTTGGCCGAAAGCGTGCATAAAGCGGGCATCACCAAAACGGCGCTTATTGTCATCGGCGATTTTCTCGGCGCACAATACGACCGAAGCAAGCTCTACGATCCCACATTCACGACGGAATATCGGAAAGGCAGTAAAGCATGAACTGCGCATATATCGCTTTCACCGAAACCGGACTAAAACTCGCAGAAAGACTGGCTCTTTCACATCCGGGCAGCGTCAGTCGCGGCGGTAAAAACGGCGTGAAATTATCCGATTGGACGTCCGAAAACTTTCAAAAATCCGATGCACTCATCTTCATCGGCGCTGTCGGCATCGCCGTGCGCGCCATTGCGCCGCATTGCAAAAGTAAGGCGACCGATCCCGCTGTGATTGTGCTCGATGAGCGCGGTCGGTTTTCCATTCCGATTTTGTCCGGTCACCTCGGCGGCGCAAATGACCTTGCCAAGAAACTCGCGAGCATCTGCGGCGCAGTGCCGGTCATCACGACAGCGACCGATGTCGAGGGCGTGTTCGCTGTAGACGAGTGGGCGAAAGCGCAGAACTGCCACGTGCTCGAGCCTAAGCGTATCAAAACCGTCAGCAGCACACTGCTTGCCGGTAAAGTGGTTTATTATGACTCGCAGTGGAAAATCACAGGCACTCAACCTAAAAATGTTTTCCCGGCAGACCATCAAGCCGATTTTTCCGTAACACTCCACCCGCAGGGCGATGCGCTGCACCTCGTTCCAAAAATCTGCGTGCTCGGCGTCGGTTGCAAACGCGGCACATCGGTTGAACATATCGAAGCAACATTTAAACAATTTTGCAAAGAAACAGGTTTTGCACCGCAAAGCATCTGTGCGTGTGCGAGCATAGACCTCAAAAAAGATGAACCGGGGCTTTTGGAGTTCTGTCAAAACCATGGTTTTAACATCCATTTTTATACAGCCGAGGAGCTCAAAAAAGCGTCCGGCGAATTCACATCATCTTCATTTGTGCAGCAGATAACGGGCGTTGACAACGTCTGCGCCCGTGCGGCCGTGCTGGCGTCGGGCGGCGAATTGGTGATCGAAAAGCATATATACAGCGGCGTGACGTTCGCCGTCGCCGCAAAACCCTTTACCCCGGATTGGAGCGTGTAAAATGAAGCGAAATCTCGTTTATGTCGTGGGTCTTGGCCCCGGCGACCCGCAGTTTTTGACCGCACAGGCGAAAACGGCGCTCGAAAACACCGACGTACTATGCGGCTACACCGTCTACATCGATCTTATCCGCTCGTTTTATCCCGAAAAAGAGGTGCACGCAACGGGCATGACAAAGGAGATCGACCGTTGCCGCTGGGCGCTTGAGACCGCGCAAAGCGGCAAAACCGTGGCGCTTGTCTGCTCGGGAGATGCCGGCGTATACGGCATGGCGAGCCCGATTTTGGAACTTGCACCCAATTACCCGAGCGTCGAGATCGAGGTCATTCCGGGACTTACGGCGGCGCTCAGCGGCGGTGCGGTTTTAGGCGCACCGCTTGCGCATGATTTTTGCGTAATTTCCCTTTCCGACCGACTCACCCCATGGGAGATAATTGAAAAGCGCCTTGCCTGCGCTGCCATGGGCGATTTCTGCGTGGCAATCTACAATCCGTCCTCGAAAGCCCGGCCCGATTATTTACAGCGTGCCGTCCGCATTTTGCTCCAAAACGGCAAGTCGGAGGAGACCGTCTGCGGCATCGTACGCAACATTGGCAGAGAGAGGCAGCAAAGTGAGATCATAACGCTCCGCGAACTTGAAAACAAGCAGGTCGATATGTTCACGACTGTATATATAGGCAATAAAACAACAAAGAATATCGAAAGCAAAATGGTAACGCCAAGGGGGTATCGCACGGTATGAAAGCTGTGGTGTTCAGCGGAACGACAGAGGGCAGACAGTTTTCAAAAATTTTGGCAAATCTCGGCGTAGAAGTTCTTGTCAGTGTTGCAACAGAGATCGGCGCAGAAGAACAAGACGAGAATGAAAATATCACAATTCATGTAGGTAGATGCACTGCCGCAGAGATGACGAAACTTTTGCATGGTGCGTCAATCTGTGTGGACGCAACGCACCCCTATGCAACAGAAGCCACGCGCACCATTTGTGAAGCGTGTGAAATGACAGGCGTTGAGTACCATCGATTGCTTCGTACCGAAAGCGAATTGCCGAAGAACAGTATCGTATTTGAAACGGCAGCAGAAGCGGCAGAATATCTCGAAAGTACTGCCGGGAATATCTTGCTCACGACCGGTGCAAAGGAGTTGCCCGCTTTTAAAAACCTAGATATAAAGCGGATTTTCCCGCGTGTATTGCCCACGCTCGACGGCATTCGCGCGTGCGAAGCCCTCGACATTCCGCACAGCAACATCATCGCCATGCAAGGCCCGTTTTCACTTGACCTCAACCGTGCGATCCTTGAACAATTCAACATTCAATGGCTCGTTACAAAAGACGGCGGCGCAGTAGGCGGCTTTATGGAAAAAGCAAAAGCCTGCGCATACTGCGGTGTACGCCTCATTGTGCTGCGCCGCCCGCGGGAGAACGGAGAGACAGTTGAAAGTATCCTTGAAAGGTGTAGAGAATTGCTATGAAAATCACTTTAGTCGGCATGGGGGGCGGCACATTCGACAGCGTAACAATGCAGGGAGCAGAAGCTTTGCATGAAGCTACACTCATCATCGGCGCAAAGCGTTTACTCGAAAACTTGCCGGATTTCTGTACGCAAAATCGTATCGCAATGTACAAAATCGGTGAGATTTTATCCGTGCTTGAAACAACAAAAGAACAAAATATCGCACTTGTATACAGCGGTGATACCGGGTTTTATTCCGGCGCCTCTGCACTGTGCCGCGTGCTCGATGAACGCCACATCGAATACACCGTGATTCCGGGCGTTTCCAGCGTACAGTTGCTTTCTGCTGCCATCCACGAACCGTGGCAGAACTGGAACCTCGTCTCCGCGCACGGCTGTGCATGTGACCCTGTTGCTGCGTGCAGCATGGGCAAGCCCACATTTTTCTTAACGGGCGGTGAAGTAACTCCCGCGGTGATTTGCGCGAAACTCACCGAAGCCGGGTTTGGAGACGTGCAGGCGGTTGTCGGTGAAAATCTCGGTACACCACAGCAAAAAATCAGTAAGAATGCAGTACGAAAAATATCTGAAAGTGTTTTTGCACCGCTATGTGTGCTTCTTGTAGAGTCGTGTGAAGTACCCGTGCGGCGTGTGCCGGGTTTGCCGGATGAAGTCTTCATCCGCGGCAAAACACCCATGACAAAGCAGGAGGTTCGCGCCGCGGCACTCGCAAAGCTTGCCGTTAAACCGACCGATATTCTCTGGGACATCGGCGCGGGGACCGGCAGTGTCAGCATAGAAATGGCGCTTGCTGCGCCGCTCGGATACGTGTATGCCGTGGAGTGTGACGCAGCCGCCTGTTCGCTGATAAAACAAAACCGAGACAAATTTCATGTACATAATTTGACACTTGTAGAGGGCAAAGCACCGGAAAAATTAACGGGTCTTCCTGCACCGGATGCCGTGTTTATCGGCGGCAGTAAGGGCAATCTGCCCGAGATCATAGATGCTGTATTGACCGCAAACCCGAGTGCTCGCCTGTGTGTTTCCGCTATCGCGCTTGAAACGCTGCAAACGGCGCTTTCATCTTTTGCAACCCGCGGCATGACTGCGCAAATCACACAAATTGCCATAAGCCGCAGCAGTTCAGTCGGTAATTTGCACCTGATGAAGGCGAATAATCCTGTTTTTTTGATTGTGAGGGAATGACATGCTGCAAATGCTCATCGCCGCGCCGAACTCCGGCAGCGGCAAAACGACCGTCACCATTGCGCTGCTTGCGGCGCTCAAAGTCCGCGGCCTCAACCCCTGTGCGTTTAAATCCGGGCCCGATTATATTGATCCCATGTTTCACCGCAGTGTGCTCGGCGTTGAAAGTCACAATCTTGATTTATTTTTCTCAAAGCCGCAAATAGTACAAAATTTGTACAATAAAAGCGCAGCCGATCACGGTGCTGCTATATGCGAAGGTGCTATGGGGTACTATGACGGTCTCGGCGGCACAAGCGACATCGCAAGTGCGTGGCATTTAGCCGATACGTTGAATCTACCCGTCCTGCTTGTCCTGCGTCCGAAGGGTGCAAGCTTAACCCTTGCAGCGCAGGTACGCGGCTTAATGTCTTTCCGCACACCGCACCATATCGCCGGTATTATACTGAATGACTGTAAAGAAAATTTGTACCGTATTTTAGCACCGATGCTCGAAAAGGAGACAGGTGTGCCTGTTATCGGCTATCTGCCCCCGATGCCCAAAGCTGCGATTGAAAGTCGTCATCTGGGGCTTAAAACCGCCGGTGAGATTGAAAATCTGCAAAAGAAGATCACACTTTTGCATGAGACGATGGAAAAGACGGTCGATTTTGAAAAACTCTTTAGCGTCTTTGCGTGTCCGGCACCCAAAGTACCGAAAGAGAAATTTCCGATTCCTAATGTGCGCATCGCCGTTGCAAGGGATGAAGCCTTTTGTTTTACATACACCGAAACGCTTGAAGCGTTCAAAGAAGCCGGCGCAGAACCTGTCTTTTTCAGCCCATTGCACGATAAAAGCTTGCCTCAAAATATCGGCGGGCTGTATCTGCCCGGTGGTTACCCGGAGCTTTGCGCAAAGGCACTCAGCGAAAATACCGAGATGCTTTTGCGCATCAAAACCGCAATCAAAAACAGTTTGCCGACTGTGGCAGAATGCGGCGGCTTTTTGTATTTAGGTCAAACACTTGAAGATGTAAACGGCGACAAATACCGTATGGCAGGCGTTCTGCCCGGCGAAGGCTTCAAGGTCGGCCACCTCGTGCGCTTCGGTTACGCGACGCTTACTGCGAAGGAGAACAGTATGCTGCTAAAAAAAGACGAGTTGCTTCCTGTGCACGAATTTCACCACTGGGATTCCACTGAAAACGGCATAGCGTGCACAGCGATAAAGCCGAACGGCCGTATGTGGGACTGTGCTTTTGCAAACGAACATTTTTATGCGGGTTTTCCGCATTTATACTGGGTGGGTACGCCGCTGCCGCAGCGCTTTGCGGACGCCGCCCGCCGCTACATGAGGGACAAAATATGACGGAAACAGAACTTAAAAACCGGCTCAAAACAATCACGCAGCCGGATGAAGCCGCGCGCAAAGCCGCCCACGCGCATTGGGCGTCGCTTGCAAAGCCACTCGGCGGGCTTGGCAATCTCGAACCATTATTAGAAGATGTGGCTGCGCTTACAGGTGTGCCGCAGTTCGATTTTTCAAAGCGCGCGGTCTTGGTGCTGTGCGCGGATAACGGCGTCATCGCACAAGGCATCAGCCAGTCCGGTAGCGACGTGACGCGCGCCGTTTTGCAGAATCTTGC
>OHCI01000590.1_pt1 | contig 13002 bp, 17 predicted proteins | sample 1566751 | NCBI WGS metagenome assembly OHCI01 (sample SAMEA3879609, study PRJEB24766) | human gut metagenome | biome: human-associated habitat; feature: feces | place: USA | collected 1985/1987
CTGAACGAATACTCGGCAGATTCATCTTATCTTTAAGCAGGAACCGCTTAATTGTTTCTCTGTCCTTGCCCGAATAGTCCGTATCAATATCGGCGTTTGTAACACGGGACGGATTCATAAAGCGGAAGAAGTTCAAGCCATACCGCATACTGTCCATCTGCGTAATCCCCAAGAGATACGCAATCATACTGCCTGATACCGAACCACGACCATAACCACACTGGATACCGTTTTGCTTTTCCCACTCCCGCAAGTAAGTTTGGAGCAGCATAAAGTCAATTGACTTCGTTGCCTTATAGACATCGAACTCTTCGTCGATGGTTTTCTGCAACTCTTCCTTTGTGTGATGCTTGAGTGCATATGGGTGGTTCTCAACCGCTGTTTGAATCTTGTCGTGGAACGTCTTCTCTGGTTCAGAGTAGATATGTGGGTACTTCGTCCCTCTATCCAATTCAAACGACTCGACCATATCTGCCATCACGTTGGTGTTTTCAATGGCTTGCATATACTCTGCTTCTGGAAGCGCCCCTTGTTCTCTATATGCAGCGACCAACTCGTCGTAAGTCTTAAACTTTAAGTCCCAACGTTCCTCACCATCAAACGTAATGTTTTTGGACGCCTGTAAGATACTTCTTCCTTTTTCGTGTTCTGCATTGAGGACGTGCGTATCAGTTCCTGCAATCAAGGGGACGCCGGTGCTCTTGCTAAGCAACAGCAGTTTTTCGTTGTAGTTGACCTGCTTCTCATCCATGTGATGTCCGACTTCTAAAAAGCAGCGATGCTTATTTCGTTCAAGGAAATCCAGATAATACTGCTGAACCTGTTCGTCACCTTTTCCGAGAACACCACCGACACAAGCCGTAGTGATGATAATGTTGTCAGATGTCTCAAACAGTTCGTTGAACGTGATTCGTGGAACGTAATAAAAGTGGTTGTCAGTTCTGCAGAAACTCTTAGACACAAGACTGTTGAGTTCTAAGAACCCATCGTAGTTCTTCGCAAGCAAGACGCAGTGGTAGTTGTCTCTGATTTTTTCATCGAGGTTAAGCGTAAGATACGCTTCAATACCGTGAATGTACTTCATCCCAGCGGCTTCGATAGCACTCTTCTTGTGCCACCACTCAAAAACAGAGCCATGCTCCGTAAACGCCATTGCTTTCATGCCGCACTCTTTGGCACGCTCTATGTATTCACCATACTTTGTAACGGAGTCAATGTTGGTAACACCGTTTGAAAGGTCACTATGCAAGTGGTATAGGGTGTATTGATTGCTCATCGCCATGACAGCCTCCCGTCGTAGAGTTTTTTCCAAGTATCTTGACCTCTATCGACAGGACTGTCCTTATCGCCAAGCAAATCTTCCTTGTCCCAAATGTATTCAACGTTTACAAACTGCTTCAACCGCTTGATATTGTGGTCATCCCTGATGCAAACGTCCTTGTCAAGGGCAAAAACTACCCTGCACCCAAGGGAAACCAGCAGTTTCATCTGATTCGGATTAAGATGCGATGTCAAAATCGCACCTGTGTTGTGTACCCCATATGTATCTGCGAGTAAAACTGACTTACATCCCTCAAAAAGGATGATTTCACCTTTTTTCTTGATGTCCTCCATGTTTTCTGCAAGCCCATAGATAGTTTTCAGCTCGCCCCATGCCATAAAGTAGGTGTATTTGCGCAAGCCCTTTTCTTTCCATGCCGGGTCAAGCGTTCTACCGCCTACATTTACGATTTTTCCATCTGGATTCCGTATTGGATAAACCAATCTATCCGAAAAGCTATCATAGTACACATCAAACTTATCGAGTGAGTCTTTGGATATGCCCTCGCGCTCCCAAACGGCTAACTTGTCCGGTCTTTTTTCGTACCGCTCCATATAATCGTCTGGAAGCACAGTTGATTTTGACTGCTTCTGCACTTTTTTCGGCGGCATAAACCTCTTAGCAACCTCAACTGTCGCTAATTTTTTTCTGGCAATCACATTGCCATCAACTCCGCTGTAATTCTTCAGTTTTTCGATAGCTTCGGCATAACCACACTTGTCGTAATACCGAATGAATGTCAGTACGTTACCGCCGATGCCCGATGAAAAGTCGTAGAATGAGTTTGTCTCCTTGCGAACGGAGAAGGAGGGAGTTTTCTCATCTTTGAATGGTGACAACGCCCAATATTCTCCGTTCTTTTCTGTGAACTCCGTATATTGCGAGATGTATTCAAGGATATCGACTGATTCAATCAGCTCAGATAGCTCCACCCACACTCCTCCTTCCGTATTTTATTTAATTGTGTTGACTTGTTAAAAAGGTGTCTGTGGAATGTGCTGTTTTGCCTGTTCATAGAGGATGTGATTCCCGTCGAACAGCAAATCTATGTATTCGTCCTGCGTCATCTGCATACCATTACGGTTTACAGTTACGCGGAGTTTCTTGTTGCCACACTCGGCACCATCGGCTTCGATTTCCTCTGGGGTTTTATCGGAAATCATTGCAATGGTTGAGGCATTACGAGCAATCTTTGCACTATCGGCAAGTTTACCGGTAATCGTTGCTTGAGCGGCACCAATACCAGCAATATTCATCTCGCCGCAAATCTGGTTCTTCACCATATCTACAAATCTGCCAAGCTCTTGGTAGCTGTCAAACGCATCGCCCTCGCCTTTGCCCTTAAAGTAATCAACAATAAGAACATCAAGCCCCTGCGTATGCTTAACCTTATTCACAGCCGTAAAAATGCTCTGCTGGTCAAACATTGGAATATAGATATGGGTGAACTTGCGCGTTTTTAACCACTCCTTTGCGTCCAGAATACGCTTTTCCTCTTCGTCGCTGTAATTGCCGGATGTCAATCGCTTGTACTCGATGCCAGATAGGTGTGCCAAGATTCTTGATGTAAACAGTCGAGTGTTTAGCTCACTATCCAGATAGAGGACTGCGTAATCCTGCTTCAGCAAGTCAACTGCGCAATTCAAAAGCATCATACTCTTGCCTTGCTTTTGCTCTGCACCAAAGATAAACAGTTCTCCACGCTCAATGGTCGCATAATCGTTCAATGCAGGGAACTTAAAGGGAATACCTGCGTATCCAGCGCCCTGTCTGCCCTTAATTTCTTCCCAGCATTTATCCACGACGTCCTTGTACGGTGGAACTTCATTTGTCGCCGAGAACTCCATCATCACATCATCCAGCATCTTGTAGATTTTCTGCTCGATGTTCTCTTCGGACGGCTGCGTACAAAGCTTCTGACACTCTTTGAGTTGCTGGAAAGTATCTCGCCTAAAAGCTGCATCCATAACATTGTTGACAAGCAGTTTGTACTCCTCAACAGTATTTCGGTCAATGCTATCACTGTTGTCCATCAATGTATAGAGCTGGTCGATACTGAGCTCATCCGCAAAACGCCTTGTTGCTTCCTTAGCAGACAGCGCTTGGATAATGTTATACGGGTCAATCGTCGTAATTCCATCTCGTGCAAGAGAACAAATCGCTTGATAGATATAGCGGTTCTCCTCGTTGGTGAAATGGTTCGGCAACAGTTGCTCTGAATAATACGAGAACTCAGGGTGATGAATCAGCGTAGCGATAATACCAGCCTCACTCTCAACCCTTGCCATGTCTTCACTTGCTCTAATAATTCATCACCTCTTTCTCATCAGCTCGTAATACTCACACATATCCTGCATCTCACACAGATGCGTGCATTTGAAAAACTCTACTGATGGTTTGAAATCTGATTCCTCACGAATCTTTCCAATGCTCTTTGCAAGCCATTCTTTAGATTCAGCGTATGCCTGCTCCTTAAATGGCTCTATGATAAACAGCTTATCTCTAAAACAATTGAAGCAAAGACTCCTCGGTGTTTTGCCATACTCTTCTTCAACTGCTGCAGAGTAAATATAAAGCTGCCTTAAATAAGCATCTAACTCTTCATCAGCCTTTGTTGGTTTCGCTCTGCTGCTCCGTGGTTTCAAAATCCTTGACTTATTATCTACGACATATAGGTCATCATCTTTTCTCCCAAGGAAGTCTATGTATCCAACAAACGGAATGCCGTTTACCACGAAGTCAACTTTCTTTTCAACACCAACCACGTCATACGGGAATGGCTGAAGTGTTTTAAGATATTGCAAGCCGCCAGTAAAGTAACTACTGAACACCTTTCTGTTTGGAGCACGCCCCACAACTTCAGTTTTGAAGTCTTGCAAGTACATATCAACAAGCTGTCTTGGTGTCTTTTCACCTTTGTGGTACAACTCAATAAGCTTGTGCATGAAAGTGCCATAGCTTGAAAAGAACATATCTTTACCATGAAACTTCTTTATGTACTTCAAGTACCACCTATAAGGGCAGTCTTCAAAAGCCTTTATTCGTGAGTAGCTCCACACCATGTCATCAATGAGTGGTGCGTAGTTTACTTCTCCCATAGGCGATTACCTTAGAATGGCAACCGGCTGTCATCAATTTCGCCATCATCAACCGTAGGCTGAGGGTCTGTGGTTTGAGAGCCACTCTCATCGCCCTCAACTTCAAAGGAGAACATCTTGAAGTTGGTGTACGTCACCTTTTTCTCCTTGTCATACTTCGTTGTGACATCAACGTCTCCGAGCTTAATGCGCTCGCCCTCTTTCAGACAAGCAGCTTTCTTTGCTGCCGCAGTCCCAATGGCAAGGACAAAGCCAGAAAAGTCTTGCTCATACTCGTTGGTTTGCTTGTTCTTTCTGCTGACCGACAACCGAACCTTTGTGCTCGTGTCGCTCATGGGAGTCACTTCCCAAACCTTTGCATAGGCGCCTGTACGAAAACCCATAGTGTATCACTCCTCAATCTTAAACGTTTCCTTGAAATCCGACAGAAGTTTTCCTGCCAACACGGATTCCGTAATTGCAAAGTAATTGCCGCCCTTTGCGTATTTGGACACAAACTTCTTAACATCGTCTGTCTTATCCTTATTCGCATTAAGATACGCCTTCAGCGTCTCATCAAAACTTTGAATGATTTGCTCGGCAATCATTTTATCTTCTGCCGTTTCCGCCGCTCTCTGTTTGCTACGGAATGCGTCGGGGTCTGCATCGGGTGTAGCAATGTTGAAGAACTTGAGCAGGAAATAGCGATTCGAATATGTCAGACCAGAGCCGAATGCCTGAGAAGCATCACCCTGTTGACCAACAAGCGCCCATTCAACGTCGATACGCTCTTCCGGGTTGTCGTTGTTAACCCAAGACCATGTCATATCCGCGCTAACCAAAACCTCGTTATTGTTCTCCTCATAGATGTCACCCTTACCGGTGGTCTTGGTTTTCTTGTATGTATATGGGGATACAATTGTGCTGCCCTGCTTGATGTTGGGAATCAGGGACAGACCATACTTGTCCATAAACACTGAGATTTTTGCGAGAATCTCATCCTCGGAAACATACTTGTAGCCGTAGCCACTCTTGTTCTTTTGGATGACCTCCACTTGCTTTCTGATTCTGGCAAGTTTCTGATAAATGTTCATCTGTTCTGCCATTTCATCCCTCCATTAAATATGTTGCTCCCATGTCGGCAAGATGCAACAGGAGCGCCAGTTTGCTGCGCTCAAAAATCTTCCCAATGAAAGCGTTGCCGCCCTTCACTGCGGTGTCCCAACCACCCATATGAGCACGAATCGCCAAGATTTCTTCTGGTTCAAGACGAATGAAGTTCTGAAGGATGATGATAGACTTATCTGCGTGTTCTCCGCAAGGGAACTTCTCATCAACCTCATAGACCTCTTTCTTATACCACTGTCCAGTCTCTTCATCCTTGACATTTCGAGAACCCTTTTTGTAGTAGTTGACTTTACAAAGGTCGTGCATCAAAGAAACGATTGCAATCGTCTCCTCACTGTAGACGCCTTGTAATCCGGCTGCTTCGATTCCAATTTTCAAACAATCATAGACATTGAGGGAGTGTTGCAAAAGTCCACCCTCATAGCATCCATGATACTTTGTTGAAGCCGGTGCCACGAAGAAATCAGAATGTTCGAGCCAGTCCAGTAACGAATCTGAACCGGCTCGCGTAACTGTTTCTTTGTAGACCGTGAGGAATCTTTCCTTTAATTCGCTCAATGAATTTCCTCCTTAATCAACGCACAACAGCTTGGCGAAGTTCTGCATGATTTTTTCGTTCTTGTCGTGAGTGGTGCTGAGGCTGCTGCGAGTGTCATTCAACCGCTGCATATATGTATCGATTTCATCCATCGTGGTCTGGATGTCGCTGTTGACCGCTTGCAGATTATCAATGGTGTTCTGAACCATCTGAACCGCATATGCAGACTCTTCTGTCAGTTCAGCCAGACGCTTTTCCTTTTCCTGCAGCAAGTCCAATGCCTCTTGCTTTGTTTTCTTGAAAGCCATACACTTTCTCCTTTCTTTCCAGATTTATACCTAAGCCATTCGGCGTTGTATGTTATTTAATTATGTTGATATATGTAAAAGAGAAACCCACTTTTGTGGGAATCTCTTTATTCGCTACGTTAGATTGAAAACGCCAGCTTCCAACGCTGGTAGTCTTCCATGTAATCTCGCTCTATACGATTCTGCTTGTGCTCCAGCTTAATCCGCCCATTGAGCGCATAGGTTCGGTCGGATACAAAGTTGGTCGCTGCTTCTGAGAAATCTATTGGAATGCCAGCTCGCTCTCTGTCGTACATTCTGTAAAACAATCCAGACATCCATACCCGGTAGAAGCTAAGATGTTGCTGGGTAAGCCCATCTTCGATAGCCTTCGCCGATTTCTTAGATAGAATTGAACGAAGTGTCGCGGTTTTTGTTACTGCGCGAATACCACGCATCAATGTATCGCCCGGAACTCTATCCCGTATAATCGTTCGGGAGTAATTTGGATTCTTATAGCGGAAGCTATTAAGTTCTGCTGCTTTATGGAATGCAGGTAATGCTTCACGATAAAGCGGAATGTGTGTATCCTTATAGGCAATCTCCATGTTGGCGAAGTCAATATCCGATGCCTTCACAAGAAGCGTATCGTCTTCTTTGATGCCACCAAAAGCCATCCAATAGTAGCAGCGGTAGATGACATCAATTGTCTCTTCGCTCTCTTTATCAAAAACTTCGTCCAGAACACGCTGGAGATGAAGTGGGCTTGAAATCATTTGGCGCTTAACTTTGGATAGCCCTGCCGTCTCAATGCCAAGCATCCCATCGCAAGCATTAGGCACCTTCATAGCAATACACCACTTCACATATTCCTTTAGAATTGTGAGTGACATCCACTGGCTTCTGGCGCGTAACGCGAGTATCTCGTCAATAGCCGGTTGGAGTTCTTCCTTGCTCTTAGTGCATAGGTCTGCATTCCACGAGACTTCATATGGTTCAAACGCTTCAAACACCGTTGTTGCAACGTTAGCCGTGTTGATACTCTTGGTGTAGTCTTTAACAAATCTTGATTTTAACTCCGCATTGTACATAGCGAGCCTCCCACTTTAGTATGTAGCGTTATGCTGGTACAACAGCGTTTAGGGCTGCGGCTTTCTTCCATACAGCAAGCAGCGCTTCGATGTCCAGATAGGCAATTGCACCTGTCGCCAGCAAGTTTGCTTCTGCGACCTGCTTCATGTATTCCTCGGACAATGTGGTGAGGTACTCTGGGTTTTCGCAAAGAACCATACTGTCCCTGCGAAGACCGCTGTCTGCTGCTTTGACGATAACGTGCGTAGGCTGATTCGTCTTTTTGATGGAACTGGTAAGCGGGAGGGCGATGATGTTAGGGCTATGTGCGTTGCCCACGTTATTCTGGAAAACAACACCCGGACGCCAGCCGCTCTGTTCACTGCCGCTGCCGCCAAACTTCATCAGATACACGTCGCCAATCTGCGGAACCCGCTCTTTGTTATTCTGAAAACCCAATATGCTAAACCCCTTAAATACAATTATGTTGATGGTTGGAGTATAGCACGCCCAATATGGCAGAGTCAAGTTAATTATATAGACAACATCAAAAAATATTTACCCGGCTAACAGGGTGTAAGTGATTTCTTGTTCTTTGTCGTTTCTACCTCCACAAAAAACTGTGAAAACAGTTCCAATCACAGTCATTTCAGTGTCTATCTCGACACAACGTACTCGGTCAAAACATAAGGTGTTTGCTCCAGATTTTAAGCAAATCAGGTTTGGGTTCTCATATATCAACATAATCGGGAATGACAACTTGAATTTGCATGGGTCTGAAACGCAATACCAACTCTGGTTCTCTGTGTAAAAGGAAATCTGCTGAGGCTTATGGTTTTCACAATACTCTTTAAGTTCCTTGACTGAGACTATCTTCTTCATCCTGTAGTAAAAACCTCCATTGATTTACGAGAAATCCCGTGTTATACTACAAGCGAGTCATTGCTGAGTGGTGTCAGTGATGACTTCGACCTGTCAAGCACGGGTCGCTGCACGCTGTTGTTATGTTGGTATTCATGGCAGTGTGCGTTTCGTGGTAGCTCGTCTATACTGGCGAGCTACCTTTTTTACCATTGACAGAAACAGTTGTTTATGTTAAGCTGTCAGCAGAAACAGTTGTTGCGGTTTTTATGCTACCACAAACACAGCGGTCTGTCAACATCAAAACTTGAGCTTATTTTTTGGAGGACTTTAACATGGACTTCGGACAGAGGCTGAAGAGCCTTCGCGTAGAGCGGAATCTCACTCAGCAAAATCTTGGAGATGCAGTAGGTGTTTCCACCGTTACAATTCGCGCTTGGGAACGCAACACCAAGAAACCCGCAATGGATGCATTGCTTTCTCTCGGGCGTGTTCTCAACATATCGATGGACACTTTGCTCGATTTTCACTTAAACAATGCACCAAACTACACTTTGGTTCTTACTTCTTCCGAAAGAAAACTTCTGTCCAGCTATCAAAGTCTTGACAACTATGGGCAAAGAGCAGTTGATGCAATCTGTGCACTTGAGAAGGAAAGGGTTGATGCCACGAAGAAACCTCGTGTTATTCCCAAAGTCATCGATTTGCAGCAGGTTAAGAGCGAGCGCTACATTCCTCGCTATACCACTCCCTCTGCTGCCGGTAGCTCCGTACCTCTCGACGGGGTTGACTTCGAGATGATTCTCGTGGATAGCTCCGTGCCAGAAGAAGCAGATTACGCCGTTGATATCCAAGGCAATAGTATGTATCCCTACATCCATGATGGCGACATGGTGTATGTAGAAAAAGACGCCGAGCTCACAATTGGAGATGTCGGCATCTTCTGTGTTGACGGTGCAATGTATTGTAAGCAATACTATCTTGACGATAATAACAATCTGGTTTTGGTTTCTGCAAACCCTGAGCTGCGCCATACGAACATCTTCGTCTCGGCAGATAGTGGGCGTTCTGTAAAAGCCTGCGGCAAGGTACTGTTGAAAGAAAAAATTGACCTTCCAGATTATTTGTTTGAGGAATAATGGTACTAAAAATGAGGCTGGTAGACTCCAGCCTCATCTGTTTTCCCAGTTACTCCCCAATCAATCTGCAATCAAAATGTTCTCTTTTCTCATAAGGACGACCGTAGAACTTATCTCCCTGAGAACCCTCCCAAACATACACAGAACTCGTTCCATCATATTTGTACACCAAGTTCGCCGGAATACCATTTTGATTGACAAGGGTCATAATCCGCCCAGCATATTCAAAAAATGCTTTCTTTAACTCCTTGTCATTTGAGTTCAAAAATGCTCTATAGCCAAATGCTGTGCGAATGCTTGCTATCTTTCCACGCTTTGCGAGCAAAACATCCAATGCAATCTCTCTGTCGTTAAGCATTTTCTCATGCATCTTTTTGTACTGCGACTTCGGGACATCATATAACTGCCTATCATTCAAAAGCCCAGACCACATATAGTCATAATTGATTCCTTCTAATTCTGCACACACTTCATTGCAAACAGAATTGTAGTTGGCTTCACTGGAAATGTAGCCCCGTAACATCGTTTCAAGTTCTTGGCTTGTGTATTTGTTCTCAAATGCCTTGCTACGCTCTTTTTTCTCATCGACACGCTTGTCGTATTCCGCTGAAGCGCTTTTGTCTGAGCCCACTTTAATGAGCAAGATAACTCCGAGAATCACAGCAATCACAAGTTCCATAAAGCCACCACTACATCAGCCTAACGCAGACTGGATATGTCCTTTCGCATCGTCAATCTTTTCAAGCGCATCACTGAGACTATCAACTGCGTCTTCCATGCGCTCAAACTTTTCTGTCCCTTGCAAGTTTTCAGGATAGTTATCCATACAGTCTTGCTCACTGTCGCAAACTGTTTCCACAATGGATGCAGCACTGCTCAACATTTTCAAGGCGTCTCTTAGCCGCCCTCTTCTTTTTTCATTCACTCATACGCTCCCATACATTCGAAATGTTCAACTCGATTTTGATGAACTCCCGACCATGCTTTGAAAAGCTAAAAGAGTTCAGTTTTGTAATGAGGTCGAAGAACCCGTTAGTTCTTCCTCCGTGAAGCTCAAGCTCGTCACAAACGATGACAATACGAAGTGTCTTCGTTTTCTCTTCGATATCTGCATGGACACTTTCGCATTCAATTTCAGACACCAGCTCGTCTACTCCGTCGCAAACCTCATTGATTTTCGAAAGCATCTCTTTGGAAATTTTATAGTCGTTTCCAAAGACCTTAGAACCATCGTCAATTAACTCCATAATAGAGTCTTTGCAAGTTGTGTACTCCATTCCAGCCTCCTCTTATTCAATCGGTTTCGTGAGACCGTGGAATGTAAATGTCAAACGGACTCGGTTCTTAACCAATGGATAAACCTCCATGTTGTTTGCAAACTCTGCCACTCTCGCAAACCACTCTGGTTTGTCAAAAGCCAGCACTTCTCCCTCAACACTGATGCTTCCCATCGTTTTGAACGGCGTATTCAATTTATAGGAAATTTCAACATCAGAATCCCGCGTAATATACTTTAGTGCCGCATGAGCGAACTGCATCTGCTGCAGCTTAATTGGATTCAAAACCGTTGTCTTTTCTTCATCCGCTGCAACATCATCCTTAACGCTATTGACGAACTCGTCCATTGCGTTTTGCAGTTCCTCATCAGACATAAACTTCAAGTCAAAGCTGTTATCCATTTGACCACTCCTTTAATTCAATTCTATCACAAAGATGCAGATTATCAAGGCAAATCAACCAAGGTTACACACAATTTCAACCTCTCCAACTGCATTGTCGCCCAAGATATGTACTAAAGAATTTGCAATCATACTGACATCAATTCTTCCATTAAAGCACAGTGAAAAGCGCTTCATATCCATACTCTGTTTTGGAGCTGCTTCATCCAGTTTGGTAGCTGGCGCATCTTCTACTTCGATATCCTCATCGGATGTTTTCCCGTGCAGCAGTTCATCCCACGCATCCTTTTGTGCTGTACTCATAGAGTGACCAACTGGGAACTTGATATTCAGCTTGTTCATCTGGATGTGCCGCCGAATCGTAAGCGGTTGTACCCCAAACATGGCGGCAAAACTCGTTGCATTGGCACCATAGTTCTCCATCATATGTCGTAGGTACTCTTCTTGCATTGATGTAGTCAGTGCTTTGAATTCATCCCATGTAATTGGTTGGTTCAAGTTAACGGTCACAACTTTCCCATTCCTTTCTTTCCACTGTTTTTGAGTCATGTAGTCTGTTGACATTGAGCATTTCTTGCTCTTGCTCCCGCACTTGCGGTACTTCGCTTGCTGTGCAAGGCGCTTACGCTGCCAGCAATCATACTCAAAATCAGACATCATTGCACACACCTCATCTTCTTTGAAACCTCGAACTTGTCCTCAAGTTCTTTGGGGGTTCTTGCTTTCCCGAGCTTCTTAAACTCACCATCAACAAGCTCATATAAAAAATAGAACTCGCGGCTCTCTTTGCTGGTAAGAATGAAGCAGAGCTCATGCTCGGCATTATAATATCCTACCCAAACTCTTTCGCCTTTGGGGTATTTGGGTTCATCCAAGAAGCTCCACCGCCCTCTGCATCAAAATATTGTGTTCGTTTTCTAAAGCTCCTGAAATCACTTCATCTAAAAGGCTGTTAAGGGTTTCGCCAACACGCTTCCCTTGTTCAACGCCGAGGCTCATAATATCTCTGCCATTGATTTGCAGGTCTTTTAATGCGAAGCACTGTTCAGCTTCTAAAACCTCAGACATAATAGAGCCGAGTGCGGTGCATCTTTCGATTCTGGATTCCTGCGTACCCTCTGCATGAGCAAGAATATCAGCCATCCGTACATCCAAAAACTGCGAAAACCGGTGTTCACCAAGTTTGTGCAGCCATTTACGAACTGTACGAGGTGTTGGTTCAATCATTGTGTCGTGATAGAGCACAAGCTCAAGAACTTCTTGCTTTGTCTTATTATCGAACCGCAGTCTATCCAAAACTTGTTCTGCAATATTACGGCTTGGAACTCCATGCCCGTGGAAATGTCCACCATTTTCGTCTTCGGTGTAGCATTGGGGCTTCCCAATATCATGGAGCAGTAGGGCAACCTTGACGGATACGTCAGCGCCCTTATAGTTTGCAACAGCGTGTGCAATATGCTCGTACACAGTGTATTGGTGGTACTTGTTGTTCTGTTCAAAGCCAATGCAAGGCTCCATTTCTGGGATAATTGTTGCAATAACATCAGCGAAATCCAGCAATACATTTAAGATACCGTCACCGAGCAACATTTTACAAAGCTCGCCATTGATTCGCTCCGCAGCAATGCGTTTTAACATCCAAGCGTCCTTGTGGATAGCAGCGGCTGTCCGTTCTTCGATAGAGAAACCATAAGTCGCTGCGAATCTCAGAGCTCGCATAATGCGAAGCGCATCTTCTTCAAAGCGTTCGTCAGGATTACCGACACAACGAATAACTCCTGCTTGTAAATCGTCTCTCCCGTGGAACGGGTCAATCAATCCAGCACTGTTGTACGCCATAGCGTTGATGGTGAAATCTCTGCGAGACAAGTCCTTATAAATACTCTCGGTGAATTCTACAT
>OHCI01000595.1_pt1 | contig 12849 bp, 16 predicted proteins | sample 1566751 | NCBI WGS metagenome assembly OHCI01 (sample SAMEA3879609, study PRJEB24766) | human gut metagenome | biome: human-associated habitat; feature: feces | place: USA | collected 1985/1987
CCGGCCTGAAGGCCCAGGCCTACCGCAGCATCTACGATAAGGATGGCAACCTTATCGAAAAGCAGGACATGGGGGTCAGCGTCTACAAGATGCGCCCCAAGACCATCCTCTATAACCCCGCCGACGGAGATCCCGCTACTTGGGTCAACGGTGTGCCCCCGCAGCCCGGTACGACTACCGATCCCGGCACCACTACCGATCCTGGTACCGGCGGCAGCACCGCCCCCAGCCAGGACATCCAATAACACGCAAGGAAAGGCAGCCCTATGTTTGAAGGATATACCCAGCATACCATTGATTTTCTCTGGAACCTGAAGTTCAACAACGAGCGCAGCTGGTTTTTGGCCCACAAGGAGGAGTTTCTCACTTACGTGGATGCGCCCACCCGGGCCTTGGCGGCGGAACTGACCCAGGCCATGACCGAAGCCTATCCCAAGCTGGAGCTGGAGTGCAAGGTGAGCCGGATTTACCGGGACGCCCGCCGGCTGTTTGGCCGGGGGCCCTATAAGGATCACCTGTGGTTCTGCGTGCGCACCGGGGATAAGGATTGGACCGGTCGGCCCACCTTTTACTTCGAGATCGCGCCGGAGTATTACAGCTACGGCATGGGCTTCTGGCAGGCTCCGGCGGAGCTGATGGAGGCGTTTCGCCGGGATCTGCAGGCACATCCGGCGAAATTTGAGAAGCTGGTGCGGGGCTTTGAAAAGCAGGATGTGTTCACTCTCAACGGCGACAGCTACGCCCGCAGCAGGGGGGAGATCAGCGACCGTCTGCGGCCATGGTTTCAGAAGAAATCCATCACTCTCAGCCACGAGCTGCCTTTGGACGAGAAAATTTTTCATCCGGAGCTGGCGGAGGAAATTTTGGAGAATTTCAAGATGCTGGTGCCCTTTTACAAGTATTTTGCCGGACTGTGCGCCTCGGTAGCCCATGGGAAGCAGAGGGAAGAAATATAATTTTTGTGTAGAAAGGCATATTTCGGCAGCTTTTTTTGTTAAAAAAGGAGAGAGGCGGCCGTTGACAAGGAAGCGGGATATCTGTTATAATAAGCGTAGCAAATCCCTGATAACTGAATACCTTATCAAGAGTGGTTGAGGGAACGGCCCGATGAAACCACGGCAACCTGCATTGCAAGGTGCCAAATCCGACGAGTATGCTGAATGCGGAAGTGATAGTCCCGCGTTCGTCCTTCGACAGATGAGGAGCGATTTTGAAGCACGATCCGTCGAATGTCGGAGCGTGTTTTTTTCATAGCTCCGGACCACATTGACTGACAGGGGAAACGTATCCTTTGACTTGCCAAAACCCCGTCTGCCCCGTCAGTCGATGCTATCGTATGGGATTTGCAAAATATTATACGAAAAGGAGCAAAAAATTATGGCAAGAAGATTATTTACATCCGAATCCGTTACTGAGGGACATCCCGATAAGATCTGCGATCAGATCTCCGATGCCGTTTTGGACGCGATTCTGGAGAAGGATCCCCATGGCCGCGTGGCCTGCGAGACCTGCGCCTCCACGGGCCTGATCCACATTATGGGTGAGATCACCACCAACTGCTATGTGGACATTCCCAAGATTGCCCGCCAGGTGGTGCTGGACATCGGCTACGACCGGGCTAAGTACGGCTTCGACGGCCACACCTGTGCCGTCATCACCAATATCGACGAGCAGAGCGGCGACATCGCTTTGGGCGTGGATAAGAGCTTGGAGGCCAAGAGCTCCGGCGATGCCGCCCTGGACAACGGCGCCGGCGACCAGGGCATGATGTTCGGCTACGCCTGCAATGAGACCCCGGAGCTGATGCCCCTGGCGATCTCCATTGCGCAGAAAATGGCCAAACGCCTGACGGATGTGCGCAAGCAGGGCTTGGTTGACTATCTGCGCCCCGATGGCAAGACCCAGATCACCGTGGAGTACGATGAGAACGGCAAGCCCGTTCGGGTGGACACCGTGGTGCTGTCTACCCAGCACGCCGCTGAGGCATCACTGGAGCAGATCCGCGAGGATATGATCCGGCTGGTCATCAAGCCCACCGTGCCCGCCGACCTGCTGGACGAGAACACCAAGATCTATGTGAACCCCACCGGCCGATTTGTCATCGGCGGTCCCCAGGGTGATAGCGGCCTCACCGGACGCAAGATCATCGTGGACACCTACGGCGGCAGCGCCCCCCATGGCGGCGGCGCCTTCTCCGGCAAGGATCCCACCAAGGTGGACCGCAGCGCCGCATACGCAGCCCGTTGGGTGGCCAAGAATGTAGTGGCCGCGGGCCTGGCGGATCGCTGCCAGGTGCAGCTGGCCTACGCCATCGGTGTGGCCCGGCCTGTAAGCGTGCTGGTGGAGACCTTCGGCACCGGCAAGGTGTCCGACGATAAGCTGGAGGAGGCTGTGGAGAAGGTGTTTGACCTGCGGCCCACGGCTATCATCCGCGATTTGGATCTTCAAAAGCCCATCTATCGTGAGCTGGCGGCCTACGGCCATATGGGCCGGGAGGACCTGGGCGTGGCCTGGGAAAAGACCGATCGGGTGGACGCCCTGAAGGCGGCCCTGGGGCTGTAATCCGGCGGGGGAGGAAAAGCCCCCGGAATACAAAAGGCAACAAGACAAATTTTCCCCTTGCAAGCGAGGAAAAAAGCTGGTATAGTAGATATGCCGCCCGGATGCGGGCGGCATATCTTTATCCGGGTATAGCGAAGTTGGTATCGCGCCTGGTTTGGGAGTGCGTAGACTCTATCCATGAGCGGTTTGGACAAAAGCCCGCAAAGCCTTGCGGCACGGGCGATAGCGGGTTTTCCTCCGGTTGCCGAAAACGGCACAAAAGCGGCTTTGACCACATAAATGACCACAGACAGAAAAAACTTTATTTTTACCGCTCGCCGTGGTATCATGGCAGAAAAGTGAATATCCGGGTGTAGCTCAACTGGTAGGGCGCGACATTTGGGATGTCGAGGTTGGGTGTTCAAGTCACCTCACTCGGACCAAAACCCCTCTGAAATCAACGATTTCAGAGGGACTTTTCTTATCTTTGATTACTGCGGTGCAAATTTTGAGATTACCAATCTTAGCACATCTTTTCGGCAAACGCAGACTTTATATTGTAATTTTTGCCGAATTGCAGTATAATTAACTAACAGTAGGCCTTTGTGCTACCAAGGCAGCCGTGTGGGCATATTTCCATGCGGCTTTTTACATTATATCTTTCTGAGGAGAATATAAAAATGGCAGAAGCGAAGAAGTATATTTTCGAAAAGCTCACGCCTGTAACTGACAGCGATATTAGTGTCTATGAGTCAGCCATAGATTTTGTTTTTGAGAATGAAGATGTTAAAAATATTGCCCTTTCGGGTGCTTATGGCGCAGGAAAGAGCAGCGTGCTCGCTTCCTATAAATCAAGCCATCCCAGCACAAAGTTTTTGCATATTTCTTTAGCGCATTTTCAAGACAATCAAAACAATATCAATTCTGATGTGCCCATTAAAGAATCCGTCCTTGAGGGTAAAATACTCAATCAACTAATCCATCAGATACCAGCAGAAAAGATTCCCCAAACCAATTTTAGAGTAAAGAAATCTACCGGGAATGGCGCCACTATTTGTTACACTATAGCGGCTGCGTTGCTTTTGCTATTTTTGTTACATATTCTGTTTTTTGACAATTGGTCGAAGTTTGTTAGCACTCTTCCCGATGGAGGAATTCAGCATTTTCTAAGCCTATCCACTGCCAATATGACGCTTCTTCTCAGTGGCATTGGTTGCTTTGCCATAGCTTGTTTCTTCTTGTTCCGAATTCTTTTGGCCCAAAAGAATAAAACATCGGTGTACAAGGGGTACAAACAAGATAAAATAGAAATGAGGGGCGATAGAGCGGAAATGTCAGATTTTCCACTCTATCTGAACACGGTCGCTGGTGGCCTTGATCGTAGAGATCAAACCATCGGCGGCTTTTCTTTTGTCGTCAAAATCTATGCTGTCCCAGTTGTCGAGATAATAGGATAACTTCTTTATCTGCTGGGGAGATATGGTTTCAACGCTCAATTCAGCGATTGCCTTTGAAATGGTCTGGCGTCGGGTGTCCAGTTCTTCAATTTTTTTGTTAGCGTAGGCAAGCAAGGTCGCATTGGCTCCGGTCAGCGTATCCAGCAGCTTTTCAATTTCTGCCTCCACCTGTGCCAGTTCCACTTGATAGGCTGTCAGTTTCGGATTGACTTTTTCCTCCCTGCCGTGGAGTATCTGAAAATCTTTGAACTTTTCCTGCATGGCCGAGAAAATGAATTGCTCAAATTCTTCTTTGCGGATTTTCCCGCAGCCCGGACAGCCTTTATTTTCCGTCCGTTTGGTACAGCGGAAATACCCGGTGCTGTTTGGTACATGGGTGGCTTTCAGAGCATACCCACAATGACCGCACTTGATTTTTCCAGCCATCCAAGTGTTCTTCGGTTTTCGTCCCTGCTGGAAGGTGGTATTTGCCATAAGTTTTTTCCGACATTTCAGCCATGTGTCAGAGGAAATGAGTGCTTCATGAGGAGCGATAACAAGTATCTGGTCTTTTAAGCACCTGTCCTTGTCCTCCTTCACATCCCGTCCCTGATAGAGATAGCAGCCGTTTGTTCCGGCAAAGTCAGAAGCGTCATTGACAATCGCTGCGCCCTGACTCTTGAAAAATTCGTACAGCTCCAAATCGGCCTGTGCGTAAACGGGGTTTCTTAAAAGCTGGGAAAGAAATGTACGGAACATGGATTTGCCATAAATTTTTATGTCATGTTCCTCGAAGTATCGGGTAATATCTCCGAAGGAGGTTTCCGGTTCAGCGTACATTTCAAACATCAGCCGAACATGGTCGGCGGCTACGGGGGCGGCAACCATTTTCTTTGTGCGGATACCTTCTACCACAGTAGGCTCTAACTGATAACCGTATGGTGCCTGTCCGCTCATGTGAAAGCCTTTCAGGCACCGGGAATAGTAGGCGTCTGTGACACGCTTCTGAATTGTCTCACGTTCAAGCTGGGCGAATACAATGCAGATATTTAGCATGGCCCGGCCCATCGGGGTCGAAGTATCAAACTTTTCCGTGGAGGATACAAACTCCACATCGTACTCTTGAAACAGCTCCATCATCGTTGCAAAGTCCAGAATAGAGCGGCTTATACGGTCCAGTTTATACACGATGACCCGCCTGACCTTTCCCTTGCGAATCTAGCCCAACAGCTTTTGAAACTCCGGCCTATCCGTATTTTTACCGGAATAGCCTTTGTCCTTGAATACCCGGCAGTTCCCACCTTTCAATTCATACTTGCAAAAGTCAATCTGACTTTCAATGCTGATACTGTCCTTGCGGTCTACTGACTGTCTTGCGTAAATACAATCTTCTCTGATAAATTCCATATTGGGCTCCTTTCCTTGTTGGAATGGAGCTACCAACCTTACAACTATATTATACCATCAGCAGCCCCGGACAACAATGTTGCGAATGATTAGGGAAATCTGTCCCCATATTTGCTGAACACCTCATAAAGACAACGCTCAATTTCTTTTTTGCGCTGTGCTTTCTCCTTCGGGGGAAGTACCGGCGTGAGGCTTTCCAGCACAATGATCTTCCCTTGAAATGCGACAGCCTTTGTTTCTCGTTCATAAGTGACAGCTTGCGTCATTGAAAACCTCCTTTGCGAAAGTGCGTGTATATGCCAGCCTTTCCCACTTGTCCCGTGGGGAAATGTCAAAAGACGGCACCCAGCAGGTGCCGCCCTTTGAGCTTTCTCCACTTCGGGTCAATGTGGCCCGAGGTCAGTAAGGACTGGAATGGTACTTTTCTTTGGCGTCCTCCACGCTGTTGAGGTCAAATACTTCATAAAGCTGCCCCACAACACGCCGTATATCCTTCTTTGAAAATCCGCAGTTCTCCATTGCCATAATGACATAACCACGGCAGGCGTCATTGCTCCATTCGTCCGGTTCCAAGCCGGGGATCATTCCAAACGCATTTCCCATAAAGTGCTCCTTTTTTGAAAAGATGGGGAGCCACGCCGGATCGGTTGGCCTATCATCAGACAGCATTGCCGGGGGCTCCCCATAGGTTTTCACTTCATTTCAGACACATCGGACGGACATAGGCTTCATGCCCCATAGTATTTCAACTCTCCCCATTCTGATGGCAAGGCGTTCTCATTGCCTGCGACGGCTCACGGCTTGCAAGGCCGCTTCAACGCTCGGACTGTGACTAAACGCAAGTATCCGGGTTCTGCGCCTGTTCCGGTGGAGCCAGCCTTGCCCCACCTATGGCATGGACCTGTTCGCTCGCTCAGTTTTACAAAGACTGTATTCTCTGAAATCCGAGGTCATGGCGGGTCTGTCACACAGCGCGTTCCCCTTCGTATCCGGGTGTCTTTTTATTCAATTTTCAATCTGCATGAGGCTTGTCTGAACCTCGGGCCATTGTGACCCGAAGTGTTTTGCCTCTCATAAGCCATTTCATTTTCCGGCCTAAATCGGTACGCCTTACAAAGAATTTTTCAAAATTTTTTCTAAGCGACGCAGACCTCGCTCGATTGCGACACGAACCACTTTTTCATGGACGCCCTCTGCCCGGGCAATGTCCTGTTTGGTCATGCCGAGAATGAAATGGGCATAAATCCGTTTTGCCTGTTTGTCTGGCAGACTGGTAATCGCTGCGTGAAGTTCCTGCATGGTCACTTTCCGCTCATACAGTTCATGGGGAGATAAAGCGACAAAGACAGCCTCATGCTCCAGCCCGTCATCCCGATCAAGGGAATAGTAGGCTTTGTGGCGGTATGTACGCAGCCGGTAGGCAGCCTCTTTACGATCAAACTCTTTGAACATTTCTGCAACTTCTTCCGATACTTCCATGAAGCAATCCGATGTATAGAATGGGTAATAGTCCCGCAAATTGATAATAGCCATATTGACCTCCGTTTCGGTTGTTGGTTGACGAGTGACCGAAACGAAGGCGGCGGGGAGCGGCACCGGGGAATGACTTCGGGCCAACATGACCCGAAGCAGCCCCATAAGAACACAAAAGCGCCCGGGCGGCATGAAGCCACACGGACGCATGAAATGACATGATAGTTAAGGTTCCAACAAATTTCGCATACATAGCCGGAATAACCCGGAGGGGGAGCTACGCTTTTTTTAGCTGGTGCAGATCATGGGTACTGTGAAAAAAGACAAAAATAGACACGGCGGCAATCCTCCTATATGCCGCCGTGGATTTACACGGTGTTAGGTCGTCGTTGGTTTAGGATAGACGAAAAGAAACGGCGGCTCTGAAAATCAAAGCCGCCGCTTCATAGGCGCGTGAAAATGTGTCTGCTTTACGACGGCTTTTTTTCTTTTGCCGTCGTCCGGCAGATCATTAGATATATTGCATTTATTTAGTCTTGCGGTTCAATCCTTTCAAAATTAACAATGACAAAATCACACAAACCATCAGAATTACAACGCCGATTAAAACCTGAAACATATTTGCATTATAATAACCAGAGATATTGAAAACGGCTGTCATGGGATATACCGTCTTTAACTGCTGGGACATACTCGCAAATAATCCAGCAAACGAATAAATTTCTGCAAATACCAGAGCCAGCCAATACCCCTTTTTCATCCGCGCTACCAGAGCGATAATAGGAGAAATTGCAAAGAATACGCCTACCCCATCCAGAAAATATATTTTCAGATTTTCTAACACAAGGCCAACGGAAAGTGCTTCTAAATGCAAAACTGCCTCGACAAGAAAGGTAATTGCAAAAAGTAAAAGGTAAATCAGAACGCTGAACACAAAGGCAAGTATCATTTTGGCAAGTGTCAGTTTCACTTCATCTACGGGAATGAGCCGCAGAGATTTTAAGGTATCCTCCTGTTCCTCCCGGCAAATCATATAACTTCCCAATAGGGCAATTACAGCAGGCAGAACATAAAAGGTAGCAAGGGATTGGGCCGCTGTCATAAACCATCCAGCCCCGTCAATATATCGGCGGTCATAGAATGTAAACTGTCCCTGTGCAAAGACGATCAACCCTACCATGACTGTTGCAAACCCAGCAATCCAGAGTATTTTGGAACGGTGGAGTTTCTGACTCTCCGCCCAAAGCAAATCTTTCATCATTTTTTGCACCTCACTTTCTCCGAACCAATGCCACATTCGCCAATACAGCCGAAGCAGCAGCCCATACACCAATACACAGAAATGCGGCTGGAATATTTAATGGCTGATCGAATACAACACCCGGAATATCATACATAACAATAGCGGTCATACTGGACAGCGGATGTAGGTACATATTCACCATCAAGAGGATAAAGCCGAGGAATGTATAAATCAGCGTCAGGCAAACAGGGAGAATATAGCCCTTTTGCGCTGCGGCAACCGCCAGTACTGGTAACATCGCAAAGGCGGTCAACAGAGAAATTTCCATACACTTCCGCAAAAGATAAAGGACACTTTCACTGTCAAAGGGAATATAACCGGATAGTATGCCGGTCAGAATGGACGCCGTTGCGGTAACTAGCATAAAGCAAATGGAATACACCAGCACCACAGCAAACTTGCTGAAAAAGTATGCCATTTTATTGACCGGTACAATCCAAAGCTGTTTGAGCATATCATACTGGTTTTCGTTATACATCAGCATGGTACACAACATCCCCAGCACTACCGGTAGGATGATCCACGGGGTATAGCTGAACGCTGTCCATTTGTAAAACATAATGGGGTCCACACCGGTTCCTTTGACACTTGAAAAGTAAAATACGGCAGCCAGTGGCATAAAGAGCGCCGCCAGCAGCATGAGCCAGATAAACTTTCTCCGGCGCAGTTTTAGAAATTCAACTTGTATCAGTTTAAGCAATTCCCTCTCCCCCTGTGATCTGTTTGAAATAATCCTCAAGGGTATCATTGCAGATTTGGGAGCTGATAACAGCTACATCCTGCACCACAAGGGCCTTGTTGATTGCCGCCATATCCAGTGCGGTGTCATAAAGCCGCAGGTTGTGTTCGTCCTGCACCGCATAATCGGTCACATGGAATTGCCTTTCCAAAATTAAAGAGGCTTTTGGAATATCCGACACTTGAAGCTGGATGTATTTCCGATTTTTCTTTTCTAATTCTTCCATGCTGCTTTCTTCCAGCAGAACCCCGTGGTCGATAATGCCTATGTCATCTGCCAACAGTGAAATTTCGGAAAGTATATGGCTGGAAATTAGGATGGTTTTGCCACGCTCCACACTTAAATTCTTAATAAAGTTCCTCACTTCGGCTATACCGATAGGGTCAAGTCCATTGGTCGGCTCGTCCAAAATCAAAAGCTCCGGGTCATGCAGAATAGCGTTGGCAATACCGAGGCGCTGCTTCATGCCGAGGGAATACTTACTGAACAGCTTTTTGTCCTTGTAGGGCAATCCCACAACTTCCAGCACGTTCTTGACGGCATTGGGCTGGGGTGTCCCTCGTAACTTCGCAAAAATTTCAAGGTTTTCTGTGCCGGTCAGATTCGGATAAAAACCGGGAGTTTCGATGATGGCCCCAATACGGGGATAAATGCGTTTCTCATGGCCTTTGATGTTCTGTCCGAACACATCTACTTCGCCGGAAGTGATTGGTGTAAGGCCCAAAATCATTTTCATAATTGTGGTTTTACCGGCTCCGTTGCGTCCTAAAAGTCCATAAATCCGGCCCGGTTTTACATGAAGATTCACAGAATTAACGGCAGTTTGTTCCCCGTAAATCTTTGTCAGCTTTTTGGTTTCAATCACAAGATCACTCATAAAAATGCCTCGCTTTCTCATTTTGTTTCGTTCTTCCAGATAACATAGTTGTAAAGGCTGCCATCCGGGAAATAGTTGATGAATACTTTGAAATTGCCTTTGTCACAAGGAATGACAAATTCAACACGGATTTGGTCAGAGTGTTCCGGCACATAGCAGGACACATCCGGGGAAGTGTTCTCCGGCAGCCCGCCCAGCTTATCGACTTCTTCTTCCCATGTTTCCTGTATCGTCTCCGCAGAAATATTGTCCTGTACGCCCTGCGGCAACGCATTGAAGAAAGTTTCAAAATCTCCATCCATCATTTGGTTAAAGTATTCGGTTGCTTCTTCCGTAATGGCCTGTTGGTCGGGAGCCTCGCCGGAAGATGGAGCGGCCTGCTGGCAGGCACAAAGAGAAAAAACAAGCAGAATACCGAGTAATAAACAACTCAATCGTTTCATAGGTCTTTCCTTTCAGTAAGATTGCTTTTTTAGAGCCACTACGGATGCGGCGGCAAATGTAGCACCGATCAAGAGCAGCGAACCGACACAAACAAGCGGCGAAGTATTGAATAAAACGCCTTGCATCAGGCTTTCTACCATAGCTGCGGCCGCTTCGGAAATATGGGGATAAATCCCCATCACGCTTGCCAGCGGGTGTATTCCCGTAAGATAAGCCGGGGCAATGACTACGGGAATCAGATAAAGCAGCGTTGCGCCAATGGGCAGGATATATCCCTTTGACAGCGTGGAAAGAAACACAATCGGAAGCATGGCTATGGGAATCAGAATACCACCTGCCAGATACAAAAGACCAGCGTCCATCAGTGTTTGGGCGTTCAGATCTGGAAAGCCTCCGGCAATCAGCCCACCGACAACACACAAAAGAAAAGTAATCAGGCACAGTCCTACGGACATCAGAATAACCACAGCGACTTTTGAAAAGTATAGCTGTGCTTTTGTAATAGGGATGATAAGCAGTTCTTTCATCGTGTCATTTTTGTGTTCATCGAAAAACAGTGTCGTTGCAAACATTCCCAGCACAATCGGCAGAAACAGGCTGGACAGATTCTTAAAGGCCAGTGTGTAAAGGTCGCCAAAACTATCCATAAAGGGACTGCTCCTTGAAATGCTGCAAGCCCTTTCAATCGCAAACGCTCCAAGCAGAAGTGTTAGAGCCAAAATGCACCAGACAATTTTATTCCGTTTCCATTTCTGGATTTCAGTTGTAATAATCGTCATACGGTTTCCTCCTTTCATGGTTCCAATTATAAAACGCAAACCTTGCCATAACCTTGCCGAGATAAAATTTTTTCAAAAAAAGCTCCGTGGGATCACAGAGCTTTCGGAAGTATGATGATAAAGGTTGTTCCGTTTCCGGGAACACTAGCGGCTGTAATCGTTCCTTTATGAATACTGACTAACTCTTTGGCAATCGAAAGGCCCAGCCCGTTCCCTTTGGCAGAACGGGAGTGATCGCATTGATACATCCGTTCAAAGATATGCGGGAGATCAGAGGCGGCAATCCCGTTGCCGTTATCAGCAACAACGATTTTTGCCTGCTGCTCAGTTTCAGTCACGGTCAGGAAAACTTTGCTTGCATCACTGTGCGTCAGAATATTTTGCAGTAAATTATTGAGAATACGAGTGTAGGCGGTAGAGTCAACCCGTGTCATGTATTCTGTTTCGGGTATCTCAATTTCATAGCTAAGATCGTGGTTTTCCAGCAGCGGCACCCAATCAGCCATGATGTCACGGGAAAGCTCATTCAGGTCGCAGACCTCAAAATGAAAAATCTGTTCCCCGGCATCCAGCTTCACCCATTCAAACAGGGCGGTCACAAAATCTTTCAGGTGGTGGGCTTTTTCCATAGCCACCCGAATGTATTCTTCCTTCTCAGCTCCTGTTACCATCTTGCTTTCCACAGCCTCCAAATATCCAACCAGAGAAGCAAGAGGGGTTTTTACATCATGGGAAAGGCTTGTCATAAGCCGTTTATAAGCCTGTTCGGATTGCTTTTGCTGTATAAGCCGAGATTGGCTGCTCATGGCAATCTCGTTAATATCATAACAGATTTGTTTTGTCAGGTCGCTTTCCCGCACCAATACACGGCGGTTCAAATTCCCGGCTTTTATATCGTTTAGGGCATCCCTAATAAGAAAAAGCTGACCACGGACGCGGTGAAGTTTTCCCAAAAGATAGCTGATTACCAGCAAAGCAATCAATAAGGACAACAATAGATAAAGGTTAATTTCCATGCTCATGCCTCCTTGTTAAAGCGATACCCTACACCGCGGACAGTCTGAATATAAAAAGGTTGTTCTGGATTTGGCTCGATTTTTTTTCGCAGTTTACTGATAAATGCCATGAGGTTATTGTCGTCAAAATCATATTCTTCTGTCCACACCTGCGTATAAAGTTGTTTTTTAGTAAAGACCCGACCCTTGTTGGACGCCAAAAATAGAAGCAAATCAAACTCTTTGCCGGTCAAGTCTACCGGGAGATTTTGAACCGTTACGGTTCGGTTGATTTTATCAATTACCATATCTTTCAGAAGCATGGTGGCGGCTTCGTTTCCGGTCACAGGGTTTAAGGTGGTATAGCGCCGGATTAGAGAATTGACACGAGCCATTAGTTCGTTAATTCCAAACGGCTTTGTCAGATAATCGTCCGCTCCCAGCCGCAGACCAGAAACCTTATCTTCTTCGTCGCTTTTGGCGGTCAGCATCAGCACCGGCACATTGTTTTTCTCTCGGATTTTCTGCAATACTTGAAACCCGTTCATATCTGGCATCATCACATCCAGAATAATTAGTGAACAGGTATCCTTGTTTTTTTCCAGTAGCCTCAGACCCTCTAAGCCGCCATGTGCTACTACCGCAGATAAATTTTCTTGTTCCACACATTTTTTCATCAAGGCACAAAGTTTCTTGTCATCGTCTATAATCAAAACACTATTCATGTTTCAGCAACCTCCCTTGTTTTGTCCGGCCATCAATCGGCTTTTCCGCAGCTTTAGGGATCAGCCAAACACCAGCCATTTTCACAGCACCGGGGATACGCCCACCGGCACAATAATAATTTACCCTGCG
>OHCI01000605.1_pt1 | contig 12604 bp, 23 predicted proteins | sample 1566751 | NCBI WGS metagenome assembly OHCI01 (sample SAMEA3879609, study PRJEB24766) | human gut metagenome | biome: human-associated habitat; feature: feces | place: USA | collected 1985/1987
GGCCGTGCCATGAGATTCGGCGCCAAGGGAATCAAGACACAAGTCGGCGGACGTTTGGGCGGCGCTGAAATCGCCAGAACCGAACAGTACCACGAGGGTACTATTCCGCTGCAGACCATCAGAGCGGACATCGATTACGGCTTTGCCGAGGCTGCCACCACCTACGGCCGCATCGGCGTAAAGGTTTGGCTGTACCGGGGCGAAGTGCTCCAGAACGCCGGCCGTCCCCGTGCCCGCAGGGAAGGAGGCAATAAGTAATGCTGTTGCCCAAGCGTGTAAAATACCGCAGAGTCCACAGAGGCCGTTTGACCGGTAAGGCGATGCGGGGTAACAAAGTAACTTACGGCCAGTTTGGCCTGCAGGCCCTGGAGCCGGCGTGGATCACCTCGAACCAGATCGAGGCCGCCCGTGTGGCCATGACCCGTTATACCAAGCGTTTCGGACAGGTTTGGATCAAGATTTTCCCCGACAAGCCCATTACCAAAAAGGCTTTGGGCGTTCGTATGGGTTCCGGTAAAGGCGCGCCCGAGACCTGGGTGGCCGTTGTCAAGAACCAGAAGGTGATGTTTGAGATCGGCGGCGTGAGCGAGGAAGTGGCCCGGGAGGCCCTGCGTCTGGCTCAGCACAAGCTGCCCATCAAGACCCGCATCGTCAAGAAGGAAGACCTGGATACTGAGATTGGTGGTGAATGATGATGAAGGCAACAGAAATCCGTAAGATGTCCGTTTCGGATCTGGAGGCCAAGCTGGCCGACCTGAAGAAGGATCTCTTCTTCCTGCGTATGCAGCACGCCACCAACCAGCTGGACAATCCCATTAAGATCAGCGCTGTCAAGAAGGACATTGCCCGCATCAAAACTATTATTCGTGAGAAAGAGACCAAGGTCTGAGGAGGTAAGCGAACATGAGTGAAAATACAAGAGCTTTCCGGAAAACCAGAGTTGGTCAGGTCGTCTCCGATAAGATGGACAAGACCATTGTGGTGGCCATTGAGGACAGCGTGCAGCATCCTTTGTATAAGAAGATCCTGAAGCGGACCTATAAGCTGAAGGCCCACGACGAGAACAATCAGTGCGGCGTTGGCGATACCGTGGAGGTTATGGAGACCCGGCCTCTGTCCAAGGACAAGAGATGGAGACTGGTCAGAATTATCGAAAAGGCTAAGTAAGGAGGTCGGCAGAAAATGATTCAGCAGGAAAGCTATCTGAAGGTTGCCGACAATACCGGCGCCAAGGAAATCCACTGCATCCGCGTTTTGGGCGGCTCCAAGCGGAAGTACGGCAACATCGGCGATGTCATCGTCGCCTCGGTCCGGAAGGCCGCGCCCGGCGGAACCGTCAAGAAGGGCGAAGTGGTCAAGGCCGTGATCGTCCGTACCAAGCGCGGCGTTCGCCGTGAGGATGGCACCTACGTCCGCTTTGACGAAAATGCCGCCGTCCTCATCAAGGAGGATAAGAATCCCCGCGGCACCCGTATCTTTGGCCCAGTGGCCCGCGAGCTGCGTGACAAGGACTATATGAAGATCCTGTCCCTGGCTCCCGAAGTAGTTTAAGGAGGGGCCGAAGAATGAATAGTCTGAAAATCAAGAAGAACGACAAGGTCGTCGTCCTGTCCGGCAAGGACAGGGGCAAGACCGGTAAGGTCCTGGGCACCGTGCCCAGCGAGGCCAAGGTCGTCGTGGAAGGCATCAACATGGTCACCTGCCACATCAAGCCCCGCAAGCAGGGCGAGGAGGGCGGCATCGTGAAGCGTGAGGCTGCCATCTATGCCAGCAAGGTGCAGGTTGTCTGCCCCAAGTGCGACAAGGGCACCCGCGTGGCCTACAAGGTCACCGATGGCAAGAAGGTCCGCGTCTGCAAGAAGTGCGGCGCTGAGCTGTAAGAAAGGAGAGAGGTAAAAATGGCACGACTGAAAGTAAAATATACCGAAGAAGTGGCTCCCGCTCTCTTCAAGAAGTTCGGCTACAAGTCCACCATGCAGATCCCCAAGATCGACAAGGTGGTCGTGAACGTCGGCTGCGGCGAAGCCCGTGAGAATCCCAAAGTTCTGGAAGCTGTCTGCAAGGACCTGGGCCAGATCACCGGCCAGAAGGCCATCGTGACCATCGCCAAGAAGTCCGTTGCAAACTTCAAGCTCCGTGAAGGTATGCCCGTGGGCGCTAAGGTCACCCTGCGCGGCGACAAGATGTGGGAGTTCCTGGATCGTCTGTTCAACGTGGCTCTGCCCCGTGTGCGTGACTTCCGCGGCATCAGCGCCAACGCCTTCGACGGCCGCGGCAACTATGCCCTGGGCGTTAAGGAGCAGCTGATCTTCCCCGAGATCGAGTACGATAAGATCGACAAGATCCGTGGTATGGATATCGTCATCTGCACCACCGCGCAGAGCGACGAAGAGGCCCGCGAGCTGCTGACTCTGGTCGGCGCTCCCTTTGAACGCTGATTAGGAGGAGAAAAAAATGGCAAAGAAGTCTATGATCCTGAAGCAGCAGGCTCCCGCTAAGTTCTCCACCCGTAAGTACAACCGCTGCAAGCTGTGCGGCCGCCCCCACGCCTACCTGCGTGACTACGGCGTGTGCCGTGTCTGCTTCCGCACCCTGGCTTACAAGGGCGAGATCCCCGGTGTCAGAAAAGCTTCGTGGTAATCTGCCGAAAGGCATACTCATTTGTATCGCAGAGCTTCGGCTCACGGTAATATAGGATGGCGAAAGGTCACTGTTAATTAAACATCGGCTTCCGGTGCGCTAAATTAGCAGTGATACCTCGCTGCCTCAACAGGAAGATTTCCTGTAACTCTAAATTAGGAGGATAATTAACTATGCACATCACTGATCCTGTTGCCGATATGCTCACCCGTATCCGCAACGCCAACAATGCCAAGCATGAGACCGTGGATGTTCCCGCTTCCAACATGAAGAAGAGCATCGCTCAGATCCTGCTGGACGAGGGCTACATCAAGTCCTTCCAGATCGTCGACGACGGTACCCAGGGCACCATCCGTATTACCCTGAAGTACAACGCCGGCAAGGAGAAGGTCATCTCCGGCCTGCGCCGCGTGTCCAAGCCCGGCCTGCGCGTCTATGTGGGCGCCGACGAGCTGCCCCGCGTGCTGCGTGGCCTTGGTATTGCGATCGTATCCACTTCCAAGGGCGTCATGACCGATAAGGCTGCTCGTGCGGCCCATGTCGGCGGCGAAGTCCTGGCATTCGTTTGGTAAGGAGGTATTTGAACAATGTCGAGAATTGGTAGAATGCCCATTACCGTCCCCGCCGGTGTGGAGGTCTCCATTGCTGCGGGCAATGTTGTCACCGTCAAGGGCCCCAAGGGCACCCTGGTGCAGACTCTGCACCCCGAGATGATCCTGGAGCAGGAAGGCAACATCATCCATGTTAAGCGTCCCACCGACGACAAGGCCCACTGCGCTCTGCACGGCATGACCCGCGCTCTGCTGCACAACATGGTCGTTGGCGTCAGCGAAGGCTTCAAGAAGGAGCTGGAGATCAACGGCGTCGGTTACCGCGCCGAGAAGAAGGGCAATGAGCTGGTCATGAACCTGGGCTATTCCCATCAGGTCATCGTGCCCGAGATCGATGGCATTACCATCGAGGTCCCCGCACAGAACAAGGTCGTCATCCACGGCGCCGATAAGCAGAAGGTCGGTCAGTTCGCTGCCGAAGTCCGCGAGAAGCGTCCTCCCGAGCCTTATAAGGGCAAGGGCATCAAGTATGTCGATGAAGTCATCCGCCGCAAGGTCGGTAAGACCGGCGCTAAGAAGTAAGGAGGTGTGCCGATATGATTAAAAGACCCAATACCAACGCTCAGCGTCTCAAGCGCCATAAGAGAGTGCGCGCTAAGGTTTTCGGCACCGCCGAGAGACCCCGTCTGAATGTTTTCCGCAGTGAAAAGAACATCTATGCCCAGGTGATCGACGATGTGGCCGGGAACACCCTGGTCTCTGCGTCCTCTCTGGATAAGGCCATCGAAGGCAACGGCGGCAATAAGACCGCAGCCCGTGCTGTGGGCAAGCTGGTTGCCGAGCGCTGCAAGGCCAAGGGTATCGATACTGTCGTGTTTGACCGCGGCGGCTATGTGTATCACGGTCGCGTGGCCGAGCTGGCCGAGGGTGCCCGCGAGGGCGGCCTGGAATTCTAAGAGAGGAGGATAACTGACAATGGCAAGATTTGAAAGAGAACAAAGCGAGTATATCGAAAAAGTAGTTGCTACCAACCGTGTATCCAAGACGGTTAAGGGCGGTCGTGTCATGAAGTTCTCCGCTCTGATGGTCGTGGGCGACGGCAAGGGCAAGGTCGGTTACGGCCTGGGCAAGGCCGCCGAGGTCCCCGAGGCTATCCGCAAGGGCATTGAGGATGCTAAGAAGAACATGATCCAGGTTTCTCTGTCCGGCAGCACCATTCCTCACGAGGTCATCGGTGAGGCAGGCGCAGGCCGCGTGCTGATGAAGCCCGCCGCACCCGGTACCGGCGTTATCGCCGGCGGTCCCGTGCGTATCATTATGGAAGCAGCCGGTGTGAAGGATATTCGTACCAAGTGCCTGCGTTCCAATACCGCAGTCAATGTTGTCGCCGCCACCTTTGAGGGCCTGAAGGCTCTGCGCACTCCTGAGGAAGTTGCCAGAACCCGTGGCAAGAGCGTGGACGAGATCGTGGACTAAGGAGGAGTTTGAATTATGGCTAATCTGAATATCAAGCTCGTCAAGAGCCTTAACGGCCGCCTGGAAAAGCACATTGCAACCGCTCATTCCATGGGCCTGCGCAAGATCGGTGACACCACCGTTCAGCCCGACAACGCTCAGACCAAGGGCAAGATCGCCAAGATCGGCTATCTGCTCCAGGTCACCGAAGTAGAATAAGGAGGTGCGAGAGAATGAAACTGAATGAACTGTCTCCCGCAGTTGGCTCCACCAAGGAAGCCTACCGCAAGGGCCGCGGCGCCGGCTCCGGCAACGGCAAGACTGCCGGCCGTGGTCACAAGGGCCAGAAGGCCCGCTCCGGCGGCGGCACCCGCATTGGCTTTGAGGGCGGCCAGATGCCTCTGGCCCGCCGCATCCCCAAGCGCGGTTTCAACAACATTTTTGCCAAGCCCCTGGAGATCATCAACCTGTCCGCTCTGAACAAGTTCGAGGACGGCGAGACTGTGAACGCAGAAGCTCTGCTGGCCAAGGGCATCCTGAGCAAGTGTGAGTATGGCTTCAAAGTTCTCGGTAACGGCTCCGTTACCAAGAAGGTGACCGTGCAGGCCGCTGCTTTCTCTCAGGCTGCTAAGGACGCGATCGAAGCAGCAGGAGGAAAGGCAGAGGTGATCTAAGGTGATTCAGACGATTCGCAAAGCCTGGGGCATCCCCGAACTGCGCAAGAAAATCATCTTCACCGCACTGATCCTTCTGATCTTCCGCATCGGCAACGCCATCCCTGTCCCCTATGTGGACACGGGCCTGCTGAATGACTATATCAATCAGCTGAGCACTACCGTCCTGGGCCTATACAATGTTATGTCCGGCGGTGCCTTTGCCGAGGCAACTGTCTTCGCATTGGGCGTGCAGCCCTATATCAATAGCTCCATCATCATCCAGCTGCTGACCATTGCCATCCCCGCCCTGGAGCGGCTGGCAAGAGAGGGCGGCGAGGAAGGCAAGAAGAAAATCCAGTCCATCACCCGCTATGCCACCGTGGCCATCGCCATCCTGCAGGGCTGGGGCTACTACATGCTGATGAAGAACTACGGCATCCTCACCAACACCGGTGTCTGGGCCGCCCTGGTCATCATCGCATCCTTCATTGCCGGCTCCTCCTTCGTTATGTGGATGGGCGAGCAGATCACCGAGTTCGGTATCGGCAACGGCATCTCCATCATCCTGTTCGCCGGTATCCTGTCCCGTGTGCCGGCCATGGTCTCCTCCATGGTCTCCGGCCTGAAGGCGGGTACCCTGGTCTGGTGGGCCGCTGTGCTGGTGGTCATCGGTATCCTGGCACTGATCGTGCTGATCACCTGGGTCAACGGCGCCGAGCGCCGCATCCCGGTGCAGTATGCCAAGCGTCAGGTGGGCCGCAAAATGTATGGCGGCCAGGCATCCACCCTCCCCATGAAGGTGAATATGTCCGGCGTTCTGCCCATCATCTTTGCCCAGTCCATCGCCATGATCCCCTCCACCATCGCTGCTTTTTGCAAGCAGCCGGCTGAGGGAACCTTCTGGTACGGCTTCCTGAACGCCATCGACACCAAATCGGTGCTGTATATGATCTTCTACTTCCTGATGATCATCGGCTTCAGCTATTTCTATTCCACCATTCAGTTCAACCCCATTGAGATATCCAACAACCTGAAGAAGAACGGCGGCTTTATCCCCGGCTTCCGCCCCGGTAAGCCCACCGCGGACTTCATCAAGAAGGTCCTCAATAAGGTCACGCTGTTTGGCGCCATCTATCTGGGCATTGTGGCCATCCTGCCCCTCATCATCGGCAAGGCTGTCAACAATGCCGCCCTGTCCATCGGCGGCACCTCCGTCATCATCGTGGTGGGTGTTGCATTGGAGACCGTACAGGCTCTGGAGTCCCAGATGCTGATGCGTCAGTATAAGGGCTTCCTGGAATAAGAGGTGTTTTTATGAAACTGATCCTTTTAGGTGCCCCGGGTGCCGGTAAGGGGACCCAGGCTGACATTCTCAAGGTCAAGCTGAATATCCCTACCATCTCTACGGGTAACATTCTGCGTGCAGCCGTGAAAAACGGTACTCCCACGGGCCTGAAGGCCAAGGAGTACATGGACGCAGGCAAGCTGGTGCCGGATGAGGTTATCATCGGCATCATCAATGAGCGCCTGCAGGAGGCCGATTGCGCCAATGGCTATATTCTGGACGGCGTGCCCCGCACCATCGCCCAGGCCGAGGCCATGGAGCAGGCCGGTATCAGCTTCGACGCTGTGGTCGCCATCGAAATCCCCGATGAAAAGATCGTCGCCCGCATGGGCGGCAGACGGGTCTGCGAGAACTGCGGCGCCAGCTATCACATTGTGAACATCCCCCCCAAAAAAGAGGGTGTGTGCGATGTGTGCGGCGGCAAGCTCGTGCAGCGTAAGGATGATAACCCCGAGACGGTCCGTGACCGTCTGGCGGTTTATCATAAAGAAACAGAACCGCTCAAGGGTTTCTACGAGGCCCGGGGGATTCTGAAAACTGTGGAGGACCAGCCCACCGTGGCCGGAACGACGCAGGCGATCTTGAAAGCACTGGGGAGATAAGCTATGATCACCCTAAAGTCAGCTCACGAGATCGAAGCGATACGCCTGGCGGGAAAAATTACCGCGGCTGCCCGGGCCCTGGCCCGGGAAATGGTAAAGCCCGGCGTAACAACCCAACAAATTGACAAGGCAGTGTTCCACTTTATTCGGGAGCAGGGGGCTACCCCCTCCTTCCTGCACTACAACGGTTATCCGGCCAGTGTATGCATCAGCGTCAACGATGAGATCATCCACGGTATCCCCGGCAAACGGGTGCTGCGCGAGGGTGACATCGTCAGCGTGGATGTGGGTGCATACATCGGCGGCTACCATGGCGATTGCGCCGGCACCTACCCCTGCGGCCAGGTGTCCGACGAAGCCCTGCGCCTCATCCGTGTGACCCAGGATTCCTTCTTTGAGGGCCTGAAGTTCGCCCGGGAGGGCTACCGCCTGTCGGATATATCCCACGCAGTGCAGACCTTTGTGGAGGCAAACGGCTATTCCGTGGTGCGCGAATATGTGGGCCACGGTATTGGCCGGAATATGCACGAAGCGCCTGAGGTGCCCAATTACGGCAAGCCCGGTCACGGCCCCCGCCTTCTGCGGGGCATGACCTTGGCCGTAGAACCCATGGTCAACGCAGGCACCGCCGCCATCAAGCAGATGAGCGATGGCTGGACGGTGAAAACCGCCGATGGCAAATATGCCGCCCACTATGAAAACACCATCCTGATCACAGCCGGCGACCCGGAGCTTCTGACGGATCCCGCAGAGTCATTGGTGTAAGCTATGGACATTGTCAAATCCAACATCGTAAAATCCACTGCCGGCCGGGACGAAGGGGACCTCTTCTTCGTACTGGATATTCAGGAGGAGTTCCTTCTGCTGGCAGACGGTAAGCGCCGCCGGGTGGAAAACCCCAAGAGGAAAAAGTGCAAGCATGTAGCCTTTGTGGGGGAGAGTCACAGCGTCGTTGCCGAGAAGATCAGGAGCAGCGAAAAAATCACAAATAGTGAGCTTCGTAAAGCCTTAGCTGCCTGTATAGGCGGCGGTAATCAAGACCAGGAGGGATTATAGCTTGGCAAAATCCGATATGATCGAAGTGGAAGGCGTAGTGGTTGAATCCCTGCCCAACACCACATTCCAGGTAGACATTGGAAATGGACACACCATATTAGCGCATATTTCCGGAAAGCTCAGAATGAATTTCATCAGGATTCTGCCCGGTGACAAGGTGACAGTGGAAATGTCGCCGTATGATCTGACCCGGGGCCGGATTACCTGGCGTAGTAAGTAGGAGGTTTATCAAAATGAAAGTAAGACCGTCCGTGAAGCCCATGTGCGAGAAGTGCAAAGTGATTCGCCGCAAGGGCCGTGTTATGGTCATTTGCGAGAATCCCAAGCATAAGCAGAGACAGGGCTAAGATGAAATTGGAGGTGCTTTAAGAGTATGGCACGTATTGCCGGTATTGACCTGCCCAAGGATAAGCGAATCGAGATCGGTTTGACCTATATCTATGGTATTGGCAGAAAGAGCGCGCAGGACATCCTGGCGCAAACAGGCATCAACCCCGACACCCGCGTGAAGGATCTGACGGAGGCCGACGAGGCCAAGCTCCGTGAGGTCATCGACCAGAGCTACACCGTGGAAGGCGATCTGCGCCGTCAGGTGGCACTGGACATCAAGCGTCTGACCGAGATCGGCTGCTATCGCGGCATGCGTCATCGCCGTGGCCTGCCCGTCCGCGGTCAGCGCAGCAAGACCAACGCCCGTACCCGCAAGGGTCCCAAGAAGACCATTGCTAACAAGAAGAAGTAAGGAGGGAAGATAGAATATGGCTAATGCTAAGACCGGCAAGAAGGTTATCCGCCGCCGCCGTGAAAAGAAGAACATTGAAAAGGGCCAGGTCCATATCCGTTCTTCCTTCAACAACACTATGGTAACCGTTACCGATGCACAGGGCAATGCCCTGTCCTGGGCCTCCTCCGGCGGCCTGGGTTTCCGCGGCAGCAAGAAGTCCACTCCCTTCGCCGCCCAGAGCGCAGCCGAGACTGCCGCCAAGGCCGCCATGGAGCACGGCCTGAAGACCGTTGAGGTCTTCGTCAAGGGTCCCGGCCAGGGCCGTGAGGCTGCCATCCGTGCGCTGCAGGCCGTGGGTCTGGAAGTGACCATGATCAAGGATGTCACGCCCATTCCCCACAATGGCTGCCGCCCCCCCAAGCGTCGTCGCGTGTAATCGGAACAAGGAGGATAAATAGATTATGGCTAAGAATATGCAGCCTATCGCCAAGCGTTGCAAGGCGCTGGGTATCTCTCCTGCTGTCATGGGTTACGCCAAGAAGGAGACCAAGCGCAACCCCGGCGGCCAGATGAGAAAGAAGAAGAGCGAGTATGCCATCCAGCTCAATGAGAAGCAGAAGGTGAAGTTCGTCTACGGCATCCTGGAGAAGCAGTTCCGTATGTATTATGAGAAGGCTTCCGCTATGTCCGGCAAGACCGGCGAGAACCTGCTGACCCTGGTTGAGCGTCGGCTGGACAATGTGATCTATCGTCTGGGCTTTGCCATGACCCGCCGGGAGGCTCGTCAGCTGGTGAACCACGCCCATTTCACCGTCAACGGCAAGAAGGTCAACATTCCTTCCTACCTGGTGCGCGTGGGCGATGTGATCGAGGTCAAGGAGAGCAGCCGCTCCTCCGCCGCCTTCAAGCGCTTCACAGCAGAGGATGCTCCTCTGGTCACCGTTCCCACTTGGCTGGAGCGTGACAAGAATGCGCTGAAGGGCACCGTGACCAGAATGCCCGCTCGTGATGACATTGATATGCCCATTGAGGAACACCTCATCGTCGAGCTGTACTCCAAGTAATAGGGTCGAGACCCTCAAACTGCACTGGAATCGAATACGGTGCGGAGCATAAACTCCGCCCAACTGAAATGAAGGAGGGTACTGCATGATCGAAATTGAGAAGCCTCAGATCGAGTGTATTGAAACACCTGGCGATGCTTCCTATGGAAAGTATGTGATCGAACCCCTGGAGCGCGGCTACGGAACGACACTGGGCAATGCCCTGCGTCGCATCCTGCTCTCCTCTCTGCCCGGCACTGCAGCCACCAGCATCAAGATTGCCGGTGTCCAGCACGAGTTTTCCACCATCCCCGGCGTCAAGGAGGATGTCACGGAGATCGTGCTGAACATGAAGAATCTGCTGACCAAGCTGCACTGCGAGGGTGCCAAGACCGTCTTCATCGAGGCTGCCGGCCCCTGCGAGGTTACTGCCGGCGACATTAAGCCCGATGGCGAGGTGGAAATCCTAAATCCCGAGCTGCATATTGCGACTCTGGATGTGGGCGCCACCCTGAGCATGGAGGTGACATTGAGCCACGGCCGCGGCTATGTGTCCGCTGACCGGAACAAGGCCATGCGCCCCGGCGTCATCGGCATCATCCCCATCGACTCTATCTATACCCCCGTGTATAAGGTCAACTACACGGTGGAAAAGACCCGTGTCGGCAACATGAGCGATTTTGACAAGCTGACGCTGGAGGTGTGGACGGATTCCACCATCTCCGCCCGGGATGCTGTGTCCCTGGGCGCCAAGATCCTCTGCGACCACTTTGCTCTGTTCACTGATTTGTCCGACAATGTGGGCGGCGAGCCCTTCATCGTGGAGAAGGCCGGTGACGATCAGAGCAAGCAGCTGCAGATGACCATTGAGGAGCTGGATCTGTCTGTGCGCAGCTTCAACTGCCTCAAGCGTGCCAACATCAACACTGTGGAGGATCTAATCTCCAAGACGGAAGACGAAATGATGAAGGTTCGCAACCTGGGACGCAAGTCCCTGGAGGAGGTTGTGTATAAGCTCAACTCCCTCGGATTCAGTCTTCGCAAGGACGACGAATAAGCCGTCCGGATAAACCAAGGTAAAGGAGTGAATTTTCGATGCCCGGAACAAGAAAGCTCGGAAGAGACACTGCTCATAGAACCGCTATGCTGAGGGCGATGGTAACCTTTCTGCTGGAAAACGGTAAAATCGAAACCACAGTCACTCGCGCCAAGGAAGTACGTTCCTTGACCGAGAAAATGATCACCATCGCAAAGGTAAACGATCTGCATCATAAGAGAATGGCTATGGCCTTCATCACCAAGGAGGGCGTAACCAAGAAGCTGTTTGATGAGATCGCCCCGAAATACGCGGAGAAAAACGGCGGTTACACCAGAATCACTAAGCTGGGACCCCGCCGCGGCGACGCCGCAGAAATGGCGATCATCGAGCTGCTGTAATTTGCGGCCGCTGCTGTGATAAAGCTTTGATAGAAGCTTCGATAAAAAGAAGGCCTGGGATTTTTCCCAAGGCCTTCTTTGCATATTGCTTTTGTATTTGCTTTCAATCACTTCAGGCTGCCGCTCCAGCTTGCGCTCGGCTGTTTTTGTTTTAAGTCCCGATTTAAATTATTTAGGATGCTTTTGGCCATTTTTGATTGTTTATCAGGAACTGGGGCTGCTTTAACATAGAGGCTTCGGGGCTGTTCCAGGCCTCTTTTTGCTTTAACAGCTTTCCTATATTGTGGGAAAGCGGAATGAAAAAACCGTCAAAAATAGAAAAGCATTCCGTGCCGTCGTATCGGCATTGCCTATGACATGATTCAAACGGCTAACCGGCAGCCATTGGCGGCAGCACCGCTTTCCGATTGCTTTTCCCGGTTTCCCATTCTTAATGATGCGGAAGGGGATTGAGCGGATTACCGTTTGAATCATTGCGGAGGGAGGTGGAAAATTTACTTCCTTTACGTTATAGATTTTGCTGAACCATCCCTAGAAATTCGTCCCAGCGCCCCTCTTGGCGGATGATCAGGGGACAATCTTTCCCGTTAAAATCATAATGCTGTTTAACGTCATCAATAGTGAGATCATATTCTTTCAAGAGAAACGCTGTCAGCTTGGCGGCGTTTTCCATGGTTTGATCGAAATTTCCGTCAGCATTGACGCAAAGCTCGATGCCGATACTTGAATGGTTTCCCTCCCGGTCGCCGGAATGCCAGGCCTCCTCGTTGTCGGGCAGATGCTGGTAGATTTGGTGATCGTCCACCGTGTAGTGCCAGGATACCTCGTCGGAGGTGGTGCTCAGATAGTCGCTGTGGGCCTCCGCGTCGGCTCCCTCGCTGGTGTTGGCGGTTTCGTGAATAGTAATGCTTTCGACCGTCCGCAAAACCCCAGGCCGTCCGGGAGAGTCCTCTGGAATGTAAGCGGTAAACAAAGGAATACCGTCGATGCTGTCAACCGCCTGCCGCAGATTGGCTGGATCCCGCACGCCGGATGCGCCGGAAGCCCTGCCGGACAGAGTGACCGCCAAAATGACAGACAGGGTGATAATAACTG
>OHCI01000610.1_pt1 | contig 12536 bp, 9 predicted proteins | sample 1566751 | NCBI WGS metagenome assembly OHCI01 (sample SAMEA3879609, study PRJEB24766) | human gut metagenome | biome: human-associated habitat; feature: feces | place: USA | collected 1985/1987
TTTCCCTGGCGCTTCATCGGCATCACCTTGCAGAAGTCTGTCATCATTGGCGACTGTAGACAGAATCCGTTGCCCATTCCGCTGATGTCGAACACCTTAAGGTAGCCAGTGGACGGGATAAGCGGCCCGTGGAACGTGTCGGCCATTCTGTCCAGATAGTAGACGCTGCAAATGAAGGTTCCAAGGCTTTTCTGGAGTTCGGCCTTCTGCGGCTGATTGTTCTCGATGAACAGTTTCTCCGCTTCCTCCGAGAACATCTTGACTTTGGTGAAAGGAAGGTTCCTGGCCACGATCTCCTTCATCTTCTCGCGGATCCTGTCGATCTCATCGTCTGTGACGAAGTAGACCTTGCTGCGTCCGTCCTCCGTCTTGCCGATCTCCCGGATCTCGCAGTACAGCCCGCTTGGCAGGGAATGGTCGATCACCAGCACCTTGTCAGGATAGAGTTCCCTGACGGCGTTCTGCAGCACGAAGCAGAGCGAGCGCACGTAACTTCTTCTCCCGTCCGGATGATTGTAGCCGATGAATTCTACCTGATGCAGGTTCACTGGTTTGAAACTCAGCTCCTTAAGCTTGTTGTCTACCAGTGCGGCCAGCACGTCGGACTTCTGTCCCGTCTTCTTGTCCGTGACGCACTTGCAGCATTTGTCCGCCAGATCCTTCAGCGACTTTCCCTTCTCGATCTTGTGGTTCTTCCCGTCATTGACGCAGAACAAAGTTATCTCATTCTTCTCCATTTCCGTTTTTGCTATAATAAATCTTTCAAAGATACTCAAAAATGCCTTCAACGTTACCGTTGTAACAATAAATTAATATATTTGGGTAACGCAAAAACAGTGACCATCCCATCTTATTTGACCATAAAGAAAAAATATTTCTGTTTTTTATGACGAAATTTCTGTTTCTTTAGAAAATTTACGTTTTGTTGTGCCATTTTTGCCGGTGTACAAATGAACTCAAACTATGTTGATAGACATTCTTGGGGCGAAGTGCGTCGGCATCGAGGCTGTCCCCGTCACCGTGGAGGTGGACATAACGCATGGTATAGGAATACATCTGGTCGGACTTGCGGATGTGGCTGTCAAGGAGAGCCTTCTGAGGACAGTGACAGCCCTTCAGTCGCTGGGCTTCAGGATTCCTGGCAAGAAGATAGTGATCAATCTGGCTCCGGCGGACGTGCGGAAGAACGGAAGCGGGTACGACCTGCCGATCGCCGTCGGCATCATCGCGGCTTCAGGGCAGAAAAGCTTTCCGGGTCTTGACAGGTACCTTATAATGGGGGAACTGGGCCTGGATGGATCTGTGAGGGAGGTGCAGGGGGCGTTGCCGATAGCAGACCTTGCGGTGGAGATGGGAATATCCGGGTGCATCCTCCCGATCCGCTCGGCGCTGGAGGCGACGGAGTGCAGGGATCTGTCGGTTTTCGGTGTCGAGACACTTACAGATGTGCTGAGAATCCTTGAGGGTAATGAGGATTGCAGTGATCTTCTTGTCTGGAACACACGGCTTTACAGGAAACTGGCGAGAAATGTCCAGCGTGCGAAAAGGCCGGGCGGTCAGGATGTGATGGATTTCTCCGAGATCATCGGGCAGGAGGGTGCCAAGAGGGGTGTGGAGATCGCGGCGGCGGGAGGACACAATCTGATCATGGTCGGCCCGCCGGGAAGCGGCAAGAGTTCGCTGGCCAAGGCGATGGCCGGAATCCTTCCGCCGATGACTACGGAGGAGGCCATCGTCACGAGCAAGATCTACTCGGTGGCGGGGATGAAAGGCTCCCGGATCGGCCTTATACGGACGAGACCTTTCCGTGCCCCGCACTACAGCGCCTCGCTGCCCGCGATCATCGGTGGCGGCGCTGGCGCCGACATCCGTCCCGGTGAGGTGACCCTGGCCGAGAACGGAATCCTGTTCCTTGATGAGTATGGCCAGATGCCGAAATCCGTGCTGGAGGCTCTCCGTGGCCCGATGGAGGATAGGAAAGTCACAATCTCAAGGCTAAGGTCAAAGTTGGAATACCCCGCATCTTTCATGCTGGTAGCGGCATCGAATCCCTGCCCGTGCGGCTACTACGGAGAGGGTGACCGGTGCCGTTGCACTCCGGGCCAAAGGCTGAATTACCTCTCCAAGCTCTCTGGCCCGGTCATGGATCGCATGGACATCCAGCTTTGGCTCCATCCTGTTGACACCGTGAAGCTTGTGGGACGGAAGAAAGGCGAGTCCAGCGAGGTTGTGGCCGGTCGGGTCCTCAAAGCCAGGACCCTGCAGAAGCAGCGGTTCGCCGAGGACGGGATATTCACGAACGCCGAGATGAGCAACCGCCTTCTGGAGAAGCATTGTCCGCTGGACGAGGAGTGCCGGAAAGTGATGGAGGTGCTGATTGGGAGGCTTGGATTGTCCGCCCGGGCATATTCAAGGATCCTCAAGGTCGCGAGAACCATCGCGGATCTTGAGATGTCACGGAACATCAGGCCTGAATATCTCCGTGAGGCCGCGGGCTACCGCTTCCTCGACCGTCTGAACCTGGACAGTCTGTGATGCCTTCCCGGGTCAGTCCTCCCATGAAACGGTGCGGGACTCGTCCGGATTGACGGTGATGTGGATCCGGAGCGTCTCTTCCGGAAGGATCTCCTCTATGTTTTCCGGCCATTCCATGATGCAGAGGCATCCGCTGTCGATGTAGTCGTAGAAACCGATGTCGAGCGCTTCGGAGATCTTGGTAATGCGGTAGAAATCAAAATGGTACATCGGTTCGCCGGAGCCGGTGCGGTACTCGTTGACAATCGCGAAGGTCGGTGAGCTGACAGCGTCCTCGCGCACTCCCAGGCGGCGGCACACCGCTGTAGTGAATGTCGTCTTGCCCGCCCCCATAGGAGCGTAGAACGCAAGAATATTGTGCCCTTCCGTCCGGGAAAGGAACTCGCCCGCGGCTCTGTCAATGTCCTGCAGGTCTTTTATGATGATCTCGTGTCTCATGATAATCTAAGGTCTCAGCCAGGTTTCAGGATTCTGTGGGGTGCGCCCGGACCAGATCTGGAAATGTAGCTGCGTCTCTCCGCCTATGGTGTCCACCGTGCCGACCACCTGGCCGGTCCTGATCTTGTCGCCGGCCTTGACGCTTACACTGCCCAGCTTGCAGTAGAACGAGAAGTAGTTCCCGTGCTGGACCAGGACGCATTTGTTGTAGCCCGGCATCACGACAATCTGCTTCACTACTCCGTCGAACACGGCCTTGACCTGTGTCCCGGCCTTTAGCGCGATGTTGACACCGTTGTTGAAAGGAAGCTTGAGGTTCGTGTAGACCGGATGGAAACGTTGCCCGAAATGATCGACCACAGGCCCTTCAGCCGGCCACGGAAGCTTGCCCTTGTTGGCCTCGAACTTCTTGGCGAGGGTGTAGTCGATAGGTTTGCGCTCCTTGGACGACGAACCTTTTTTGCCGGACTTGCCGTCCTCGGTGGCCTCACGGATGATTCTTGCGATCTCCCTGTTCAGAGCCTCCACCTCTCGCTGCTTCTTGGAAATGTCCTGCTGGTACTTTCTCTTGTTTTTCTTAAGCTTGTTGACAAGCATCCGGGAATCATTCTCCTCCGCCTGCAGCTTGCTCATCTCCGACATCCTCTGCGCGCGGATGGATTCGGCCTCTTTCCTCATCGACGAGAGAACCTCGCTCTCCCTTTCAAGCGTGGACTGCACCTCCTTGATCTTGGAGGCCTGAACGTTCATCTGCTTGGAAAGATCCCTGAGGTAGCCGTACCTCCGGAACGCCTGACCCACGTCGTCACTCGCGAGGATGTACATGTACCAGACCTTGGGACTCCGGTTCACGTAGGCACCCCTCACAAGCTTGGCGTAGTGGTACGAAAGAGTGTCCATACGCGCTGTCAGAGCCTTTATCTCCTTCTCCTTCACGGCGATGGAGTCGGAATATTCAGAAATCATCCGGTCGCTTTCCTCGATCAGCTTCTTTCGGGAGTTGACCTTGCCGCTGATCAGTGTGAGCCGGCTCAGGGCGTTGGCGCTTTGGGACGCGTTGCTCCGGATCTGCTCGTCGAGAATGGCGATCTCCTTCTGAAGCCGCGCCCTGCGGGCCTCCTGTGATCTCGTGTCCTGTGAATATGCCGGTGTCTGCCACCACAAGGCGGCCAGGAGCGTGAGCATGAATATCCCTAATCTCTTCCTCATTCCTTTCCTTCCGCTTTTTTATTCTCCGCCTGCGTCTTGTAGACTTTCGCCAGATCGGTTTCCCCTAGCGCCTCAAGCACAATTGAGTAGTGTTCCAGGCATGTGGCGCTTTCCTTGCCCCCGTAGAGCATCGCGTGCTTGAACTGAGCCTTCGCCTCCTTGTCCCTTTTCAGAAGATGGAGGATCCATCCGTAGGTGTCAAGGTAGGTCGGGTTATCCGGCTCCTTCTCGACCGTCTTCCTGCTCATCGCGCACGCTTTCTTTAGCTTGGCGCCTTTGAGAGCCAGGTAATAGGCGTAGTTGTTCAGCGCGGGAGCGTAGTCCGGGTTCAGTTTCAGAACCTTGGTGTAGACTTTGAAGGCCTCCTTCTCTTTCCCCAGTTCGTGGTACATGTCGCCTATCGTGGCGAGAGCCGGGATGGTAAGGGAGGTGTCGCCCTGGGCTATCTCTATGATTCTCTTGTTGTTGTCGATGATGCCGTGCCAATCCTTCCTGTTGAAGCACGCCAGATTCTTGATGTCCAGGAACACCGTCTCCTTAGGGAATCTGGCCATGGCGCTGTCGCATTCGCTCTCCAACTCGCCCCACTGCTTCATGTACACCAGAAGCTGGGCGTAGGCGATGGCTGCTTCCAGATTGTCAGGGTACAAGGCCATGTTCTTATGAATAAGATCCTTGGCCTTGTCAGCCTTGCCGGACGAGTACCAGTAGAGTCCGGCGGCCATGAGAGCCGTGCTGTCGGTCGGATGATGGGCGACGAGGTTGTCGTACAGCGAGTCGATCTGCGGCTTCACGCTCTGCAGGAACCTGTGGTCAGTCCGTGTCACAAGCATATTCAGGTACTGGGTCTTGACCTGGGTGTCGGTCTCGTCATTGGCCATGAACCTGTTCAGGGTCTTGAAGAACTCCGGGAAGTTCCTGCGTGTCCTGTAGACCTCCGACTCTCCGAGCAGGGCCGGCATGTAGCCGCCCTGGAGATCAAGAGCCTCCTGGTAGTAGGCCAGGGCGGCGGTGTCCTTGTACTCCGCCATCGAATGATCCCCGAGCTTGGTCAGGACATAGGGCGAGGAGAACTCCTTGTTGAAATCCGTGAGAACCTTGAACGCTTCCTCCGGCTTGTTCTGCCGAAGAAGGATGTCGTACTTCGTGGCGGTCACGTTCTCGCTCTTGCCGAACACGGCCTCGATCTGGTCGAGCGCGCCGAGAGCCTTGTCGTACTGGCTCTGCTTGAGGTAGAGGTTGACAAGGGTGAAATAGATGTCATCCTTCTTGGGATAGTCCTTCAGCAGATCTTCGTAGGTCGCGATGGTCAGATCGTCCTCTCCTGTCAATGAATATGTCCGCGCGAGCCTTTCCCTGTACCAGAAGTTTCCGGGATCCAGTTCAGAGGCCTTCTTGAAAGCCGTCTTCGCGCCGTCCAGGTCGTTGGCGTAGAGCCGGCACATGCCAAGGTAGTACTGTGCGGCGTCGTTCCGTGGATCAGCCGTCAGTATCCTCTCCAGCGTCACCTGCGCCTCCTTGTACTGCCCTTCGTCCAGAGCCGAGACCGCATCAATCAGCTCGCCGTCAATCCTTTTCCCTATCTTGTTGTTGTTCTGTGAATATCCCAGGCCGCACGCCATCAGCATCCCGGCCAGAACCATCATAATAATCCTTTTCACCTTCATGTTCTTTCTTTCTCCGCAGATTGGAGCCGTCGCTGTCGCGCGGTTGCCCGGCGGCATGGCTCTCAACCACAAAAATAACACTTTTAAAAGAATATAGTACGAATTTTATGCCGTTCGCACCAGACTTTACGTCTCTCGCCTACCTTCGTTGGTTATGTGGGCGGAGTCTCCCTCGAATCCGCTCTGCGGTGGTATTGGCATTTTGATAATTGGCATTTACATTTTGATAATAATTGCAGCCCGTTTAGATTATTTTCTAAATTTGAAAAAACCACTTTTAGTAAGCGTTTAAAAATAAATTGATGATCTTTAGGGATTACAAAGAGTTACTTAGGATGTAATATTCCAAAATAAATGATTATGGTTAAAAAATTCAGATGGCTTGTGGCCGTCTTTCTGCTTCTGGGCGGATCAGCCTTCGCCCAGGACAGCATCAGTACAGTTGAGAAGAACTTCAAGGACACTCCTGAGAGTCAGCAACTTGGCGTCTACTGGTACTGGGTTGCCGGGAACATGTCCAAGGAAGGAGTCGTAAAGGATCTCCAGGCAATGAAGTCTGTAGGCATCAACAGGGCCTTCATCGGCATGATCGGCGAGGGACAGGGCGCTCCTCAGGGTCCGGTCAGGATGTTCACGGACGAATGGTGGGACATCCTTCACACGATGTTCAAGACCGCGGGCGAGCTCGGCATCGAGATCGGTATGTTCAACAGTCCTGGATGGAGCCAGAGCGGCGGCCCTTGGGTCGAGCCATCGCAGGCGATGAGGTATCTTGGCTATGTGAAGGACACGGTTTCCGGTCCGGTGAGGTTCAACGGGAAACTTCGTGAGCTCGGAAAGGACGCGCAGCCTGTCAGGGTTCTTGCCTATCCTCTGTCAGCTGCCTCCGTCAGCTTCGCGTCCGAGGTGGCCGAAGACGGAACCATCACATTCAAGGCCGGCAAGGAGGCAGTCGTGCGTTCGGTCTTCATCAAGCCTGTCGATAAGGAGGTTGTCAGCGAGGCGTCTCTCTACGCGAGGAAAGGCGGAGAACTCACGCTTGTCGAGGAGTTCCTTATCGACAGGAGCCGTTCCGACACGAATGTCGGTTTCGAGCCATTCGCTCCAGTTGTGATCTCTATCCCCGAGACGGTCGCGGGCGAGTTTGTCCTCAAGGTCAAGCCTGGGGTCGTGAAGAGCGTCACCCTGTCCGACAAACCGGCCGTGGAGAGATACCCAGAGAAGTCCCTCTCAAAGATGTGGCAGACACCGCATCCTATGTGGGATGCCTACATGTGGAGGGATCAGCCTGACTATGAGGGTGTTCCTGAAAGTGAGGTCAAGGACATAACCGCCAATGTGTCCGAAGACGGGACGCTCGTCTGGGATGTTCCGGCAGGCGACTGGGTGGTCATGAGGACGGCCATGCTTCCTACCGGCACGCTCTGCTCCCCGGCGCCTGTGGAGGGAACCGGACTTGAGACGGACAAGATGAGCAAGAAGCACATACGCACACACTTTGACAACTATCTCGGCCAGATACTGAAGAGGATCCCTGCCGAGGACAGAAAGACGTTCAAGGTCTGTGTGGAGGACAGCTACGAGACAGGAGGCCAGAACTGGACCGACAATCTGATCGAGGATTTCATCGCGGCCTACGGCTACGATCCGGTGCCTTTCATCCCTGTCATGAGTGGTGTGGTGGTCGGCAGCGAGGACATGTCCGACCGTTTCCTTTGGGATCTCAGGCGGCTTGTCGCCGATGAGGTGTCCTACAACTATGTGGGCGGTCTTCGTGAGGTCAGCAACGAGCATGGCCTGACCACCTGGCTTGAGAACTACGGCCATTGGGGCTTCCCTGGAGACTTTCTCCAGTACGGATCGCAGTCCGATGAGATCGCCGGCGAGTTCTGGAGTTTCGGCGACCTTGGCGACATCGAGAACCGGGTGGCCTCATCCTGCGGCCACATCTACGGAAAGCGTAAGGTCTGGGCCGAGAGCTTCACCTGCGGAGGGCCTGACTTCACACAGTATCCCGGCCAGATGAAACAACGGGGTGACCGTTTCTTCACCGAGGGCATCAACGCTACCCTGTACCATCTTTACATACAGCAGCCTGACGACAGAGTGCCTGGCGTCAACGCATGGTTCGGCAATGAGTTCAATCGTCACAACACCTGGTTCTCCCAGTTGGACGTGTTCAACGACTACATCAAGCGCTGCAACTACATGCTCCAGCAGGGACGCTATGTGGCCGATGTCGCCTACTTCCTTGGCGAAGACTGTCCTAAGATGACCGGAACGAAGGATCCGGAACTTCCTGAGGGATTCTCGTTCGACTACATCAACAGCGATGTGGTCATGAAGGCCTGTGTGAAGGATGGCAAACTCACCCTTGAAAGCGGTATGCAGTACTCCGTCCTCGTTCTTCCTAAGATCAAGACCATGCGTCCGGAACTCCTTGAAAAGCTTGAGACGCTTGTCCGTGACGGTCTTGTGATCCTTGGCCCGGCTCCGGAGAGATCTCCGAGCATGAAGGGCTACCCGGAGTGCGATGTGAAGGTAAGGGGCATCGCTGCCAGGATGTGGAGAAACAACACGGATCCGTTCTCGCGCTCAGTGAGCTACGGCAAGGGCAGAATCTACAAGGACGCCTCGCTTGAGGAGGTGTTCGCCGATCTGGGCATCGCCCCTGACTTCACCACGGAGGATCCGGCTCTGCCTATTCAGTTCATCCATCTCAGACTCGCGGACGGGGAGTATTACTTCGTCTCCAACCAGGGAGACAAGGCTATCTCATTCGACGGCCTGTTCCGCGTGCAGGGCAAGACTCCTGAGCTATGGAATCCGCTCACCAAGGATGTCCGTGACTTGAGGCAGTACAGGACACTCACGAAGACCACCAAGGTTCCGATGAGGCTTGAAGCCTACGAAAGCTCGTTCATCGTGTTCAGGAAGGACACTGACAAGGCGGTCTCTGAAGGCTGCAACTATCCGGAGAAGTCTGTCCTGGCGACCATCGACACCCCTTGGACCGTCGCTTTCCAGGAGAGGAGGGGCGGCCCTGAGGCACCGGTCACATTCGACACGCTCTATGACTGGACCACCAGCGACGATCTGAGGATCAAGTATTTCTCCGGAGACGCCACCTACACCAACAGCTTCAAGCTTAAGAAGCTGCCACAGGGAGAGGTCTACGTTGATCTGGGAAAGGTCATGGTGATGGCGAAGGTGAAGGTCAACGGTGAATATGCCGGCGGTGTCTGGACGGCTCCTTACAGGCTCAACATCACAAACCTGCTCAGGAAGGGCGTGAACACGATCGAGGTGGAGGTTGTCAACTGCTGGAGGAACAGAGTGATCGGAGAGAAGGAAGCCATTCCTGCCAACGAGAGGTTCACCTTCCAGACGGCGACCTACCTCAACAAGGATTCCGAGCTTCAGCCTTCCGGCCTTCTCGGCCCTGTCGAACTTCAGATCTACGACTACGGTAAGTAGATGTGAGAGGGCGGCCTTGATGGGCTGCCCTCTTTCATATTCAATGTGTGAAGTGTCCGGAAATATTCTCCCCCGTCCGGTCTCCTCGTATGACGTGATTATTGTCCCTTTGCCGCTGCGGCCACTCCGGTGACGATAGTGCTGCATAGCGCTCTAAGCGTGTTCCTTGGAGACAGGGAGAAGTGACGCGACATCCATACAAGGTGGCCTTTCAGGGATCTGATCTTGCGCAGAAGAAACGGTTCGGAATTCATGTCGCGTCCGGCGTTCATCTTCCTTCCGAAATTGCCGGAATGTTTCATCGAAGCCCAGATCATGTCGGAGTACTTCGCGAAGTGCGGATCGAAGAATGGCATCTCCTCTTTTGGCAATCCCAGTCGGCTGACGGCGAAGTATCCAAACGCCTTCCATTCTCTCATCATGCCTAAAGCCTTGAGTCTCTGTTCGATCCACTCGCTGTCTATTTCGGTGGCGAAGCGATGAAGGTGCGTCGTCCAGTCGCAGACCTGCCTAAGTCCAAGCCCGCTGTGGTAGAAATGCTGGACGAAGTGCGTGAATATGAACACGGAATCAAACTTGACTGAAGGCAGGGCGATGTCCACTCCGAGGCAGTCCCAATGGCGGAAATTCCTTTCGCGGAACAGTTCGTCCTGCATGCTGTCGATGACATTGTTGACCGCTTCGCCGAAACTCGCGCGTACGGTACCGTGAAGCTCGACATTCACTTTGCCGTGGAACATCATTCCCAAATGCTTCTTCCTGACGTTCTCTTCAAGTACTTCGTCAGCGATGCTGGTGAGCAGGGTGGAAGCGCGGCGGTAGTTCCCGTCATCAAGAAGAAAGTCGATGTCCCCGGGAGACCTGTGCTCGGGGTGAGGGTAGTTCCTTGCGACACCTTGTCCCTTGACAAGGCAGAACTCGATGCCGTTCTCTTTGAGCAGGCCCGCGATCTCTGACAGGGCCTTGTTCAGGCCGGCGTTCGCCCTCTCGATCCCTATGGTCTGGATCATCAGCGACCTTACGTACTCAGGCGGGATGCCAACCGGGGAATCGGACTTGTTGAGGGAGGCTATTCCGTCGGCCATCAGCCCGTCCACGGTCTGTTCCCTGGCCATTGCGAACACCGCTTTCCAGTCTGGATCGACAAGGCCGTTGACGTTAGGAGCCTCGCTCCACAGAGAAGAGCGTAGGATGGTGAAAAACAGATCGTCGGTAGACATATTCATTAATTGGCTTTTGCGGTCAGACATTCATTTTCACCAGCATACCGATGCCGTTTCCGCACACCGACGCCGCCTCCGGGTCGGGTAGACAGCGCATCGAGTAGACAGGGACGGCGGCGACCAGTCTTGACGCGGCGGCTGTCGTGGCATCCATCACTTTCCGTTCCCAACGGATCTGCGAGACGGATCCGACGAGCGCCGCGTAGGCGTGGATCCCTGTCTCTCTGGCAATGCTGTTCTCCGGAGCCTGGCTCAGGCGTACAATGGCCTTGAGAGGGACGCGGATGTTCCTGTAGCAAGGTGTCTTCCCGCTCCAAGGTGTGCCGTAGACGTAGACTTTGCCGTCCTGTATCCGCACAACGGGATTGTCGTCGTTGACGAGTTCGGTTCCTGGTATGTTCTCAAGCCAGAGACGGCTGTGGGTGCTTTTACCTGTTCCGCTCGCGCCGAGGAACATCACGGCCTCACCGTCCTTGGCGATGACGGACGAGTGGAAAAGCAGTATGGGATCGGACACCGGGATGTAGGAGAACATGACTCTGAGAACCATGTCCAACATGGAGGTTACCCTGCCGCCGCTCATGCCGGAGGCAGGATAGTAGTCGGCGGTGGCAAGGTCTTTCGACACAAGAAGGCAGCCCAGTGACGGAGCCATCCCGGAGCTGATCTTGAACCAGGTCCCTTCCGGACGGCGGTACACTTTGAAATAGGGCTGGCTGTCCTTTGCCTCCAGGATCAATCCATTGTCTTGGTCGGTGTCGAAAGGCTCTTCTTGCGTGTCGTGGATGACGAGACGAAACCTCTCGTTGCCGGGCGCTTCATCAAGGAACGGTTCGATCGCTGAGAGATCCAGCATCCGCGCGGTCCGTTCAGGGATGAACTCCTCGCGGCTTTGGATCAGCGTCCGGTAAGGCTCCTTGTCTCCGGCCCTGACCGGAAGGACAGGCTGGGCCAACCCGGCCGCCGCATTCTCAATCCGCCTCTTGACAGGTTCGGTGTACTCCATCGGAATCCACGGGGACTCCAACTCGATCCTGAAAGGAATCCCGCCCACGCGGTAGTGCCTTATGGCCGAAACGTTCTTCATGCTATGCGATGATTCCGTTTTCCTTCAAGGTCGAGCACAGGGCTTCCGCGTCGGCCAAGGCTCTTTCACGGTCTACATCGTACTTTGAGCAAAGCAGGTCTGCCATGGTCTCTTCGGTGAACTCGGATTCTCCGACCGATTCCAAAAGGAAGGCAGCAGATTCGTTGAGCCTTACAAGCTTGTTGAAGTTGATGCATTCGTTGCCTTCTCCGGAAATGACCTTTTCCCCGCAGATGTCGCGGATTACGAAACCGCTATTGATTCTCATGATGTGGCTTTTTAGTTGTTATTCTACAAATATAACTTTTTTTTCAATATATTTGTGCTGATGCGGTTCCGCGTCATATTCGTTGAAAGTCAAAAATGGGAAATGATGATTGTCAATAACGATGCCTTTTTCGCGAGCGTGATCGATCTGCTACGTGATGGGAAAAGGGTCACTATCCCAGTGAAGGGGACGAGCATGCTTCCTTTCATTGTCGCCGAGAGGGATCTGGTGGTGCTGGAAGGAATCGAGGCCGCTTCTCCGGGAACCAGGTGCCGTAGTTGTGCGGAAAAAGGAGACATCGTCCTTTTCCGCTTCAACAATCATTACGTCCTTCACCGGGTGTTGGATTTTGCCGCCGGCGGTGATGCCGTGATACAAGGTGACGGTGTCCTCGCGGCAAAGGAGCATTGCACACGGGACGAGATCTTCGCCCGGGTGGTCTCTATCCTGAAGGATGGGACCAGACCCGTTGACGTGACCTCGAAAATCTACCTTCTTAAGGTTCGGATTTGGCTTTTGGCCACTCCGTTCCGTCGGATACTTCTTGGAATACGCCGCCGCCTGGAGTGGCTTTCAGCTAAGTAACCTTCAAAAAATAACCTGCCTCATCTTAAGGAATCTTTTCGGTCTAT
>OHCI01000613.1_pt1 | contig 12431 bp, 10 predicted proteins | sample 1566751 | NCBI WGS metagenome assembly OHCI01 (sample SAMEA3879609, study PRJEB24766) | human gut metagenome | biome: human-associated habitat; feature: feces | place: USA | collected 1985/1987
TGTCGGTTACGCCGCTTTCGTGCATGCGCGCAAGAAGCTGCTCGGTCAGCTCGTTCTGGTGCCGCTTGTCCGCTTTCTGCTCCTGTTTGTCCATGGGGTCTTTTGGCGTATGCTCGATCATGAGAACGAGCGCCGTTTCGTGCTGCCGGACGCGCGCCGTCATTTCCTCCACCGTGCCGCTTGCGGGCGGACATGCAGGCAGGACATTATAGTTGCCGCACAGGTTTTCCTCGCAGAACATGCGGTATTCCGGCACGATCACCAGCTCGGATACCGGCATCAGCGCCGCCTGTGTAAAGCCGAGCGCCTTCGCTTCTTTGACGTAATCCATAAAAACGCCTCCCGACGCTTGAAATTTCTGCTTCCTTATTTTAGACCAGTTTGCGTGCAATATCAAGCAAAAACGAAAAAAAGCGGTCCGGAAAATCCGGACCGCTTCCAAAAAGCAGAAACCTGAGAGCTTACTTGGCAAAGACCTTCTTGAGTCTTGCAAAGCGGGGCAGACCGTCTTCCTTTTCGAGCTTCGTTTCGCCCTGGATGAGCGGCAGAGCATACTTCGCGAACTCTTCGGTGACGTTGTTGCCCTCAGCATTGATCCACTCGCGCGGGAACTTCTTTTCAAAGTTCGCGCAGTCGGACAGGTCAAACAGCTTCATCTCGCACTTGTAGCCGTTCGTGCGGTCGCAGGCGAAGCCGACCATCTTGTCGGTCGTGCCCTTGAGCATTTCCTCGACCGCAGTCTTGCCGGCGCAGAACGCCTCGTCGATGTCGGTCTGGGACGCGCAGTGCGCGGCGCAGCGCTGCAGCAGCGACAGCTCGATGCCGCGGACCTTCGCGCCGGTCTTTTCCTTCAGGACGTTGGCAAGAAGCGCTGCCAGACCACCGAGCTGGGCATGACCGAAGCCGTCGGTGCCGGAGGTCTTTGCCTCGGAGACGAACTTGCCGTCGGCATAGTGGATGCCCTCGGAGACGGCGACGATGCAGCTGCCGTTTTTCTTGTAGCAGGCGGAAACGTCGGCAATGAACTTGTCCATGTCGAAGTCGACCTCGGGCAGGTAGATAAAGTCGCAGCAGGGCTCTTTCGTGTTGGGAAGGGACGCGGCGGCAGTCAGCCAGCCGGCATGACGGCCCATGCACTCGATGACGGTGATCTGACCGACGTTATACACGCGCGCGTCGCGGGCAATTTCCATGACGGAGGTCGCGATATATTTTGCAGCCGAGGCAAAGCCCGGGCAGTGGTCGGTGCCGAAGAGGTCATTGTCGATGGTCTTGGGTACGCCCATGACGCGGCACTCGTAGCCGACCTTCTTCATATACTTCGAGATCTTGTTGCAGGTGTCCATGGAGTCGTTGCCGCCGTTGTAGCAGAAGTAGCGCACGTCGTACTTCTTGAAGATTTCGAGAATGCGCTTGTAGTCAGTGTCGTCGACGTCGGGGTCGGCAATCTTATAGCGGCAGGAGCCGAGCGCGGAAGAAGGCGTATAGGGCAGGCGGTCGAGCTCTGCGCGGTCTTCTTGATCCATGCACAGAAGCTGATCGTCCAGAACGCCCTTGATGCCGTGGTATGCGCCGTAGACCTTCGTGATGCACTCTGCATCGAGCGCAGTGCGGATGACGCCGTAGGCACTGGAATTGATAACCGGCGACGGACCGCCGGACTGACCGATGATCAAGGAACCTTTCAACATAAAATCAATCCTCCTGAAAATGATAGGTTAGCCTTCAAATCAAATTAACCAAAAAGAATATAACACGAAAGCAGGAAATTGTAAATTCATCTATTGCATAAATTCTGTTGTTTTGGTAAAATTCTTTTTGGAAATTGTAGCTTAACACAATATATTTTATTCTGTATCATAAAAAAGGAGAGATGTATCATGGCATTGGTAACTTCTACCGAAATGTTCAAGAAGGCATACGACGGCGGCTACGCCATCGGCGCTTTCAACGTCAACAACATGGAGATCGTTCAGGGCATCACCGCTCTGTGCCAGACCATCCGCGAGAATCTGCACTGATTCAAACTATAAATGGCATAAGGCGCCGGCTTGGTTTTCCAGGCCGGCGCCTTTTCCCTTTTTGATGTAAAAGCGGAGGCCCCAAAGGGGTCTCCGCTTTTCGCATGAAATCAAATCTTACCCAGAGCCTTCAGCACCTTCTCCGGGGTCATAGGCCAGCTGCGCAGCCACACGCCGCAGGCATCGTGGATAGCAATGCCGATAGCGGGGGCCGCACCGTTACAGGCAATCTCGGAAATGGACTTGGCACCGTAGGGGCCGAACTTATCGTCCACATCAATGAGGACAGACTTGAAATCCTCCGGAGCCTCGTCGATCATGGGTGCGCCGTAATCGGTAAGATTGGCGTTGATGCACTTGCCGTTTTTATCCAGCTTCATATCCTCATACAGAGAATGTCCGATGGACTTCATCACCGCACCGTACATCTGGCACAGGGCAATCTCCGGATTGATGGGCGTACCGGCATCCTGCAGGGCATAGAACTTCTGCACCTTAATTTCACCGGTCTTCACATTCACCGCCACCTGGGCAAAGTGCGCGCCGTAGGGCACGGAGGATGCGTTGGTGACAAAGCTGCCGTGGGCAACCATCTGGCCGCGTCCCGTGCCGCTGGTGGCGGTATGCACCAGGTCATAGTAAGAGAGTGCAGCGCCGGTATCCTTGGAGTACACCTCGCCGGGGGCCCGGACATCCAGGTTCTCCACCTTCTCCTCCATTTGCAGGGCGGCCTCCTTCAAAATCAGCTCCTTCAGCTTCGTAGTAGCCACCAGAGAAGCGTTGCCGCTGAAGAAGGTGCCGGAGGATGCATAGGCGCCGGTATCAAAGGCACAAGAGTCCGTGTCACCGGAAACCACCGTGATACGGTCCATGGGCAGCTTCAGCACCTCCGCCACGATCTTGGCAGAGATGGTATCCAAGCCCGTGCCCAGGTCGGCGCCGCCGCTGTTGAGGATAACGGTGCCGTCTGTCTCCAGCTTGGCAATGGCCTCGGCGTGATCCAGGCCCGGCAGGCCCGAACCCTGCATAATCATGGCAAAGCCCTTGCCGATTCTCCAATCGGGGTCGTCGGACACTTCCTTCTTGCCCCAATCGATCATGTCGCAGCCCTGCTTTATAGCCTCGTCCAGTCCGCAGGAGCCCACGGGCACCACAGCGCCCTCGCGGCCCTCACCCAGGCCCTTGAGGATCTCCAGCATATAGCCCTCTTCCACGTGGTTTTTCTCCACCATGGTGCGGTAATCGATGCCCAGCTTGTCGGCAAGCTCCGCCATGGCCATCATGATGCCGTAGGTGCCCTTGGGCGTGCCATAGCCCTGGTAGGCACCGGCCGGGGGCGTATTGGTGTAGTACACCTTCAGGTCATAGGCCATGTTGTCCACCTTAAACAGGGGCATGGTTTTGGAGCAGCTGTTCATAGGCACCGTCAGGCAGTGGTTGCCATAGGGGCCGGTATTAGCGCAGACCTCCATGAACAGGGCCGTGATGGTGCCGTCCTTCTTGCCGCCCATCTTCACATGGACCCGCATGGGGTGGCGGGTGGAGTTGGCATAGAACTCCTCGGCCCGGGTGTTGCGGTAATACACGGGCTTCTTGGTAATCCAGGCGGCGTAGCCGGTGAGCTCCTCCACCAGGATGTCCTGCTTAGAGCCATAGCCGCCGCCCACACGTTCCTTGATAACATGGATCTTATTCTCGGGAATACCGCAGACCCAGCTGACGATGCGGCGCACATGGTATGGCACCTGGGTAGCACAGTTCAGCACCAATCGGCCGCCCTCCACGTGGGCATAGCACACATGGGGCTCCAGTGGTGTGTGCTGAATTTGGCTGGTCTGGTAGGTCCGCTCCACAATGGCATCTGCCTCGGCAAAGCCCTTCTCCATGTCGCCGATGCCGCCCTTATTGGATGCGGCGATGTTCTTATGAATGTCAGCGTGCAGGGGGAACTGATAGACCACCTTCCCCTCCCGAGGATCGCCCTGGAGCTTGTTGTACGCCTCCAGGTCATCGGGGGCACCGGCATTATATTGCACAGGGCCGTTGTGAACCAGGGGCGCCCCCGGGGCCATAGCCTCCTCCACAGTGAACACCGCCTCCGTGGGCTCGTACTCCACCTTAATAAGTGCGGCAGCCTTGTCGGCAATTTCCGCTGTACGGGCCACGATACCCGCCACACGGTCGCCCACATGGCGAACCTTCCAGTTAAACAGGCGGCGGTCATGGGGGGACGGCTCGGGGGTACCCTGTCCGGCCTGCATATAGTACACATCCGGGCAGTTTTCCGCCGTGATGATGGCGGCCACGCCGTCCAGCTTCTCCGCCTCACTGGTATCGATAGACTTAATATAGGCGCTGGCAAAGGGGCTGCGCAGCACATGCAGGCACCAGGCATTGGCCGGGACCTTATCCTCCACAAATACGGGCTCACCGGAAACCAGAGCCGCGCCATCGATTTTCCCGGCAGGCTTACCGATGATGTCCAGCTGAGGGCGGAAGGAGGGGGCGATCTTCGTCTTGAACTCGCCCTCGTCCCGCAGCTCGCAGGCCAGCTTCACAGCCAAATAGTAGTGCTCGTAGCCCGCGTCACGGATAAAAATGCCGGTCAGCACATTCTTGATTTGTTCCCGGGTGGGGTTGGGCTGCTTTTCCAGCAGCCAGGTGAGAATCAGTGCCGCCGCCGGCGCGTTATAGGCGCTCTGCACGATGCCTGCAGCCACCATAGCCTTTTGCACATAGTTCAGCTCGCCCTTTTCCAGCAGGGACTCCGCCGTTTTAATATTGGCGCCCTCCGCCTGGTAGAGCAGGATAAAATTGGAGTACTTCAGTTGGCCGTTAAAAATAATGGTATCGGATCCGGCAAAGCCCTCGGCATCGTCGCTGTCGCGGACGGAGTAGCACCCGGTGTGGTACAGCACATCCCGCAGGCAATCCGTAGGCTCGCCGCGCAGAATAATATTCTCACCGTTGAGTCTGCATTTCACTTCCATTTGCTTTACCTCCCCAGTGTAAATACGGTCTTTGCCAGGTACTTCTTATAGGCAGCACTGCCGGAAATATCGTCAGTGAATTCCATGGAGTCCGCCAGATCCGGCGTGGTGCCATAGGCAAAGTCGCTGCCGGAGACGCTGAGAGCGTAGATGTCCCCGGACACCGCCGCCGTCACAGCTGCGTGGCTGGAGGCGGTGTTGGTGAAGCGCTTGACCCAGCCGGTACGGTCCGCATCCAGCACCACATACTCAATAAGGCGCATGCACTTGCCCTGCAGATACTCGCCGATGGGCTTCATCTCCTCGCCGTGGGGCGTCATGGACTTGAGCTTTGCATCCGCTGCCGTCAGGGCTGCGGCCAGGTAGCTGTCCTGGCGGCGCAGGCCGATGTTGCCGCCCACGGTGGCGCTGTTGCGCTTGGTAAAGGACGCACAGAAATGGGCAGCTTCCTTGATAAACTCCGGCACCAGGTCGCTCTCTATGACCTGATTAAAGGTGCAGCGGGCGCCGATATAGAGCTTGCCGTCCTGCACGAAAATATCGTCCAGCCCCAGGGCGCTGATGTCAATAAGATCCTTCCCCGGGGCACTGCCGTTCAGGCGCAGGTCATCGGTGCCGCCGGCCAAATACACGGCGGTGTCGGCATTCTGCTTGCGCAGGGTCACAGCCTCCAGCGGGGTTGTGGGATGATAAATCATGTTCATTCCTCCTGCTTATTCTACCCGGCCTTCCGGGTGACCGGCCACCAAGGCGTCAATGAAATACTCCAGCATACGCCGGGTGGCATTGCGGCGGTATTCGGGCATCGCATGGGGCGCGATGACATCGCTGCACCAGGCATCCAGGAATGCGCCCTTTAGCTCCGGCAGCTCCTCAACCTTGTGGCCGATGAGCAGACTCTCCACCCCACGGCTGCGCTCCACCTTAGGGCCGGCGGCGCCGGAGGAGGCCCGGAAATCCGCCACTACGCCGTTTTGGATGTTGGCGGCGGCGGAAAGGGTCAGCTTAGAAATGGCGTTGGAGCGGCGCATGCCGATTTTGCGGAAGAAAATATGCGTAAACTCCTGGGGTGGAATGACCACCTTGGTAATGAGCTCATCGTCACGGATGGCGGTGACCTTGGTCTTGATGATGAAATCATCCACCTTCATCCGCCGCTGGCCGTCCACACTCTGGAGCACCACCTCCGCGTCCAGCAGGATCAGCGGCTGGGGCATATCGCCCTTAGGGGAGGCGTTGCCGATGTTGCCGCCGATGGTAGCGCTGTTGCGCAGGGCAATAGCGCCCATGCGAGAAGCGGCATCCTTCAGCAGCGGATGGGTTACAGGTGAGGTATGAATTTCCCAGGAGGTAGACAGAGCACCGATCTCCACTGTGCCGTCGTCCAACCGGCTGATACCCTTCAGCTCCGGCAGGTTAGAGATAATCAGGATCGGCTTCTTAAAGCCCGGCACGATACCCGCGCCGCGGCTGTTGGCCACCATCAGGTCGGAGCCGCCCGCCAGGGGCTGGGCCCCGGTCTCCTTGCGAATCTGCAGGGCTTCAGCCAGGGTTTGCGGCATATAGCATTTTACTTCTTCCATAATGCAGCTCCTTTCTGGGCGGCCAGGTGGATGGACTCCACGATCAGGTCATAGCCGGTGCAGCGGCAGAGATTGCCGCTGATGCCCAAGCGGATTTCATCCTCTGTGGGGTCAGGGTTCTCGTTGAGCAGCACATAGGTGGCCATCACCATGCCCGGGATGCAGAAGCCACACTGCACAGCGCCGCCCTCGGCATATGCCTCGATGATGCACTTGCCCTTCTCGGTGTCGCGAATTCCCTCAATAGTCAGCAGCTCTGCCCCCTGGATAGAGCCCACAGGGATGATACAGGGGGTCACCAGCTTGCCGTTTTTAATGATGGAGCAGGCGCCGCACTCGCCCTCGCCGCAGCCCTCCTTGCTGCCGGTGAGACCGTAGTCCTCCCGCAGCACATCCAGCAGCCGCCGCAGGGGGTTACCGGTGTAGACCATGGGCTTGCCATTCAGCGTAAATCGAACATCGTTATACATTCTTCAGCGCCTCCTCAATATCTTCAGCGGGGATAGGAATGGAAGTAAATTTACAGTTCAGAGCCCGCTCCACCGCGTCCACATAGGCCGCTGAGGCGCCGTTGAACACCAGCTCGCCCATGCCCTTGGCGCCGTAGGGGCCCCAGGGATAGGGATTTTCCTGGATGTGACAGAACTGCTTGGGGAAGTCCATGGACGTAGGAATGACATAGTCGGACATGCTCTTCTGCTTGAAGTAGCCCTTCTTATTCTCCAGCTTTTCCATAGAGCCATAGCCCAGAGACTGCAGGATACCGCCGTTGACCTGGCCGTGAACGATAAGCTCGTCAATGGCCTTGCCGATCTCATGGGAGGACCACACGCCCAGGGTCTTGACCTCGTTGGTGAGTTTATCCACCTCCACCTCCACGATCACTGCGCCCCAGCTGTAGCCCAGGTATGCGTCACCCCGGAAGGTGGCCTGGTCCCAGGGATAGCCCTCGGGATGCTCATACTCCACCTCGGTGGAGAAATCGCCCTCGTTCCAGCGCTCCTTCATCTCCAGTGCGGCCCGCTCCACCAGACGGCCAACGACCATCGTAGACCGAGAAGCGGCGGTGGGGCCGGAGTCCACCACCTTGGAGGTATCGGGATTCTTATACTCAATATTATCCATGGAAATTCCCAGGGTGGCGGCGCATATCTTGCGCAGAGTGGTGCGGAAACCCTGACCCATCTCCGTGGAGCCCACAAAAATCTCCACCTTATCGCCGGTCTTGGTCAGCCGGGCGTGGCCCTTGATAATGGCCTGCTCGCCGTTGCCGGTGAAAGCGCCGCCGTGGTTATAAAGCGCCACGCCGATGCCCCGTCCGCAGCCGGGCTTATATTCCTTGATCTTGTTCCAGTAGTCGGATTCCTTGGTGATGACATCGATCATCTCCGGCAGCTTCACATCCTCGATGATGTGGCCGTTGGTGGTGGTCTCGTCACCCTTCTTGGCCAAATAGCGCATCTTGAACGCCAGGGGGTCTACGCCCAAATGGTGGGCCAGGTGGGTCAGATGAGTCTCGAAGCAGAACAGAGTTTGAGGTGCGCCGAAGCCACGGAAGGCGCAGGTGGGGAAGGTGTTGGTGCCGATGCCCTCGCCCTTGAGATAGGTGTTGGGAATGGTATACACACCGTTGGCGTGGAACACACCCCGCTGCAGCACCACGAAGGAAGAGGACAGATACGCACCGCAGTTATAGTAGATATGGCCCTCAGTGCCGATGATCTCGCCGTTTTTCACAGCGGTCTTGTAGATGCATTTGGAGGGATGGCGCTTCACGCTGAACTGGGTGTCCTCCTCCCGGTCAAAAACCATCTTGATGGGCTTGCGGATCTTGTTTTCCGCAATGAGCAGTGCGCCGCAAAGCACATCCGGGAAATGCTCCTTGCCGCCGAAGGCGCCGCCGGTGGTACACTGGCGGATGATAATGTCATCATAGGGAACGTCCAGCAGACCGGCAATGGACTTGCGGATGTAAAACGGGCACTGGGCAGATGCGTAGAATACGAACTTCCCATCCTCATAGTCGGCAATGGCGCTGTTGGTCTCCAGATGGACGTGCTCCTGGTAGGGGGTAGTCAGGGTCTCCTCAAAAATTTCGTCCGCCTCGGCAAAGACCTCCTCCATGGGTCTGCCCTTCTCACAGAACAGCTCACACATGACATTGCTGCCCTTCTCCGGGAACATGGGGCCGCCCACGCTGCTGATGCCATCGTCAATGGTCACGGCGGGCGTCTGCTCGGTGTAGTCGATCTTGATCTGATCCCGCAGGTCCTTCAGTGTCGCCCGGTCGGGTCCTACTACAATGCCGATGGTCTCGCCCACATACAGCACATAATCCTCGGCAAAGCAGCGCCAATCCTTCATAATCATCCACAGCTCGTTCTTTCCTTGGGCGGGAATGTCCTTGGCGGAGATGAAATAGTAGCCCTCCGGGAACTCCGGCAGATGGATGGCGTCAATGGTGCCTCTGGGGATCGTGGAACGGACCATGTAGGCGTACTGCATATCCGGCAGGGTCATGTCGCAGACATAGGTCGCCTCGCCCCGGGCTTTTTCGATGGCATCCACCCGGATGATCTTGTCGCCGATTTTCGTTGCTGGCATTGTATAGCCTCCCTTATGCAAGTTTAATAAAAGAATATAGTACATCACATATAACTATGATGCATTGTATCATAAAACGCCCGCATTGAAAAGGGAATTCGTGATTCTATTTTGTAAATAATGATGCCATCGGTTAACAGGGGCAGCCACGGTTTTGACGGGCAGAAACGCTTCGCACCTGCCGGCGATAGATTCTCGATGGATTTTCGGTTTTCGACCCGCAGGCAGGCTGACACCCACCAAGGTGAGAAGGACTAAAAGTACCGCAAAGGCGCTTTGGCAGCGTGCCTGCCCTTGTAAACCGGCAGTAAATTCCATTGACAAAAAAGATAGGATCCGGGTATACTACGAACGAGGAGTGTTGCCCATGAAAATCGGATGTGTCTTAATGGCGGCGGGCCTTGGCCGCCGTTTCGGCGAGAATAAGCTGACAGTGGATCTGGGGTGCGGAGAAACGCTGATAAACTACGCACTGTCCGCCATTCCCGGGGATAAGCTCCATCGCGTGGTGGTGGTAACTCAGTATCCCCAGGTGGCGGCGCTGGCGGAAAAATACAGCTTCACCCCCCTGCACAACCCATATCCGGAGCGGGGGCAGAGCGAGTCCATCCGCATCGGCCTGGCGGCCCTGTCGGATTGCGACGCTGTGATGTTTCAGGTGGCGGATCAGCCCCGGCTGAAAAAAGAAACTGTAGCTGATCTCATCGGCTTTGCCGCCGCCCATCCGGACCGCATTGTGGGCCTTGGTCATAGAGGTCGGCGAGGCAACCCCTGTATCTTTCCTGCCCGGTTTTTCCCGGAGCTGATGGCCCTCACCGGCGACTGCGGTGGCCGCTCGGTGATTCTGGCCCACGAGGGGGAGCTGCTGCTGATGGAGGTCTCCCCCACTCAGCTTATTGACATCGACAGCCCGGAGCAGTTAGAGAAGCTGTAATAAAGCACAGCTATATTTCTCTCATTCCGGCAGGATACGGATTGCTACGCCAGTGACATCCGCCGCCGGTTCGCAACAGCAGGCTACATTTGCATACAAAAAGGACGACTTCCAAGGAAGCCGTCCTTTTTATTCGTATTACAGCAAGAATTACTTGCCCATGTTCATCTGGGCAGCGACCTCAGCGGCGAAGTCCTCCTGCTTCTTCTCAATGCCCTCGCCGGTGGCGAAGCGCACAGCATCCACAAACTTCACGGAGCCGCCCAGCTTCTTGGCAGCGTCGGCAATGTAACCCTCCACAGAGCCGGTGAACAGGTCACCACGGACGAACTCCTGCTGCAGCAGGCAGTTCTCCTGATAGAACTTGTTCATCTTGCCCATGACGATCTTCTCCTTGACCTGAGCGGGCTTGGAGGCCATCTTGGGATCCTGGTCCATGAGAGCCAGGGCCACCTTCTTCTCCTCGTCCAGCACCTCCTGGCTCACCTGGGACTTATCCCAGAAGCGGGGATTCAGAGCGGCGATCTGCATGGCGACGTTCTTGCCGATCTCGGTGGCGTCGACGCCGCCCTCCACGGCCAAGTTCACCAGCACACCGATCTTGCCGCCGGCATGGACATAACCCACAGAGGTGTTGGTATCCATACGAACAAAGCGGCGGATCTGCAGGTTCTCACCGATAGACATGACCTTCTCGGGCATGGTCTCAGCCACGGTCAGGTCGGACCCGGCATACTTGCAGTTCATCAGCGCATCCACATCGGCGGGATTGCACTCCAGGACGGTCTTGGCAATGTCCTTGACGAATGCCACGAAGGAATCACTCTTAGCGCAGAAGTCGGTCTCGCAGTTTACCTCCACCATAGCGGCAGCGCCGTTTTCCACGCACACATAGCTCATGCCCTCGGCAGCGATGCGGCCGGCCTTCTTGGCAGCCTTGGCCAGGCCCTTTTCACGCAGGTACTCCACAGCCTTGTCCATATCGCCATCGGTCTCCACCAGAGCCTTCTTGCAATCCATCATGCCCACGCCGGTCATCTCGCGCAGAGTCTTAACATCAGCAGCACTAAAAGCCATTTTTATATCCTCCAGTTCAATTATTTACAAAATAAAGGGCAGGGACACGCCCTGCCCCGTTCGTTCAGCGGTAAAAGGAATTTGCTTATTCGGCGGTTTCCTCGGCGGGAGCGGCGGCCTCCTCGGTCTGCTCGCCCTGGCGGCCCTCGATCATGGCATTGGCCATGACGGAGGAGATCAGCTTGATGGCACGGATGGCGTCATCGTTGCCGGGGATGGGATAATCGATCTCGTCGGGATCGCAGTTGGTATCGGCAATGGCCACAACGGGAATGCCCAGGCGGTGTGCCTCAGCAATGGCGTTGCGCTCCTTACGGGTGTCCACGATGAACAGGGCACCGGGCAGCTTCTTCATTTCCTTCACGCCGCCCAGATACTTCTCCAGCTTCTCGATCTCGCCCAGATGCTTGATAACTTCCTTCTTGGGCAGCATGTCGAAGGTGCCGTCAGCCTGCATGGCCTTCAGCTGATTCAGGCGGTCCACACGGGTGCGCATGGTCTTGAAGTTGGTCATCATGCCGCCCAGCCAACGGGCGTTTACATAGAACATGTTGCAGCGCAGAGCCTCGTCCTTGATGGCCTCCTGTGCCTGCTTCTTGGTGCCCACGAACAGCAGGCTCTGACCGGACTCGCTGAGCTCACGCACGAAGTTGTAAGCCTCCTCCAGCTTCTTCACGGTCTTCTGCAGGTCGATGATGTAGATCCCATTGCGCTCGGTGTAAATGTAGGGAGCCATCTTGGGGTTCCAGCGGCGGGTCTGGTGACCGAAGTGTACGCCGGCCTCCAGCAGAGCCTTCATGGAAACAACATTCTGATTTGCCATTTTGTTCAGTTCTCCTTTGATTTTTAGTTTTACCCTCCAGGCTTTTCCTCCCCCCGGCCAACCAATACGGCACCGACCGAGAGTCCAAGCCTGTGCGGAATGCTGAAATATAATACCATATTAAATCATAAATTGCAAGTGGTTTTTCTATAATTTCTGCCGTTTTTTCCGGTTCATCCCCAGCGTCTGTGTTTGCGGTCGGGCGCGACGTTCCGGCGCTGAAAGGGCTTGTCGATGAGAATGATGTCGTCCCCGAATTTCTGTATGCACTCCCAGGGTATGTAGTAATCCTCTCCCCTGCCGAACAGGCCGAAAAACCGGCACGGGCCAAATACGATCAGCGCCCGCACCTCTCCCTCCGGCAGCTTTATCTCCACATCCCCCACGCAGCCCAACCGA
>OHCI01000617.1_pt1 | contig 12401 bp, 12 predicted proteins | sample 1566751 | NCBI WGS metagenome assembly OHCI01 (sample SAMEA3879609, study PRJEB24766) | human gut metagenome | biome: human-associated habitat; feature: feces | place: USA | collected 1985/1987
TTTGATGGGCAAACCACCTACTCTGTCATCGTTGGTTGGGACAACTCCATATCCATCGCCCAACTCGACAACTTGGATAAAACCAGGTCATTTTGGAGTGACTGTGATGAAAGCATCTTTGAGCGTCTCTGTTCATGTTATGTAAATCATCGTGGGACACCCATTCCCCAGGCAGAACAATTACAAGCGTAAACATTGGGCTGTCTCACCCGAGACAGCCCCACTTCCGCAACAATTCTCTTGCAATTTCCCTAGTTTTAAAGTAGTATAAATATAGCCCCTAAATGCGGCATAAGAAGTCCCCGTTGAAAGGAGTGCCCCATGAAAAACCGTTCTTTCTTCCACTGTCTTTTATACTCCTGTAATATGCAATAGCACATTTCATATGCTAATTGAAATATCATTTCATTCCACATACATGGTTCTTTCAAAGCTAATTTTATTTTTGCGGAGTCTGTTCCTAATTCCGTATCCACATGTTTCAATTCTGCATCGTTATAGATTATGCATTGCTTCCCGTACATTTTTTCTATACCAAATATTTCTTTATATACAGGCCATATGAAATCTATTATTCTACTAACATTATCGTCCGAAGTAACAAATAAATATCTTTCGTTTTCCACTAATTCATCCTCCCATGTCATACTATGTAATAACTTTTGATATGTGGAATTCGTCTTTCATAAATCACTATCCGACTTACCTAATTCCTCACAAATACGTTGAATTCTTCGACGTCCTATTTGTGGAAGAAAAACATATTTTCCAACAACATATCCAATACCAATCATTATGCTCATAACAACCAGCAATCGGGAACTGAAGTTTGTATAGTTTGATAAAATAAGAAAAAATATTGCAACACTTAAGAAATATGTGGCATTATATCTACTAATATTTGCATAATATTTATCAGGAAATTTCATTCTATATTTCATAGGGCATCCTTTAATGGTATTGTGCTGTTCTATATAATTCTGAGAATAGTCAAAAGATCCCCTAATTCTGTATAAACTACCATTGTGACCCTTTTCTATATCGCTATACACGGATAACATCTCCGCAAGACTATTGCTGTCAATGGCCTGGACTATCCTTTTTACGCCATAACATTCACAATAATATTCATATAATTGACAAACAGAGACTGTCATGAAAATAATGGTAGCGCACATACTAATTGTCGTTTTAGCATTAGTTATTGTCAAATAACTAAAAAATTGAGCTATAAAATCATATAGATCAGGGACCACGGTTAGAATATTGATTGCAAGCATCACATAACCAATAATAGCCAATGTATTATTCGTGGAAGCTACCTTATTACCAAATATGCATTTCAGAAAAATTTTAGTTTCTTTAGGGTCTGCAACAGAGCCATCATACGGCAGTAACTGAGCCATCTCCTTATAGTATTTATCCTTTTTGCGAAACCTTGTTTTCTGGTACTCCTCCAAATAGATTCTTCCCAGTCCCCGTAAGGCACTGGGCTTTTCATTCTCCGCCTCAATAGTTTTTTGAAATTCCCGTGTGAGGGGGAAAGTTGATTACAAACAGAATAAATTACAGCAGTGAAAGTGACGATACAAATGCAGGAAGAACAGAAATGTTCTTCCTGTTTTTTAACAGAACTTCAGCAGCTGGCGGGGAAAGGAGACAGTATGGCAAAGTTCTTAAATTATGAGGACCGGCTGGAGATAGAAAGCGGACTAAAGGAGCACATGACTTTCACAGAGCTTGGAGAGAAACTGGGAAGGGACAGGACTACCATCACAAAGGAGATCAGGAACTATTCCATCGAACAGGATACCGGTTATGGAGGTTATCCGCACAATACCTGCAAATACAGAAAGGCGTGCAAGAGAAAAAAAGTGTGTGGAACAAATGATTGCAGGCATCCGTTGGTAGCTGTCTGCAAACAGTGTGAACTCATATGCAACCGTTACTGTGAGCACTTTGAAGAGGAAATATGTACCCACCGTTTTAAACCGCCATATGTATGCAACGGATGCAGTGAAGTGAAAAAGTGCACGCTGACCAAAACCGTGTACGATGCGTTGGAAGCCCAGAGACAGGCGACGGAAAAGATATCGGAATCCCGAAGCGGGATCCTTGCTACGGAAGGGGAAATCGCCAGACTCAATGAGATCCTGGTGCCGCTGGTAAAACAGGGGCAGTCTATCCATCAGATCTACCTGACACATAAGGATGAACTGATGTGCAGTGAAAAGACCCTCTACAACTACGTGGATGGATGCCTGTTTGATATCAGGAACATAGACCTGCCAAGAAAGGTAAAGTACCGTCCGAGATATAAAAAACCGGAGCTGAAAGTAGACCGTGGATGCCGTGTGGGAAGGAATTATCATGATTATGAAGTATATATGGAACAGCATCCGGACACAGCAGTGGTGCAGATGGATTCCGTGATCGGGAGCAAGGGAGGAAAAGTCCTGTTGACGATATATTTCGTAAATGTGTCACTGATGCTGGGATTTTTGCGGGAAGCAAATACCTCAAAGTCAGTGATAGATATTTATGATGAACTGTACCACCGGCTGGGAGGGCAGGATTTCAGAAAGCTGTTTCCGGTCATCCTGACGGATAACGGAAGTGAGTTTTCCAATCCCAAGTGTATAGAGAACGGACCGGATGGAAAAGGATTTCAAAGGACGAGGATCTATTACTGCAATCCAAGTGCGCCGTATCAGAAAGCAGAGATCGAGGTGGGACATGAATTTATACGCAGGATCCTGCCGAAAGGAAGAAGCTTTGATGAACTGACGCAGGCAGACGTAGAGCTGATGATGAACCATATCAATTCCTACCGTAGAAGGAAACTGAACGGAAAAAGTCCGTATGAAGCGTTCTGCTTTTATTATGGAGAAGACCTGGCGGAGAGGCTGGGATGCCAAGAGGTTGCAGCCAAAGACATCAACCTCACCGCAAGACTTCTCAAAAAGTAACCTGAAGACAGAATAAAGCACAGACCGCCGGCTGAAATAAGAACAGCAAAAGACGTGAATTATGGCTTACAAAATTTGTAAGCCAAAACTGACGTCCGGTTTTTGTGCAAAAAAATACTCTGCCATAAGGTGATTATATCATAAAAGCAAGGAAAAAAACGGGAAAGTCATTACAAAAGTGGAAAGTCGGGTACAAAATTTGAAGGTCGCTTTCAAAATGTGAAACTCGTTTACAAAACGGGAAACTCGGGTGACTATTGAGCTTTTCATTCTCCGCAATAAATAATTTGTCATAATTTTCAGCATATTTTTGAGAATGGGGAACATAGTCAGCATAAATATATGCTATTATCATTACCAGGCCTCCAACTAACGCCCATTGCAAATTAATAATTTTTATGAAAAAAATAATTATCCCATAAACAATCGCACACGCCAACATTATCTTTATTCCAGAACGCAGTTCAGCACGCGCTTCTTCTAACTGACTATACTTAGCTGGCTTAATTTCCTCTATAACCTCTTGTTTTAATCTTCCTAAAAAATCCTTGTCCACATTATTTTCATGCGCCTTACCTATTATAATTAAAAAAATTTCTATCATAATTACGATTATGCCAAGAATTGTTTGACACTTTGCATCCAACTCGTTTATATTTGGAAGTATTACAATACACACGCTAACCACATTTGCAATAAGTATTATTAATTTCAAACAATATGTTTTAGAACTTATCATAACATTTCCCTGCCTTTGTATAATTTTATCAATATGCCTCTACTTAATATATGACAATAAATGACAAAATCTTACAAAAAACTTTAGGGTACTCTATTGTAGTTGCCACCAGTGGTCATCAAGTTTTCTACCAGTACTCCTCTCCCCAGTACCTCGCCAGCACGCTCTCCATATTTGCTCTGCCCACGGGGTTCGCGGTATGTATCTCCACGGGGTAAAAGGTCTCCCGCTCCACCAGCCAGTCCAGCAGTTTGATGGCATCGCCGCCCTGATTTGCAAAATCTCCCAGGTCATGGTCGAGATCCAGCACCTTGATCTCGATGCCGTTTCTCTCCGCCTCGCGGATCAGCGTCTTGGCTTCATTCACGGATCTGGCGCTCTCATATCCCCAGGGTGCCGGGCGGAGATCATCTAACCATATTTTCATTCTTTCTTCCTCCTCGGTATATCTCCATCAACATTTTGTAATACGAAAATGTACTTCCCATCAACATTTTGTAATTTTTCACTTCCACTCCTGCAGGCTGTCGATCTCGGTCCCACAATATTCACACACGCCTTTGGTCACATCAATATTGGCGTCGCATTTGGGGCATTTGATCACGTGGATCCCGCTGTCCAGGGTCATGACTCTGTCATTGTGGCTGAGGGAGAAGGTATCCTTCTGATATGCGGATGTGATCCGGCCACCTCGCAGATACACCAGTCTGACCTGTAACTCCACATCCACGCACAGTATGCCATTCTCCACATGCTCCTGCAGACCGGTATAGTCCATAATGTCGTAATCAATGACATCCGGCCGGGAATAGTAGCGTCTTCCGGCTTCGTAGTTCAGGTTATTATAGAACCGCTTTTTGTCGATGCCGGTGCCGGTCCAGAATTCCTGCTGCCGACGGTTCTGTTTTTCTTTGTATCGTCTGACAGGCCCCAATACCGCATAAGCATCGCACAGGTAGAAAAAGTAATAGAGGATCATAGCCAGGATTGTGCTGTAGATGAAAATCTTGCCCACATCATAGCCATTGAAGGTCCTGGAGGTATTTATGATCCACAGGCTGCATAGCAGGAATGATACGATGTAATCTACCACTCCCGTGACGATCCGGTAGACCGGGCTTTGCAATACCAGATCATAATGGTGCTTGCTGCCCAGCTCCTTGTCTGCGTAGTCAATGTTGGAGGCCGCATCACAGCAGGGACAGCCGTTCACAAATTCCTTTACTTTGCCGGTAAAGCCACAGTTTTCACAGGTATGCTGTGCCTCTTCATCCATTCCGGATACATAGGTATACTCCATGCGGGAATCGAAGATTTTCTCTGTATGGAGCAATTTCCCCTGCCGGAAATACTCTTTGCGGCAGCGGATACCACCGTGCACATCATCCTGACAGGTTCCGTCTGTGGACCGGTACCTCAGGGTGCCATCGACGATGTAAGTAGTCTTGATATTGACGCCGCTTTCTGTAAGCCTGCGCATTTGAAGTGTTTCGGATATGAATGCCATTGCTTTCGTGTCCTATCTGTTATTGTTGTTATTATTGTTGTTATTGTTATTATTGTTGTTGGAAGAGGAACCACCGCTGCTGCCAGAGCCTGAGGATGGTGTGTAATGAGGAAACACTTTGCATTCCGTCCGTGACAGCAGGATTCCGTCAATGCTGCTGTCGGTGCAGTTCGCCATGATCACCTTCTGGGTTTTTGCGGTATTCTGTCCGATGATGAGGGACAGATTCTGTCTGCCTCCCTTGATGAAAGCCTCCGGCTCCTGCTCCAGGAAATGATAGATCTCCCAAAGCTCCTCCTCTGTCACCTCATAATATTTTGTGAGTTCCACGCAACGCTTCATGCGGATCAGTTCTTCATAGGTCTGCGGTTCAAAATTCATGGAAAGCCTCCTTGTCATTCTTTTGCTCCAGTGTCAGATAATAAAATTCAATGTTCTGAAAGGGGAGATTGATGGCCTGTATATGGTAATAGGCATTATTTTCCTGCTTCCGGTAATGGCAGTCTCTCAGCTCCGTAGTGGTGCACAACAGATTGTTCGGGCTGCCCGTGGCATATTCCTTTGCATATTCGCGCAGGAGCCCGGAAATATCATATACATACCATTCTTCTTCGTTGTCCCCGGAATGGTCCAGCACCCCTTTATAAATCTGATGCGTGGCAATGTGACGCTGCTTTGTTCTCCCTTCATCACCGTAAGTCACGAGATCTCCGGACAACAGCATCAGGTACAATGCGTTGTTCTCCGGATAATCGCATTCTTCCTGCAACATATGCTTTTTCATACGCAGCTTTACCGTACTGATGGGTGTCAGATATAGGATCTCCCTGGACTTCCTAAGAATTTGGGAGATCAGCGGATATCTGTCTCCATCCACATCCAGTTCGAACACACCGCTGTCATAGATATATTGTAACTTCGCATCTTGTGCAATGATCTGTTCCAGTGCAGGATATTCTGCGGATGTCTTGGCAGGCAGATACTTTTCCGGCTCCTCGAGGCGCATCTTCGTCACATATTCATATGCAGTCTCGTCAGCAGAAGCATCCGGGGCATAGCCGCGGTCCCGGTACATCTGCTGTTGCAGCAGGCAGGTGTAGCTTTTGCCGGATCCATATACGTTTTTCACAAAAGGGCAGCCCGTTTTGCACAGATACAGGTAAGCGCACCTCGCACATTCCTCGGGAAACGGTTGTCTGTTATGGTTTTGGAAGATCTTCCGTGCAGCGGTTTTCAAAATGTTGTCCACCGTGTCACGATAGATATTACCGTAGTAAAAATCTTCGTTCTTCTGACCTCTGACACAGGAATAGATGTCTCCGTTACGCTCCAACAGGAAAAATTTCTCTCCGCAATTATCGCAGTTGGTGCAGTATTCCGGTCCGAACTCATCGAACCATGCACCGTTGACCCCGGCATCCAGATTGGTCCCGTCAAAAGCCTCGTGCATCCGCCGGTAAAAGATCAGCTGTTCCTCTTCACTCATGTGATGCAGCAGGCCACAGGAATTGTAGTCAAACCCTATCATGAAATTAAAATCATTCATATCTAGGCACGTGTTCCGGTCCAGGAATCTGATATCCTCGATGATCTGATCCAGCTGTTCAAAATGCTCCCGAAAGATCGTGGCAGATACTTTTTTCTTGTCAGGGATCTCCTCCAGCAGTCGGATATTATCCAGTATCCGTTCCAGTGTGCCCTCTCCGCCTTTAGTCACCCTGTATTTGTCATGCAGGGAAAGCGGCAGATCCAGGCTGCCCGATATGGACACGTTGAACTCACGGATGGTCTCGATATGTCTGTCCAGTCCGTACAGATTCGTCTTGATGTGGGGATGCCCCACCCGGAAGCCGGCATCCGTGATGAGTTCACGGTTTTTCTGATAGTAACTGCTGATATATTGGATCAGGTCGTGGAATTCCCGCTCCTGCAAAGTGGTCACCTCGCCGCCGTGCAGGGAAATATTAAAGGGTACCACATCCGCTTCACGGAATTTCGCGATGGCATATTGCAGGGTCTCCAGGCAATCTCCGCCCCGCAGGGTATCTACGGTGTGGTCCTCCAGATAACAGTACCGGCACTGCATGTTACATGCCATGGTCGGCACATATAACAAGTGAATAAATTTAGTATTCATAGTAATCGATCCTTACAGGTGTCTCCTTGAAAGCACGTTCATTGACAGATACGCCCCGGGGCAGTGTGATCTCCCGCAGAGAATCACAGCACCGGAAGGCAGAAGACCCGATCTGCTGCAGCTTGCTGTCCGGGGAGATCACCACCTCTTCCAGACTGGTATTTCCATAAAACGCGTGTCCGCCGATCCTGGTCACGTTATCCGGGATCTCTATGCGCAGCAGGCTGCTACATTCTTCAAAGGTGTTGCCACGGATCTCCGTCAGTCCCGCCGGAAGATTTACCTCCTCCAGACTGCTACAATGGTAAAAAGCTTCCCCGCCCAGATACGTCAGATTCTTCGGCAATGTGACACGTTCCAGACTTCTGCAGTTTTTAAATGCCTGTCCACGGATCTCCGTAATGCTGTCCGGCAGCGTTACTTCTGTTAAAAAGGGCATATTGGAAAAGGTGTTGCCGCGCAGGCCCACTACTTTCTCCCCCTGATAGGTATCGGGAATGGTCGCCGTAGTCATATTCGTCAGACCATAGACATAAAACCGCACATAATATCCGTCATCTGCCTGCTCATAGAAGATCCTGGGCTTACTGAACAACAGCAGCGAGCCTGCCACAGCCACCGCCATGAGAGCCCATTTTAACTTTTTGCTGTAATCCGGCACCATGGATGCCTTCACATTCATGACAATATTCGAGATTTTCTCCTGGGATCTGGATCTGATCTCCTTTTTTAAATATTTTATCAGCTGATAACGGCTGGTCAAAAAAGCATATACCACCAGGATGATAAGTCCGATCACATAGGTTTTCATCGGAAAATGAAAGAAAAACAGAGATATGTATACGAATAACAGAACCGCCAAAACGGCATTCAGTATGTTTTTTCTGCGCAGCATATCCTCTGGGATCAGATTCTGTTCTTCCGTGATCCCGGCACGCTGCATTTCACGTTTTATAAACCCTTCGACACAATCCTCCTCGGACATGGCAAACAGCGGATCAAAATCCTCTGCATGCACTATCCTGCCCGTTACCGTTTCGTCAGCTGCCGGTGCATGGATCACCGCCTCAGCTGCTGTCTGCACCTTTTCCTCCATAGATAAAGTCATTCCCATACCGTTATTTTCCCTTCTTTTCTACTGTGCATCGCACCTTTTTCGTCTCCAAAGGACTACGATACTCTTCCATTTTGCGATTCTATCGTTTAATATTCAGAGCTTAACAGGAAGTCATAAGCTCTGCCAAATCCACTAACAAAATACTGTCATCAGACCTCACTTCATTCAGAACAGCCTCTGTGAATCCGGATTTTGAGAAAAGTACATAGTAAGAATTCCTTCTGTTTATACGGAACGCATCCGCTTTTGCTTTCAGATCCTTTAATACAGAAATATCCAACTTCTCATTGCGCCACTTACACTCTCCGAAAAGATAATCCTTTCCGTCATTTGCAATTAAATCAATTTCCTCCTGACCGTGCGTTGCAGCATTGGTTCCCCACCATCTTCCGATAGAGGTATATAATATCGGCAGTTCTCCTCTCGCATTCTTCGAATTCAGATAATCCATGCAGACTTTTTCAAAAACCAGACCCATATAACTGCAATAATCCGGCTTAATTCGTTTTTCCCATACTACCTGCTGTGCTCCGGTTTCAATCAATGTTCTGTTGGTAAATACATATCGGTACCAGAATCGGAACATAAAGTCTGAGATGCCATAAATCGTTTTTCGGGATGATTCCTTTTCTCCAAATGGTGTTTCTTTATGAAGGATTCCAAGTTCGCACAATGTTTTAATATATTTCAGGCACTTGGCTGAGTCCTCGCCGATTTTTGTGGAAATCTCGTTTGCTTTGGTATATCCGCTTGCAATCGCTTCTATTATCGCACTGTATACCCCCGGTTCCTGCACTTCCTGACGCAATAGTAACAATGCCTCTTCATAAAGATAAGAAGTTACTTTCAGATAGGTTCTCTTAATATTTTCCTCAAAACTTTCCTTCTCATTTATTTGCTGCAAATATAATGGTGTTCCACCATATGCACCATACAGCATAAGCTTTTCTTCATCAGAAAAACCAGTCATAAACTTAGCACTTGTCTGATAAGTAAATGGCTTCATATGAAGCTGCGCAGTTCTTCTTCCAAAAAGAGGACTGTTAGAACCAAGTACTTCTTTTTCCATAAATCCCATATAGCTTCCGCTTAGTATTAAAAACATCTTTCCGCTTGTCAGTTTATGGTCAATCAGATGTTGAAATTCTGACAATAATGCCCTGTTTTTCTTCACAAGGTAAGGAAACTCATCGATAACCAGTACCAGTTTTTTGTTACCCTGCCTTTCATCAATGTAAGACAGCGCATTACTCCACGACGAAAATGGTTCCAAGTTGTTTTCCTCATAAAACTGAAATACAAGCGATGAGAATTTTTCAAGATTTAACTTATTATTGCTCTGCTCCGCCGAATAGAAAATTGCATCCTTATCCTTACAAAATTCATTCAGAAGAGTCGTCTTTCCTACACGTCTTCGACCATACAGTACGAATAGTTGAAATCTCTCTTGCAGATATAATTCCTCTAAGTCTGCAAGCTCTTTTTCTCTACCTATGAATACTTCCTGCATCGAGCTCCTCCATTGTTACTCAAAAGTAATTTACTTTAAAGTTAATTATGTGGTATTCTACCCATTTTGTCAATGGGATTCTACTATTTGCCGAAATTACATTATTAAAGCCCCATCAAACAGATTTCTCTATCCAATGGGGCTTCTATGTCATATTTTTGTAATTTTACAAATTTCCACAAATAAGGTACATCACGTTTTTAGTACAGCTTTGCACCTGCCGGGATTCTGTCATTTACCATCAAGAGGTTCCCTGAATTCGATTCATTCCCATACTATATAATTCTGCCGTTTTCAATTATTTCCTTATAAACCACTTTATATCTGCTTAAAATGGTGCACAAAAAAGGCATCAGCCGATTATGACCAATGCCTTATACGTTATCCTTTATTTGGTTCGCTTCGTTCTATTAGCCAATTTCTTATTTTTTTCATTTTTGGCTAATAGAATTATTTATCCAACAACCAATCCGCAATATCAATAACCTTGATTCCCTCATACTGATATTCATCATGCCTGGTTCTGGCTATCACATACTTAGGGTATGCATCCTTAATCTGCAAAAGTGGAGCTACCTCTCTTTCAAAGGTCTTCTCTTCACTGATATTATCAGATACCTGAATATAGATTTTTTCACTCCGCTTCACTGCGACAAAATCTATTTCCTTCTTATATAATATGCCTACATATACCTCATATCCTCTGCGCAACAACTCAATCGCCACGATATTCTCTAGTATCCGCCCGTAATCCATATTCTTTGTTCCAAGTTTTGCATAACGGAAAGTATGGTCACTCAAATAGTATTTATCGTTGCTCGATAAATACTTTTTCCCTTTAATATCATATCTCCTAACCTTGTAAAACGCGAATGCATTGCATAGGTATTGCATATAATTGCCAACCGTCGTATGGTGTATCTTCTCCTGCATGCTTCCCAGAGTATTGGTAATGTTACGCGCGGACGAAAGATTCGACACATTATCCATAAGGAAATCCACAATTCTGTCCATCAGCTGCGTATTTCTTATCTTGTATTTTTTGCGTATGTCACGCACTATCAGTGTATCAAACACATCAGCTATATAATCATACTTTGCTTCCTGATTTTTATAAAGATAGGAACCAGACATTCCACCCTCTAGCACATACTTATCCAAAGCGTCGTAGCGGTCTTTCAAGCCAAAGTACTCCATATACTCACTAAAGGAAAATGGATATACTTTGATTTCAAAAGTACGCCCTGTAAATAACGTAGCCAAATCCGAACTTAATAAAAAAGCATTAGAACCGGTAATATAAATATCATACTTCTCGCTGGCATGAAGTCCATTGACTGCTTTCTCAAAATCTTTGCACATTTGCACTTCGTCAATAAAGACAAAATTCTCTTTACCTGCAACATAATATGCGTTTACATAATCGTATAATGCGCGATAAGTCAGTAAATCGTCATAATCAGGCAGGTTAAAATTTATCTGTATAATATTGCAATCCGGGTCCTCCGATTCAATATATGCTCTAAATGCTTCTAGCAGCTTTGACTTTCCGCTTCGTCTTACACCGGTAATGACCTTGATATCCGGAGTCCCAAGTACATTGATTAACTTATCTAAATACTGTCTACGCTCTATCAGCTTCATCTGCATCATCCTTTCACAAACAGTATGTACTTATTATACTGTTTCTATTAGCCAAAATCAATATTTTTTCATTTTTGGCTAATAGAAACAGTGGTATTGACGAGAACTTTTCTTTCAGACTTTTTACTAATAGGAATACTCCGTTTAATCCGCAGGATGTCATCTCTGTTTGAGAAATAAAGCCGGCTGGCAGTATTGTCAGCGGCTGGGCGCATCTGCCAGGAATAGTCACAGCAGAAATTTCGTTCCATTGATGCCGGTAGTGCGATGTTCCAGGTAATGTTACTACCTGACAAATTACAACCTAATATGCGAATAATTTGACTTTTAGCAGTGTAAATTGATTAAAAACTGGTGAAAAGATTTCGTCTCCATTCAAACGGCGCCCTCTTTTCCACTCTCCATCTTGAAAACTTCCCTCCTCCATATATAAAAAATCACAATTGCCCTTTTGATCGTTTCTGGAAAAAGGATTTATCTTACATCCGTTTATAATGAGGAAAAAGGTATCTTTTTCTTCTTCCAAGACTAAGCAAACTCCATCTTCTCTCGTGACTTCATCACAAAACATATCTATTTCAAATCCATATTCTTCAAATATGAAGTTAAATCTTCTGCCATACGCACAGTCAAAGTCGTAATCAATGTTCTTTCATGTTTTTCAATTCGTTCTTTGATTTCATCTACTAAATCATCAATTTGTCCTTCAATCGGCCGTACTTCTACTTCCGGATCTAAAAGACCTGTTGGACGAATAATCTGTTCTACAATCTCCCCA
>OHCI01000621.1_pt1 | contig 12269 bp, 9 predicted proteins | sample 1566751 | NCBI WGS metagenome assembly OHCI01 (sample SAMEA3879609, study PRJEB24766) | human gut metagenome | biome: human-associated habitat; feature: feces | place: USA | collected 1985/1987
ACTTTAGAACCATTCTTATATAAAAAGACACATCGAAATCCAATTGTAATTCCAGAGAAAGTTGTTTTTTCTTTCATCTTTTCTTGAAGTGAATTATTTACAATATATTCAGCTTCTTTGATTAAACCTTGTGAGTCTTTAATAAAGACAAATCCACGTGATACGATAACAGGTCGCATTAAGATTTTATTTTCTTTTGAATCAATAGCTAAAATAACGGCAACTAAACCATTATCTGCTAAAATACGACGATCTTTTAATACAGCTGTAGATAATCCGGAAATATCATTTCCATCTACATAGATATCATCACCTTGGTATCGCCAGTCACTTTGTAGTACTTTGTGATCTCTCAAAATAAGAATGTCACCATTGGCACATACAAAGATGTTTTCTTTTGGAATACCAGTTTCCATAGCGGTTTGTCTATGCTGTATCAACATTTTATATTCACCATGAATAGGCATAAAGTACGTTGGACGAACTAATTGTAACATTAGTTTTTGTTCTTCTTTTGAAGCATGTCCCGTTGTATGCAAGTTATTCAAGATAGATTTTGTAAGTACGGTAGCACCAGATCTAAATAAGTTATCAATAACACGATTGACACTGGATTGGTTTCCAGGAATTGGATTACTTGAGAAGACAATTGTATCGCCTGGTTTTAAGTGAATAAAACGGTGTGTACCATTGGCAATTCTTGATAGAGCTGCAAGTGGTTCCCCCTGACTTCCAGTACAAATAATACATACTTTGTCATCTGGAGTATGAGCAAGTTCTTCTGGACTTAAAAAGTCTGAATTTTTGACTTTGATCGTACCCATCTTTCTTCCAATATCAACAACGTTTTCCATGCTTCGCCCAAAGACGATGACTTTTCTTCCAAATTTAGTAGCTGCCTCGATAATTTGGGCAACACGATGTACGTTGGATGCGAATGTGGCAACAATTAAACGTTGCTTAGTCTTACGCATAATGTCTTGAATTTCATTAGCAACTTTTCTTTCTGAAATAGAGAAGTCTTCAACTCCAGAGTTTGTGGAATCAGACATTAATAAATCGGGTTGTGTAACACCAATAAATGCCATCTTTTGATAGTCAGCATTTGTTCCAACAGGCGTTAAATCAAATTTAAAGTCACCCGTATGAACGATAGATCCATTAGGACATGTGATATGTACACCTAAAGAATCTGGAATTGAGTGGATCGTATTAAAAAAACCTACTTTGAAGTATTTTGTAGTAATACTTGAATTTTCATCGATTTCTATAATTTTTGTTTTTTCTAGTCCTTTATGTTCGCTTAATTTTTTAAGAATTAAAGCCTTCGCAAAGCGAGGTGCATAAATGGCATCAATCTGGACTTGTTTAAGTAAGAAAGGAATTCCTCCAATATGGTCTTCGTGACCGTGGGTAATTACTAAAAACTTTCTTTTTTTGTTCATGCGAATCAAATGGTGATAATCAGGAATAACATAGTCAACACCTAATAAATCATCACCTGGAAACAAAACGCCACAATCTACGATACAGATTTCATTTTCGTGTTCGTAGCAATACATATTTTTACCAACTTCGCCTAATCCCCCTAAGGCATAGATCAAAGTATCACCTTTTTCAACGTGATTTTTTGCATGATATGGTTTTTTGTTCGATGCATGCCCAAACGTTTGTTCTTGTGTTTTTGGCATATTCGACCTCTTTCTATAATTTAATGACTCTATTGTTATTATAGCAAAGCTAGTCAATTTAAAAAAGCAGAAGCTTAAATGACTTCTGCCTCATCATCACTTTTCCAAGGATTGTTGGCATCAATGTGATCATAGAAAAGTGTACCTGACAAGTGATCAATTTCGTGTTGAAGGCAAATTGCGAAATAGCCTTCGGCTGAAATGGTTACATTTTTATCTTGAATCAAATCATAACCACGAACTTTAATTCGAGCATGACGGAAAACATGACCAGGATGTTCACCTTTTACAGATAAACAGCCTTCTCCATTATCTAAGTATGCATTTTGTACAGATTCTGAAATGATTTTAGGGTTGACTAATGCGACCTCATCTACACCATCTTCATAAGGAATCACAACCGCAATCATTTGTTTTAAAACACCAACTTGAACAGCGGCAATACCAACGGCAGGCTGTAGACCTTCTGCTTCGGCGATTTCATCATCCTGTGAATTACGCACATACTCTAGCATAGCTTCTAATAGCTCTCTATCTTCACTTGATAAAGGCAATGAAACAGGTTTGCTATGCATACGAATTCTTTCATCTGTATCTAAAATAATATCTTTGCTTGTTATTTTCATAGTAATCATCCTCGCAAGTATTCTATAGCATTTTCGAATTATTGACAAATGATTTTTGAAAATATGCTAAAATAGAATTTATGATGGGGGGATTATCATGTCCAAACAAAAACGGCGATCAAAATTATCGTTTTTCGCATTGGATCCAAAATGTGATAAATATATAAATTGGGCGGTTGCGCTTCTGTTATTGGCTGGAACATTCACGATTATTTCAACAAATGTAGGAAAAACAACATCTGCACCCAATATTGTTCCTAAAGTACTGATGAAACAATGCATGTTTGTGGTATGTGGATATATTGCGATGTGGTTTATGAATAGATGGTTTCGCTTTAAATGGTATTCTAAAGTAGAAGGCCTGATTATTGGAATTAGTATATTTATGTTGATACTTCCATTTTTCTTTGCGGAAATTGGAGGAAGCCATGCATGGATCTTGATTGGAGGTATATCTTTACAGCCAAGTGAATTCGCAAAACCATTGATTATTCTTATTTGTGCTACATGTTTATATCGGGCTAAAAAAGAAACAGACATGTTAAAAATAAGAGGGCAACTTTTTAAAAGGGCATGGTTCTCATTTGTTTTAATATCTGGAATTGTGGCTATTCAAAAAGATATGGGAACATTGGTGATTATTTGTTTTATTTTCCTATCTTGTATTATGATTCCTAAATATGCGGTTTTACAACGTATGCAACGATTATTAAAATTATTCGTTTATGGAGCAGTTGCAGCAGCCATTGTCTTATTTGGAATCACAAATATTGGTACTGAAATTATAAAACATACATCGCTTGCTCATATTGCGGTGCGTGTTGAAAATTTTAAAGATCCATATACCGATGTATATGGAGATGGATATCAGCCTGCCAACTCATTATATGGTATCGCAAGTTCAGATATTCGTGGAAAAGGTATAGGCAATTCAACTCGAAAATATGGCTATTTAACACAGGCAGATAATGATTATATTCTAGCTGTATTGCTTGAGGAAACGGGTGTTTTTGGATTATTTGGTTTAATTATATTATATGGAATGATTGAAATTCGTTTATTTTATTATGCATTTAAAACAAGTGAAGACATGTATAAAGTAATATTAGGTGGAACAGGCGTTTATCTATTTATGCACTTTTTCTTAAATGCCGGAGGCGTTGCTTGTTTAATTCCTTTTACAGGAGTTCCGCTCTTATTTATTAGTAGTGGAGGAACAAGCTTAATGTCGATTATGTTGACAATGGGGTTGGCACAAAATTGTATTTGTTCGATTAGACGAAAGGAGATGGATCGTTTATTATGAGAATTGTGGCGGGAAAATATGGTTCTAGATCATTAAAGAGTCCTAAAAATGATGCGACTAGACCTACACAAGATAAAATCAAAGGCGCTATCTTTTCAAGTTTGGGAAATATTTTTGATGGCGGTAACTTTTTAGACTGTTACAGCGGAACTGGAAATATGGGATTAGAAGCTGTAAGTCGAGGTATGGATCATGCAACTTTAGTCGATAATAATAAGGGCGCTATCTCGGTAATCAAGGAGAATGTAAAAAACTTAAAGGCGGATAAAGAAACAAAGATTATTTGTGGAAATATCTTTACTGTGTTAGAGCGACTAACATTAAAATATGATGTGGTATATATTGATCCTCCTTACGCAAAGCAGGAAAATGAAAAATTGATTCAGAAGTTAGATGATTTAGATATGGTAAAATTGGATGGAGTTATTGTTGTGGAAAGCCTTGAAGAAGAGGTGTGGCCTGAAAGGATCGCTTCTTTTACAAAATATAAAGAAAAGACATACGGTATTACGCGTATTTCTTATTATCAAAAAGAGGAGAATGAGTAATGAAAATAGCAGCATTTTGTGGAACATTTGACCCAGTGACATATGGGCATTTGGATATTATTGAAAGGGCAAGCAAATTGTTTGATGAGTTGGTTGTTTTTATTTCACCAAACTCAGACAAGAACAATGAGTTTACTGAAGCAAGAAGACTTGCATGGTTAAATGCATCGACAAAACATTTATCGAATGTAACATGTAAAATTCAATCTGGATTAGTAGTAGAGGCCTGTAAAAGTGTAAATGCTACTGTGCTGGTACGTGGAATTCGTAATGGTGTGGATTGTACATACGAGCAAAATATGGCGTTTATGAATGCAAGATTGGATGAGAATATCGAAACAGTTTGTTTATTTACACGACCTGAATATAGTTTATATTCAAGTTCAAATGTAAGAGAACTCTTTAAATATGGACAAGACATTTCTGGATTTGTTCCAGTTTGCGTATTGGAAGATCTTAAAAAAGGAGAAGAATAAAATGGAAAAGTTTATCGATTGGTTAAAGGCAAATGGATATAAATATAAAAATGAGGATATTTATTTAGAGGCATGTACACATTCTTCTTATGCCAATGAACATCATCGCCAAATGGATGATAATGAACGACTTGAATTTATGGGAGATTCAGTTTTACAGATTTGGAGTGCAACCCAGCTGTTTTTAATGAAACCAAAAATGCGTGAGGGACAAATGACAACACTTCGAGCACAAACTGTATGTGAATCTACGCTATATGTATTAAATAGACAACTAGGATGGTATGAATTTTTACGTTTAGGTGTTGGCGAAGAAAAAACGGGTGGAAGAAATCGAGAAAGTATTTTGGCTGACCAGTTTGAAGCTTGTATTGGAGCTATTTATATTGATCAAGGATATCATGTGTGTGATGAAATCTTGACTAAATATATGAAGCCTGTATTTAAACAAGAAAAAAGTGAGGCTGTTACAGATTATAAAACACATTTACAAGAAGTGATTCAGGCAGACTCTAGAAAGACGATTCAATATAAATTATTAGAAGAAAAAGGTCCAAGTAATGCTCCAACATTTACTATGGGTGTATATTTAGATGATATTTTATTGGGGCAAGGAACAAGTAGTACGAAGAAAAAAGCAGAACAAAAAGCCGCTAAGGATGCTTTTGAAAAGATGGCTAAATAAAATGGAAGTATTTGAAAAATTGTTGGATCCGGAATTATATGCGTATTTTAAAAATGCCTCATTTTATGAGAAACCTGTATTTCATACAGCGCATAAAATGGTTGAGTTTTATATAGAATTTGAGAATGTAATTCCTTTAGAAGTATATGAACAGATCATCACAAAGTTGCAGCTGGCACTGCATGTACATGTGAAGTTGCATATTCATTCCAAAAATAATGCGGTAGAAATGGATGAATTAGATCGTTATGTGAATCATTTTGTAGAAAAATATAGTGATGTGAAGGATTTCCGCTTTCTTCATCCCTATTTAGAAAATGATACGATTTGTTTTTCAACACGAGATGAGTCTCGGCTTGCAGCATTAAATTTAGCATTGCCAAGCTTGGTAGAAAAGTTAAAAGAAGTGGGTATCAATCAAGAAATTGTATGTAAAAAAGTAGAGGAAAATATTGCGATTGAAACGGCAAAGGTGCAAGTAGCTGCACCTGTTGTAAAACAAGAACCGGTTAAAAAACAATATCCTTCTTCAAATAGTTATAAAAAAGAATCGGCTACACAATATAATATTGCGGATTTACGTGTTGGCTATTCGAATGTTCAAATTGAAGGTCACATTTTCGATATTGATAATCGTGTGATGAAAAGTGGTAAAACACTACAGATGTTATATATCAGTGATTATGATGATGCGATCGTTGCCAAACGTTTTGAAGGTGCTAGATGTCCAATTGAAGAAATTCAAGCTGTAAAAAAAGGAATGCACGTCGTTTTAACGGGAGAAGTCGTATATGATTCTTTTTCTAAGTGTGACTCTTTCATGATAAGAAAACTTGAAATCACACAAGAAAAGAAAAGAGAAGATCATGCCAAAGTGAAAAGAACGGAGTGGCATGTACACTCTAACTTTTCGGAAATGGATGGAGTTTGTGCTATCGAAGAATTTATTCAACAAGCCTATGATTGGGGTATGGATTCAATTGGTGTGTGTGACCATCAAGTTGTTCAGGCTTTTCCGATGGCTCAACATAAAATTGAGGCTTTGGTCAAACAAGATCCAAATCGCGAATTTAAAATGTTGTATGGATGTGAAATGTTAGTGGCGGACTCTAAATATCATATTGTCTACAATAATGATCATCGAAGATTAGAAGATGCAACATTTGTCGTATTTGACTTGGAAACTACGGGTCTTTCGAATACGCGTGATGAAATCATTGAATTTGGTGGTGTGAAAATCAAAAATCGTGAAGAGGTTGGACGATTACAGATGTTCATTAATCCAAAGCGAACGATTCCTGCGCATATTTCAAATTTAACGCATATTACACAAAATGATGTGGATTGTGCAAAACCAATCGAAGATGCCTTAGATGAATTGTTAGAATTTATTGGGGATTCCATTTTAGTAGCACACAACGCAACCTTTGACGTTGGCTTTATGAATGCAGCGTGTCGTAAAACAGGTCGTGATGAACTAACCAATCCGGTGATTGATACGTTACCACTATCATATGCGATGCTTCCAGACGAGCAAAAACGCTTTAATTTAGGAAGTGTATGTCGTCACTATCGCGTGAGTTATGATGGTGAAGGAGCGCACCGTGCGGATTATGATGCGGATGTACTTTCACAAGTCATGTATAATATGATGAATCAATTGGGCCATGAAGCAACATTAGATACATTGATGGATATGGAAGGTGGATGTGAAAAGTATTCAAGCAAGAAGCCTTATGAAAGAAATCGTCCATATCACATGACAGTTTTTGCCAAGAATAAAGATGGCTTAAAAGAGTTATTTGAATTGATTACTTTATCGCATACACAATATTTAGTAAGTATGGGTAAAGAAAATGGGCAGCCACGTATTATTAAGGAAGAAATCTCAAAGAAGTGGGATAATGGAAACTTATTAATTGGTTCTTCTTGTCAAAATGGTGAGATTTTTGAACTAGCTCATACAAGAAGTAAAAAAGAATTGTTTGCAGCCATGAGCTATTATGATTATATTGAACTTCAGCCATTGGACTGTTATAAGAATTTATTGGATCGTGGAAGCATTACGGATGTGGAGGATTTAAAATGGTATCTACAATTTATTTATGATACCGCAAAAGAAGCGGGTAAGGTGGTTATCGCATCAAGTGATGCACATTATGTAAATCCAAATGAAAAACGTCTTCGTGATGTGTATATCAATGCCAAGGCAATTGGGAATGCTAGACATCCTTTATATATTTATAATAAGCAAGCGCGTAAGGCTACGAGCAATCCAAATCAGCATTTGTTGACAACGGATGAAATGTTGAAGGCATTTGAATGGATGGGTGAAGATGTAGCTTATGAGGTTGTTGTGGAAAACACAAATAAATTAAAGTTATTGACAGAACCTATCTTTCCAATTAAGGATAAATTGTATCCACCGGATATTGAGGGGTCAGACCAAAAATTGCGTGATATTTGTTTTGAAACAGCTCACCAATGGTATGGAAAAGATTTGCCAGACATTGTTGAAAAACGTTTAACACGTGAATTGGATAGTATCATTGGTCATGGATATTATGTAGTTTATTATATTTCACACTTACTTGTAAAAAAGAGCAATGATGATGGATATCTAGTAGGTTCGCGTGGATCTGTAGGTTCTAGTTTTGTTGCGACAATGTCAAATATCACAGAAGTAAATCCATTAACACCTCACTATGTATGTAAGAATTGTCAACATTATGAATTCTTAGATGGAGATGAAGCCAAATCGGGCTTTGATTTACCGGATAAAGTTTGTCCAGTATGCGGAGAAATTATGCGTGGGGATGGTCAGGATATTCCGTTTGAAACATTCTTAGGTTTTGAGGGGGATAAAGTTCCCGATATTGATTTGAACTTCTCGGGTGAATATCAGCCAAATGCCCATGCATACACAAAAGAAGTATTTGGAGATGATCACGTTTTTAGAGCCGGTACTGTAGGTACGGTACAGGAAAAAACGGCATATGGATATGTCAAAGGATATGAGGAAGAGATGGAGTGTGAGCCTTTTAATGAGGCAAAGCGTGTAGATTTGGCCAAAGGTTGTGAAGGTGTAAAAAGAACAACAGGACAGCACCCAGGTGGTATTGTCGTTGTACCTTTGGATATGGATGTGCATGATTTTACGCCAGTTCAATATCCGGCAAACAATCCAAATGCGACTTGGAAAACAACGCACTTCGATTTCCACCAGATTCATGATAATATCTTAAAATTTGATATTTTAGGGCATGTCGATCCTACGGCTATGAAAATGTTAGAGCGAATTACGGGAGTCAATGTTCGTCAAATTCCAATGAATGATCAGGCAACTATGGCTATTTTTTCTACGACAGAATCACTGAAAATCGATACGACAAAATATAATGAAGTGACTGGAGCAGCTGGTATTCCTGAGTTTGGTACACCATTTGTTCGTGGGATTCTAGAACTTACAAAGCCGACAACATTTGCGGAATTAGTCACTATTTCTGGTTTGTCTCATGGTACGGATGTTTGGTTGGGAAATGCCAAAGATTTGATTGATAATGGCACTTGTAAGTTAAATGAAGTTATTGGTTGTCGTGACGATATTATGGTTGATTTGATGGGGTATGGTGTTAAACCAAAATTATCATTTACGATTATGGAAAGTGTCCGTAAGGGTAAAGGCTTAAAAGATGAATGGGTTACTGAAATGAAGGCGAACAATGTACCAGAATGGTTTATTGATTCTTGTACAAAAATCAAGTACATGTTCCCTAAGGCCCATGCGGTTGCCTATGTTATGATGGCTGTGCGTATTGCGTGGTTTAAGGTACATATGCCAGTACATTATTATTGTATGTATTTTAGTATTCGTTGCGATGCTTATGATGTGCAGACCATGATTCAAGGGGAGGCTGCCATTCGTCAAAGAATGGCGGATATCAAACATATGAAAGAGGATAAAACACAAAAACCAAGTGATAAAGAATTGGCTATTTATGATACGTTAGAACTTGCTTTAGAGATGGTTTTACGTGGCTTTAGATTCTCGAATATTAGTATTAATCGTAGTGCAGCCACCGAATTTATTGTAGATCCAGATGATCCAAAAGCAATTATTCCACCTTTTACAAGTATTGATGGTTTGGGTTCAAACGTAGGCTTATCTGTTGTAAAGGCTAGAGAAGAAAAACCATTCCTTTCTAAGGAAGATGTATTAAAGCGTACACAGCTTTCAAAAACTTTAGTTGAAAAGTTAGCTGAAATGAATGCTTTAGAGGGATTGGATGAAGAAAATCAAATGACACTGTTTTAGGCAGTGTCTTTTTTAGTGTATTTGTAAATTTTTACATATATGTAGTTATATGGTAAAATATTTACATTGTTGGAGGAGAGTTATGAAAAAGAAAGGATATAATATAACACTTGGTATTTTTATTGGCTTGATTGCAGGTGTTATTGTTGGAATTATTATGCCGGAATGGGCAAATACCGCATTAAGCGTTGTTGCTTCCATATATATGTCGGCATTAAAAATGATGATTTTCTCACTTGTATTTACAAGTTTAGTCATGGGAATTATTGGTATTGGGGATATTGCCAAAACAGGTAAAGTAGGCTTACATGCATTATTATGGTATACAGGTACAACAGCTTTGGCATCTGGTTTAGGATTGGTTTTACCTCGTTTATTACATTTGGGTAAGAATGCACATATTGTGGCAACTAAGACGCAAGTAGAAGCAGCTACATTTAATGGTTTGTTGGATACTTTACAGAATATTATTCCTTCAAATCCAGTAGAGGCTTTCGCAACGGGAAATATGCTTCAAGTATTAGCTTTTGCTGTGATTATTGGACTTGCTTGTTTGGCTATCAAGGAAAAAGCAGATCCATTTGTGAATTTGTGTGATTCCATTTGGAGTATTCGCATGTATTGCCACAGTTATGTATTCAAATGGTGTGGATACAATGCTTCAATTAGGACAAGTATTGTTGGCTTTATATATTACGTTCTATTTATATGCATTTATTGTTTATGGTGGTATGGTTAAATTCTTTGGAAAATATAGTCCAATTCAATTTTTCAAAGATATTGCACCAGCAGGATTGAATGCGTTTGGAACTTGTTCAAGTAGTGCTACGATTCCTATTTCATTAAAGTGTGCTTCAGAAAAGATTGGTATTCCTGAAGAAATCACGTCTTTAACTTTACCTTTAGGTGCAACAATCAATATGGATGCTGTTTCGATTTTGATGTCATTTATGATTACATTCTTTGCGACAGCTTTAGGTATTGATTTAAGCATTGGTACAATGGTTACAGTACTTGCTTGTAACGTATTGTTAAGTATTGGTACTCCAGGCGTCCCAGGTGGTGCTATTGCTGCTTTTGCGGCATTGTGTCCGATTGCAGGAATTCCAACAAATCAAATCTTGGGTGTTTATATTTCGGTAAATACTTTGTGTGACATGGGAGCTACTTGTGTGAATGTCATTGGTGACTTGGCTTGTTCAACTGTATTAAAGCAGACCTTACATTTTAAAAAGAAAAAATAGGATGAAGACAAGTAAAACAATCAGTGAATTTAAAGAGTTTATTGCCAAGGGAAATGTCATGGATATGGCAGTGGGTGTTATCATTGGTGGTGTCTTTGGAAAAATTGTTACATCTTTAGTAAATGATATTTTAATGCCAATCATCGGAGTTTTAATTGGTGGACTTGATTTTACGGTTTAAAAATTCAAGTAGGCACAGCTACAATCACGTATGGTAATTTTATTCAAAATGTTGTAGACTTTTTAATTGTTGCGGCATGCATCTTTGCAATGCTGAAGTTTTTAGCGCATTTTAAAAAGACAACAAATGATCAACTTGATCAAAAAGAACCTAAAAAAGAAGATACTGTTGTCTTATTAGAAGAGATTTGTTATTTGTTAAAGAAGATAGATAAAGTAAATTAAATATGTAACCAACAAGAGTATACCGGCTTTTTTGTCGAGTACTCTTGTTTTTTTAGTGCAAATATAAAGAACAAGACCAATCAATATTGCGACAAAGGAATCGATGATAAAGTTAGGTTCAAAAGGTACGGGAGTAATAAGTGCACTAGAACCTACGACAAATAAGATATTAAAGATATTAGATCCAATGATGTTTCCAATCGCGATATCGGCATTGCCTTTTTTGGCAGCTGTTACAGAAGTGACAAGTTCTGGTAATGAAGTTCCTAAGGCAACGATTGTTAGGCCGATAAATCTTTGACTGACACCTAATGAAATGGCAATGTTTGTGGCTGCATCTACCGCAAAGTTACTTCCCATCATTAAACATATAAGTCCTAGCGGAATAAATAAAGGATTTGTTTGTTTGATTTCAGTTTCTTCCATTTGATTCTTAGACATTTTAAAAATGTAGTATAAGTAACTAAGAAAGAATAACCACATAATAATTCCATCTAAACGAGAAATTGTTGTGTTGATACCTAATAATATCAATACAAGAGTTACAAGTATCATAAATGGCATTTCATATTTGATTGTACTATTTTGAATATGTAATGGACGAATGAGTGCTGTAATGCCAAGAATAATTCCTACATTTAAAATATTACTTCCAACAACATTTCCAATCGTAATGGCAGCATTGGATTTTAATGCGGCTGTAATAGAAACAAAGGCTTCTGGAAGACTTGTACCCATCGCAACGATAGTAAGTCCAATAATCAGTTGGGGTATGCCAAAACGTGAGGCGATACTGCTAGCTCCATCGACAAACCAATCAGCTCCTTTTAGCAGTAGAATAAATCCTAATACTAATAAAATGATATTCATATTAAAAACAATTGGCATATCTTTTAAATAAGCTAATGCCTCTTTTGTATTTTTACAGTTATCAAGCAGTGCTCTCACAACAACCCAATATTGTAAACCTTGA
>OHCI01000632.1_pt1 | contig 12089 bp, 8 predicted proteins | sample 1566751 | NCBI WGS metagenome assembly OHCI01 (sample SAMEA3879609, study PRJEB24766) | human gut metagenome | biome: human-associated habitat; feature: feces | place: USA | collected 1985/1987
TGTATTTCCTTCTCCTTCGGTGAATACCTTTGTCCAGATATTCCACAAATCTCATAAGCCCTTTCAGCCTCTATAAGCCAATTCTTTACCTGAATCATATTTGCAGAATATCCATTAAGTACAATAGTATCCGTTGCTATTCCTACATGCTTTTCAAAAATAACAGCCCCTTTTGCTACCGCAATTTTGATTGGATCCATGTTTTTTGGATCCTCATGTGTAGAAAAACCAATATCATGACCAGGAAAGTTTTTACGGTAGAAATCAATTTGGTTGAGTTGGAGATCTTCATTCGGGGTTGGATATTCCGCTATACAATGCATCAACGCTAAGTATATTCCTCTATGCTCAAAAAAACTAACAACTCGCTTAACCTCATCCAGGCTACTTCCTGCACCAGAAGCAATAACAGGTATTTTTTCATTTGGTTTCTCCTCCCTGCTCAGGGCTCCTGGCCGTAGACGGCAGCGATGATCTTGTGTACGTACTTGTAGCCGGAGGAGCCGGGCTTGTAGGTGTCGGCGTTCTGCTTGGCGACATAACCAATGGACCGGCTGACGCAGCCGCCGTAGAGGGTGACGATTTCGCCGGTGGTCATGTCCTTCAGCTTGATGTAGGGCCGCAGGATCAGGTCCTTGGCGCAGTCCTCCAGGCTAAAGCCCACCAGGACGTTGGTGTACTGGATCATCCCGTTCGCTCTGCTGAAAATCGGGTCGGCCTTGCCCTTCTTATAGGCGTAATTCTGCTTGTTGCTGTTGTCGAGATTCAGAGTGTTGCTGCCCAGGGTATCCGCCCACTGAACCACGGTGCCGTATTCCTCCAGGGTGTAGCCGGAGAGTCCTGCCTTGCCGGTCAGGGCCTTCTTGTTGTCCTGGGTGATGCCGGTGATCATCCGGATGCCCTGCTTGCCGCTGATGCGGATGGAGCAGCCGGCGTAGATCAGCAGGTTGTCCAGGCCATCGATGGGCTCCAGCTTCGCCCCGCCCTCCTGACGAAGGATCCGGTAGGCGGTCATGCCGGTGGGGTAGTTCTCGTGGGCAGCGGAATAGGTACCACTGCGATAAGTGAAGCGCTGGAGGATGTCGCCGGTCTCCGGCAGGTTGACGTAACGCCCGCCATCGGTGCCGATGGGGTAGGTCCGGCCATTGACGGTGACGTTCTCGGCATTGTCGAACTCCGGATAGCCGGACAGGTCCAGGTAGTTGGGGGTTGCTTCCCACTTCGCCCAGTATTCCTTATTGCCCATTTCTGTACCGCCGATTGCCGTCACAGGATCGCCGGTCAAACCTTCGTTGTCATACCAGCCCTTGAACGTGTGGCCTGTATAGGTCATATCGTCGGCTGTCGGGAGTGTTGCGCCCACGCCATAGGTGTATCCGGTGACATTGCCGCTGTTGATAGTGCCGCCGTTCGCGTGCAGTGTCACGGTATAGGTCGGGGCTGTCCACTGTACCGTCAGGGTCGTCACATCAGCCGGAACACTGTCGCCGGGTTCGTAGGAATTGCCATTGCCGTCAAGCCACATAAAGTAGCTGCCTGTATTTCCGTCCGGGCGGGTCATGCCGTCGGATGCGGGAGCGGTAAATGCGCTGCCGTTTTTCACGATGATCTGAATAGCATCGGAGCTGCCGCCCAGCTTGCCGCCGCCAAGGTCAAGGGTAACGACCTTCAGTCCGTCAGGACCCAGTGTGTCAGCGTTCAGGACTTCAAGGACGGGGCGGAAACCGACGATCGGGACGGAGTACGTAGCACGGTTGCTGCTCCAGTAGCGGGCCGAATCGTACCCGCGAAACGCACGGGACCACAATTCGTAACTTGATGTGTCCTGCCCCCACGAATACATTTTATTCCAGTTTTGGATATATCCGCTGTTCTTGTCCAGCACCGCGTCCCACTCATTGCTTTGGGGCGTACCGCACTCTGAATCGCCTGAACCGGTAAACCCACTTCCACAAGACGGTGCGCGCAGGGTATAGTCCACGCCGCCGGCGACATAGTCCTTGCCGAAAATCAGGCTCGCAGTATCTAAGTTATTCCAGTTTACCTTATGCGTTACGGCATAGTCCGCCACAAACAGGCTGTGAGCGTATTTGTTCTGCTGTGCATACTCCTCGGTGGTTGCCATTGCTGATGTGAGCTTGTAGGCGTTCACCGTACCCACATAGGTAAAAGGCACATAATGAAGTGTGCTGTCCGGCAGACTGCCGTTTGCCGTTCCGGGGATGTTTGCGCCGGAGAGGTCAAAGTAATAGACGCCGCCGGGGGCGAGGGTAAACTGCTCGTCAGGCTGATTTTCCACCGTCAGCGCAATGTCTGTGAAATTACTTGCATAATCGGTATTATAATCGCCGTTATACTGTTCGCTGAAGACCTTCAGGGTATAGCTGCCCGGCGCAATGTCGGACGGGATTTTGATTTCAACCGTTCCGCTTGCGGCAGTAGGCTGTGCTACTCTGCCGTAATACTGTGCGCCGCTGCTATCCGCAATGATGGCGGAGATATATTCATTTATCCCTGTGATCGCCCCGGTGTAATTCAGCGTAACGGTATCGTCGGGGGCGGCATCGGCAGTTTTTTCCGTTACGGCAAAATTACTGCTGTTATCTAAAAGCGTCAGCTTCCACTCATTGCCGCTGTATTCGGAAATCGGGGTCAAGCCTCCTTCGGGCTTGCCGCCCACGGCGGCGGATGCAAAGAGGACAGAGTCCAAATTCAAGTCGAAAGCGGGACGAACGCCAAACTCCTTGGAAGTAGAGTATCCACCATAGTAGCGGACTTCACCTCTACCAGCCACAAAGGCAGTGGAATAGTCTTCGTCTGGGGAGCGCAGCCACCAATAGCTTGACGCCCAACCCGGATGCTCGGGATCCACGACACGCAAATCGTTGTTTACCGCATTAGCCTCTTTTGAGGAAAGCGGCCAAAAAACAGCATTGCTTACCGCAGGACCCGCTACACCGTCGGTATTTTCCTCATCGTAGTTTCCGCTTGCAAGGGTCCGTTTTTCAACAGCATCGGTTTCTTTCGCCGTCAGCTTATCCGCAAGCGCGTCTATTGCCTCTTTCAACGCGCTGTCCGCATAAGCGTTGCTCGCACCGAACTTTGACAACCCCATGTTATTTGCCGCAAGCAGGGTCATATTCCCGGCTGTGCCGGCTGCACTGTTTCCGTCATAGTCGATGACGCGCCATGCGGCAGGCTTATTTTCTTGGTTTTGCCCGAAATACACGGTCGGTGCGCTCGCTGTGTTTACAGTTTTATTCAGTGCGTCTGTGCCGAGCTGTATCGTCTTTTGCAAACGCAAGCGCAGCGTGCTTTCCTTCTGAATATTGTAATCTGCCAGCGTGCGCCCGTTCTCAAGCTCTTTTTCGCCAAAAAACAGTCTTTGCGCATCGGGAGAAAAGCCTGTTTTTTCCTGAATTTTCTCCTTGATATTGTCAATGCTGTCGCCCGACACAACCTCGAGCGTTAAGTTTGCCTGACCGACAATGGTCAAGTCAATGTAAATCTCAATTGCACTTGCCATCATCGGTACAAAGCTCATCATCATACAAAAGGCGAGCAGGATACTAAGTATTCGTTTTTTCATATTCTATTACCTCCGTTTTCGTGTATGTCGGCTCAGTCAAGAGCAGTTATTGTAATAGTACCTCTGAAGCCACCGAGATAAGTATTGTATGCCGAATTTTCAAACCACAACTGCAATGTAATGTCTTTATTTGACGCATCATACATTCTGTTGAAATTAAAGGAATGTTGATCATTGGTATACGGTATTTTTGTCCCGTCCCTTTTTATTCGTGTAAGCTCCCTGCACAGATCGTCATCATAACCGTCTGTCATCTGAATAGAGTAATTGCCGCTGTTGTTAAATTCGTTTGAACCAACTTCGAGAGAACCGCTTAAGCAGACATTGTAAATATGTCCTTTTTTGAGGGTAATATTATTCCTGTAGGATGAAATCAAGCCGCCCTTGTTTATTTTTTCGTAGACAGAAATATTGACACGACTGTTATTCAGTACTGTCCTCGGAGAGTTTGCCTCTCCGTAAAAATATCCCGAACAGCTGCCGTTCTTACCTGCATCACCCTTGTCGCCTTTATCGCCTTTATCACCTTTATCTCCTTTGTCGCCTTTTTCGCCGGTGTCTCCTTTGTCTCCTTTGTCTCCTTTGTCTCCTTTTTCACCGTCAACTCCTGTGGCTTTCACTCCCGTATCGGTCGTTCCAATCCACCAGTTGCCGTTTTCGCCGATAAAAGGTGTTTTGCCGTCTTTGCCGTCAGAGCCGTTTTGTCCGTTTGTTCCGTCCTTACCGTCGGCTCCGTCTTTACCGTTTATACCGTCGGCTCCGTCCTTGCCGTCAAGACCTTTTAAAACCGAAAGGTCGTAAAGGTTCAGCCATATTTCATCGCCGATATAACGCCATTGCAGGATATTTTCGCTTACGCGAAATTCCGGAGTTTTTCCGTTTGCACCGTCCGTTCCGTTCTGTCCGGCGGGGCCCTCTATATCGGCTATCGCAACGAGATTCTGCCACTCGTCACCCTCGTATCGCCACTGTATGTGGGTTTCGGTTCGCTGCACCTCTATGTTTTTGGCATTAATGCCGTCCTTGCCGTCGGCACCGTCAATTCCGTTAATGCCGTCTTTGCCGTCTATGCCGTCTTTTCCGTCGGTGCCGTCTTTTCCGTCTATGCCGTCAACGCCGTCTTTGCCGTCTATGCCGTCAAGACCGTTTTTTCCGTCGGTACCGTTTATACCGTCCTTACCGTCGGCACCGTTTTTGCCGTCAACGCCGTCTATGCCGTTCTTTCCGTCGGTGCCGTTAACGCCGTCTTTTCCGTTCTCGCCGTTTGTTCCGTTCTTACCGTCTTTCCCGTCAACTCCGTTAATTCCGTCCTTGCCGTTTTCTCCGGAGGCACCACGCAGCTCGGTAAGTGCCACAAGGTCGCGCCAGTCGGCTTCATCGCTGTATTTCCACTGAACCGCCGTGCCGCTGTTGCGCACCTCCGGCAACACGGCACCGGTTTTTTTCACTTTGCCGCATCCTGCGACAAAAACAATGAAAAGCACCAAAAGCATACCTGTGAGCAGTTTTTTCCCTGTTCTCATCTTCTTTCCTCCGTTTCGCCGTCCGTAGACAGCTTAAAGTCATATTTCATTTCAAGCATGGCAAACAGCTTATGCATAACTGTGACGGCAAGCTCCCGAATATCAATCGAGCCGATAAAAGCAAGCACCTTTGCCTGTTCTTCCTCCGGTACACGATATACTCTCATTGATGCCGTCAAAAAGCGGCTGAGCTTGCGCTCCAACGGGAAATGAATATCACATTTGCGAGCCATATAGTTACGCATAAGTCCTGCCGTGCCGATTTCCATTTCGTAAAAGTCACTTTCGCTGTAATCGGGGAAATTTGCTCCGAAAATCTGCTTTAATTCCGCCGTGGTGTGCAGATAGATGAATTCCGCCGTGTCGGGCTGAGAATATGCTTCAATGTAGATTTCTCGCAGGTTCTCGTTAAGCTCCGTTAGCGTGAGCTGAAGAGACGTTTCCACCGCATAGGCGTATACGGGCGGCAGCTTTTTGTCCGCAATGCTCCTCGCCACGTCAAATTGACCGCCGAACATCGATTCGGTCAAATCCAGCAAGATTTTATCCTTGGTCGGAAACAGATTTAAATAGCTGCCCCTTGCGACGCCTGCTTCCTCGACTATTCGACTGACGGAGGTGCTTTTGTAGCCCTCCTCCAAAAACAACCGAACGCACGCCGTTAAGATTTTTCTTTTTGTTTCATTGCTGTTTCTACGCAAATATATCACCTGTTTATAATATTATTAGTATGCATACCAATAATATCATATAACATACAAAAAAGCAAGAGAATGTTGATTATTAGCCCGTTATGAGTAGGTTTTGCTTAAAATAAACGGTTTTTCATATAATAATGCACTTAACCCCTCGGATAATGCAGACGCATATTCGAGGGGTTTTGGCCGTTTCTGTATCAAATTATATTGTTTTGAGGTGCTTCACGAAGGCTCAGCTGCTTGATTATATAAAATAAGATGCGGGAGATTTGCCGTTATTCGCATTCGCATATACTTTTTCTTGTGTGCAAAATCGAAGAGGGCGTTACCGAAAATTCGTCAAGCCCCCATTTGCAAAGCAGGGGAATAAGACGTGTATCGGCTGCCGCTTCTCCGCACATTCCGACGGGGATGCCTGCCTTTTTGGCGTTTTTGATCGTCGTTTCGATAAGGCGCAGAACCGCAGGCTGAATCGGGTCATACAGCTTTGAAACAGCGGCGTTTCCTCTGTCAACTGCCATGGTGTAGCCCGTCAGGTCGTTTGTGCCGATGGAAAAGAAATCAACCTCTTTTGCAAGCAAATCGGAAATTATTGCCGCCGACGGAGTTTCTATCATAACGCCCACGGGAATGTCGGCGAATTTAAGGCCCTCATTTTTAAGCTCATCTTTGCATTCTTCGATAAGGGCTTTTGCTCTGCGAACCTCGTCAAGTGTCGTTACAAGCGGAAGCATAACCTTTATGTTTCCGAAAACCGCTGCGCGGAGAATTGCACGAAGCTGAATTTTGAAAATTTTAGGGTTGTCAAGGCAGTATCTTATCGCGCGGTGTCCGAGAAACGGGTTGTCCTCTTTTTCGATTTTAAGGTAATCTATCGCTTTATCTCCGCCTATATCGAGTGTGCGAATGATAACCTCCTTGCCGTCCGTTATCTTTGCGACGGTTGAATATGCTTCGTACTGCTCCTGCTCCGTGGGAAGAGAGGCTCTGTCCATAAACAGAAATTCCGTTCTGAAGAGGCCTATGCCCTCGCCGCCGTTTTGCAATACGTTCTGTGCGTCCTCAGCCTTGCCGATGTTGCCGTACACATGCTTTTTTACGCCGGATTTTGTAACGGTTTCTTTTGAGAAGTATTCGTTGAGGCTTTCTTTTTCCTTCAGATATGCCGCCTGCTTGGTCCTGTATTCTTCAAGCTCTTCCTCTGTGGGGTCGGTAAATACTTTTCCCTTGAAGCCGTCTGCAATAATCATATCGCCGTCCGAGATTTTTTCAACCGCATTGACGACCGACAAAACGGCGGGTATGCCCATGGCACGGGCAAGTATTGCGCTGTGACTCGTAACGCCGCCGACCTCGGTGATAATTGCGGAAACATTTTCCCTGTTTATTTGTGACGTCATGGACGGGGTGAAATCCTTGGCGATGAGAACAGAGCCCTTCGGTACGGATGAAATATCCACACTTTTTACACCCAGAAGAATGCGCAAAAGGCTGTCTCTTATATCCTTTACATCCGAGGCGCGTTGGCGCGTAAGCTCGTCGTCAACACCCGAGAACATATCGATAAACATTGTGCATATGCTGTCAACCGCCGCTTCGGCAACAGAGCCGTTGTCGATTGCTTCTTCCATCTGTGCGAGCATAAACGGGTCCTCAAGCATAACAAGATGTCCCTCGAGTATCTCCGCCTCTTTATTTCCGGCATTCTTTTTAAGCTCCGCCACAAGTGATTTTGTTTCGTCGGAAAAGTCGGCGACTGCCGAGTGCAGACGCTTTTTTTGATGATCCGAATCGGTAAATTTTACGGATGAATAGTCAAGGTTTGTGTCCCTTATAACAACGGCCTTGCCGATTCCGAATCCTTGAGATGCGCCGATTCCTTTAAGCATTAAACCCACCCTTTCATTAAGCCGCGGCAATATTATTCTTCGCCGAAGCCCGATGTGATAAGCTCTTCGGCTTTTTTGAGCATTTCGTTTTCGTCTGCGCCGCTGCACTCTACGGTGATTTCGCTTCCGCATTTGATGCAGCCTGCCATTATATTCATAATGCTCTTGCCGTTGATCCTTTTACCTCCGAAAACAATGTCAACCTCCGAAGAGAATTTAGACATTTCCGTTACAAAGGTGTTTGCCGGACGCATATGAAGTCCCATTTTATTAGTGATTGTAAAAGTTTTCTGTACCATAATAATTCTCCTTATGTTTGATACCTGCCGAGAGGATGATGCCCCTCGGCACGGTTTTTGATTGTTTGTTATACGGATTCTTTACGATTCTTTTTAAGAAGACCGAGCATCAGTGCTCCGACAACCGAGCCTGCAATAAGGGCTACGATATAGAGAAGCGGATGGTCGCATACTATAAATGTGAAGATTCCGCCGTGAGGTGCGGGGCATGTAACGTTGAACAGCGATGTAAGAGCACCTGCGACAGCAGAGCCTACTAAGCATGAGGGGATAACTCTGACCGGGTCGGAAGCGGCGTAGGGGATAGCGCCCTCCGTAATGAAGCACAGACCCATAAGATAGTTTACGGGGCCTGATTTGATTTCTTCCGATGTCCACTTCTTCTTGTTGAAGGTTGTCGAAAGTGCGATTGCAATCGGGGGAACCATACCGCCTATCATAACAGCCGCCATAATCCATGTGTTGCCGTCGGCTATTGCAGCCGTGCCGAAAACATAAGCCGCCTTGTTGAACGGGCCGCCCATATCCGTTGCCATCATTGCCGCAAGTACTATGGAAAGGAGTATTTTGCTTGTATCGCCGAGCGACGAGAGGAACGATGAAAGAGCGGAGTTGACAACGCCTATAACGGGGTTTACAAGACACATAAGAAGGCCCATGATAAGCGTGCCGAAAAGAGGATAGATAAATACGGGCTTTATTCCGTCCATTGATTTCGGAAGCCAAGAAAATGCCTTTTTGAGGAGATTTACAATAATACCGGCAAGGAAGCCTGCGAGCAGAGCACCGAGAAAGCCCGACACCGCTTTGTCGTCTCCGGTAAGGCTTTGGTTTTCAATCAGCGAGCTGAAGGTGTAACCGTTTGCCGCAAATACGCCGCCTATCATACCGGGCAAAAGACCAGGTCTGTCGGCAACGGACGATGCGATATAAGCCGAAAGAATGGGGAGCATAAGCGCAAATGCCGCTTTGCCTATCCAGAATACAATTGCCGCAACGGGACTTGTGAAGCCGAAGGTTCCGCCGACATCGGCATTGCCTGCAAGCGTATCGAACAGGAAGCCGAGAGCTATGAGAACTCCGCCGCCGACAACGAACGGGAGCATATGCGAAACACCGTTCATGAGATGCTTATAAAGTTTGTGCCAGCCGCTTTCCTTTTCGTCATCATCAATAGGCTGCTTTTCACTTTCGTCGGCGTGATATATCGCGGCTTTTCCGTCAACGATTCTTTTGATAAGCTCCTCGGGCTTGTTTATTCCGTTTGAAACCGAGGTCTTTACAACGGGCTTGCCGTCGAAACGTGCCATTTCGACGTTTTTATCTGCGGCAATGATTATTCCGTCGCATTCTTCGATTTCCTTTTTTGTGAGCACGTTTTTAGCACCGCCGGAGCCGTTGGTTTCGGCTTTGAGCGGATAGCCTAATTTTTCGCCCGCTTTTTCAAGTGCCTCTGCCGCCATATAGGTATGCGCTATGCCCGTCGGACAGGCTGTAACTGCGAGTATTCTGTAACCATTCGGCTTTACTTCGGGTTTTACCGCTTCCTCGGGGTATTTCTCCGCTTCCTTTTTGTCGATTATTTCTAAAAATTCGTCCGTTGTTTTTGCGCCCCGTAGAGCCGCGCAAAATTCCGGTTCCATAAGCATTACCATAAGACGGGAGAGTATTTCGAGATGTAAATCTCCGTCAACGGGAGCGGCAATCATAAACAAAATGTCCGAGGGTTTGGAGTCGGGAGCACCGTAATCAACGCCGTTCGGAACCGTTATCGCCGAAAGACCTGGAGTCTTTACGCTGTCCGATTTTGCGTGCGGAACGGCAATTCCTTCTCCGATTGCGGTCGAGCCCTGAGCCTCTCTTGCAAGGATAGCCTCCTTGTACGCCGCCTTGTCGGCAAGATTTCCTGCCTTTTCGTGCAGGGAAATCAGCTTGTCGATTGCCTCTTCCTTGTCGGTGAGAGAAACATTAAGAGCAATCGCATCCTTTTTTAATAAGTCGATGATTTTCATAAGTATTCCTCCTTATTTATACTCCGCGTTAAAGACGCGTTCAATTTCTTCGCGGGTTGCAAGCTTTTCCGAAAAGGCCGTTGCGTTTCCGCACGCCGAGCCGAGTCTTAAAGCGTAGGAATAGTCGGCGGTCTTAATATATCCTGCCGTAAAGCCTGCTACCATACTGTCTCCGCAACCGACGGAGTTTATGAGCTTGCCCTTTGCGTTGCCTATTTTGTGGACGCTTCCGTTTTCGTCCGTAAGCATTGCGCCGTCTTTTGCCATTGAAACAAGCACGTTTCTAGCACCCATTTCCTGAAGCTTTTTCGAATATTTTACAATGTCATCGTCGCTTTTAATTTGGACCGAGAACAGGTCGCCGAGCTCGTGATGATTCGGCTTTATCAAAAACGGTCTGTATTTGAGTACGTTTTTGAGCAAATCGCCCGTTGCGTCAACCACGCAGTTTATATTTCTGTCGCCGACTCTCTCAAGTATTTGCTCGTAAATGTCATCGGGGAGGGTATTCGGGATAGAGCCTGCGAGGATAAGATAATCTCCGCTCTTTATGCCGTCAAGCTTTCTTAAAAAGCTCTGCATATCCTCTTTTGTAATTTCGGGGCCGCAGGCGTTCAAATCAATTTCCTTGTCGGCCTTGATTTTGACGTTTATTCGCGTATCGCCGTTTTTAAGATAACTAAAGTCGCAACTAATATTGTCGTTTTTGAGCATTTCTTCAAGCTTTTTTCCGGTAAAGCCTCCGAGAAAGCCGAGTGCCGTGTTGGGAATTCCGAGCTGTGTGAGTATGACCGACACGTTGATGCCTTTTCCGCCGTAATAGATTTCTTCGCCGTCCGTACGGTTTATGTCGTCGGTTCTGAGAGCTTTGAGCTTCATCACATAGTCGAGAGCCGGATTCAGAGTAACGGTGTAAACCATTAAGCAGTTACCTCCTTCACTACCGTTTTTGATTTAAGCTGTTCGTCATCGCATTTGTCGCAGACTATACACGCCGCCGCAACCGGTGAAAATGATACCGCCGAAACTTTTCCGAACTTTGTGTGGTCGCAAAGCACATAGGTTACAAAGCTTCGCTCTATGGCAACGGCTTTCAGCATTGCCTCCTCGGTGTCCGGGGTTGTAAAGCCCTGCTTTTCGCTGACTCCGTTTGTTCCGATGAACGCTTTTGAAAAGTTATATTTCTGAAGATTTGAAGCGGCTACTAAGCCTATGATTGCCTCGGTTGTGCTTTTTAATTCACCGCCGATAACAAAAACCTTGCAGCCCTTGGCCGTCAGCTCCTTTGCGTGGGCGATTCCGTTGGTTACAAAGGTCGCTTTGGAAGAGGTTATATATTTCGTCATAAGAAAGGTGGTCGTGCCTGCGTCGATAAAAACGAAATCATCATCATTTATCTGCGATGCGGCATATTTTGCTATTTCTTCCTTTTCGTTTATGTTCATCAGCGATTTTTTGTTGAAATCCTCCTCGTTGTGGAGAAATTCCTGCCCGAGAACAGTCGCTCCGCCGTGAACCTTGTTTATTTTCCCGAGCTGGGAAAGAGCCAAAAGGTCACGCCTTATCGTAGATTCGCTTGTTTCGAATTTTTCGGCAAGCTTTGAAACGGTAACCGAGCCGTTCTGACGCAGAATTTCAAGTATCTGCGCTCTTCTGTCGGTTGTAAGCATATTCACACCTCCGATATCTCTGTTGTGCCTTAATTATACAAAAACAGTCAGATACAGTCAATATCGCGCAATAAAATTCAGCGTTTGTGCTTATAGTGTGCCCGTTTTGTTATCTAATATGCAATATTATTGAACCGTAAATGCGCACTTTTGCACGTTTTAAATTTTTCAATCATAAAAATACGCATCGGATAACATAAAAAAATCCGCCCGAAAGGCGGACGACATCAGTCATAAATTCCGTTAGCAGACGGAAAAACAGCCAATGAAAAACTGTGAATTTTTCGTTTTTCTCGTTTTTGACAAAAATAAAAACCGAAAACCCTTGAAAACAAAGGCTTTCGGCATTGCTTGTGTCTGTGGGGTACAGAAAAGATGTTTTTATGTTTTTTGTGGATAGAGTTGAACT
>OHCI01000644.1_pt1 | contig 11769 bp, 12 predicted proteins | sample 1566751 | NCBI WGS metagenome assembly OHCI01 (sample SAMEA3879609, study PRJEB24766) | human gut metagenome | biome: human-associated habitat; feature: feces | place: USA | collected 1985/1987
CATCTCAGCCAGACAGATGGCGTAGGACTCCGGATTGATCTCCTGACCAAACAGACGCACATCGGCGGAAGGGTTATATCGCTTAATGAAATTATAGCTGGTGGAAAGCATACCACCCGTGCCACACGCCTGATCCAATACAGTAATGACCTTGCCGTCATCAAAGATGTCATCACAGCCTTCTGCCAACAGGATGTTGACCATTAGCTTGATGATATCTCTGCCGGTGTAGTGGTCACCAGCTTCTGCATTTTCAGAAAATCTGCGGATCAGGTCTTCAAATATGTAGCCCATCTTCACGTTGTCGATGGTGTGCGGATCGAGATCCAGCTCAGAGAACGCCTTTACTACAGAGAGCAGCCGGTTGTTCTTGTCCATTTTGTCGATCTGTTTGTCAAAATCCAGGCTGCGGATGATGTCCTGAATATTGGCGGAGAAGCCCTGGATGTATGGCCGCCAGGTGATCAGAGTCGTTGACCAGCTCCGCAAGGTCAAACTCGCTGGTGTTGTAGAACTGGAAGCCGGACAGGCGGTACATCGCCTTCGCAGGATAGTTCGGATTCGCCTTATAGGTCTCCACGACCTTGGCCTTCGTGGGTGCGAGGGCACACTCAAAGCGGCGAATAATGACCATCGGAATGATGACATCCTTGTATTTGTCACTCTGATATGTACCACGCAGCTTATTTGCGATGGACCATATAAAATTCACCTCTGTGGATACATCAACGGGGGAATCATCCCACATCGCGTCTATGATTTTTTTTTCAGCCATATTTAATGTTCCTCCTGTTAACTCAATTATCATGGCATTTCTATTTTCTGATGTAATGTTCCTATTTTTTATATATTTTCCATTCTTTGTCCTGGCATCTGCCGCTTTTTGGCATTTGCTGAAATAGCCCATATCGAATCTATTCGACTTGAACCGGAAATTCTACCTTCAACGCATAAAACTTGTACTCTGCGTTTTGATATTTCCCACTTTTCAGCAGCTTAACGTATTGATAAATATTCTGTCATTGTTTTTCTTCATTACATCATAAAGTGCAAAGCTGTCTATGGATTATTGTAAGCTCAATCGTGAATGAAGTCAACGTGCAGTTGTCGCCAACTGGTGACAAGTCAAATGTAGTTTTGCCCTATTTCAAATTGGCGAGCAGGGCCTTTGTATATACAAAGGCAAAAATACCGGTGCAGCTTTCTAGGCTACATCGGTATTTTTCTCGTTGGGGGAATCCCCAATCCCCTTGAAGATCCGTATCTGGTGATACGGGGCTGCGCATTCGTCCCGAACGCTTTACGCTGCGCGTTCCATCGAAAATACGGTATGACGATCATGAGCTTAATCAAAATCTGTTTCTGACTCATTGGCGAGATCATAGATTTGTCCGTCTATGTCGAGAATGCAGTCAATATCAATCCGCGTCTTATCCATCAGAATCACTTGCTTTTGGTAATCATCTATTTTCTTAATCTGTCCGGAAATCGTATGGTAAGAACCGCCAGCTTTTCTCTGATCCGGAACAAAGTAAGTAATTGTAAGCGCTGGCTTTTCTCCGGGATAATCACAAGCCATCTGCAGCTTATAATCCAGCTCTGCTTTTTCCGACTCAGAAAGTTCCAGCTTGCGATCCGTCAGCCGTGCAGTTTCCTTTATCACATCTCCATATCCGGTCAGCGCAGCGAATGGAGAAAACTGAGCTGCCCGATCTGTCATCGCCATTCTGGGGTGCCGTGTGGAGACATGATGGGGATGATTAATAATATCACCATAAGAATTATTTGGGTTATTTCTATCTTGTAAAATAATTATCACCTCTTCCGGATGTTCGCCACTGCAAATGTTTCTATGCTTTATGACCTCCAATCTGCTGATTGCGGTCTTTTGCCGTCGCCCCTTCCTGCAAATTCATTCCCTTCAGGATTGCATTCTTGCCAAATTTTTTCTTGATTTCCAACATGGCTTCCTGCATTTTCCGCTCCTTCTCCAATTCCTCATTTTCCTTTTCCCGCAGGTTTTGACGAGCGGAATAGTCTGTAAATAAATCTAACTGCTCAAAGCTGTTTTCACTTTGTGTCTGTGCTTCTGCCTCAGTGATAACATGAGTAGCAGCCATGTTAATCCTGCGTACTAGAAGCTCTTCATCTACGATTCGGTCAAACAGTTCCATCACAGCCTGAGTAATTAGACGAGTGGAGGAAGTGTATTTTTTCAGGTTGGCAGTACCGTGGGCGTGCTTTGGAATGCTTCGTCCATACCGATCTGTCTTGATTTCTCCATGATATTTCTTTCGCCGCGCTGGGTCTTTCAGATTATCAATATCATAACCGACTGTCAAAACAATTTGATTTGTCACAAACCCTTTATCCACCAAATCAAGAACCAGCAGGTCGGTCATTTCCCGCACAACAAGTTTTGCTTTTTCAAACGGGTATGGACACTGCAGCACTTGACCGGAGCCGACACTGTTACTTTCCGGTTTGTAGGCTTTGATGTCGGCAATCGTACAAGGCTCCCAGCCCCAGGCATGGTCAATCAATAATTCCGCATTGACGCCGAAGAGCTGATACAAAAGTTCCTCGCTGTAGTAGTCACCCGGTTTACCTTCCGAGCAGCGGGCTATATCCCCCATCGTATAAAGACCATGCTCTTCCAATTTTTTTGCGTACCCTTTTCCCACCCGCCAGAAATCAGTCAAAGGGCGATGTGACCACAAGGAGCGCCGGTAAGACATTTCATCCAGTTCAGCTATCCGGACACCATTCCGATCCGGAGAAATGTGTTTTGCCTCTATATCCATCGCAACTTTACAGAGATACAGGTTCGTGCCAATCCCGGCTGTTGCAGTAATCCCAGTAGTATCCAGAACATCAAGAATCATTTTCATTGTCAGTTCGCGGGCTGTCAGCTGATACGTTCTTAAGTAACTGGTTGCGTCAATAAAGACTTCATCAATCGAATAAACATGAATATCTTCCGGCGCGATATATTTGAGATACACCCCATAAATCCTGGCACTGATTTTCATATAATGTGCCATCTGCGGCGGTGCCACCACATAGTCTACAGCTAAAGCGGGATTTGCTTTCAGTTCTCCATCCTGAACTGAAGAACCTGTCAGTTTCCGTCCCGGCGCTTTTTGCTGCCGTAAGGAGTTGACCTCTTTGACCTTTTGCACGACTTCAAACAGTCTGGGTCTTCCGGGAATCCCATAGGATTTCAAAGCCGGAGATACCGCAAGGCAGATGGTTTTCTCCGTCCTGCTGGCGTCTGCGACCACCAGATTGGTTGTCATCGGATCAAGACCGCGCTCCATACATTCAACGGAAGCGTAGAACGATTTCAAATCTATGGCAATATATGTTTTATCTGACATTGTTCGACGCCTCCTTCTCATCAGATTTTAGACAGGTGCGGCATCCGGGCAGTAACTATTTTTTCAAACTCTCAATTTTCCGATTCCTCTATAATGCCGTAGTCAATCAGCACATTCGTTTCTGCGTGGGGAGGGTAAACAATCCCCATCATTTCATAGTTATATCGCTTCACTTTTCGGAAATTCTTTATAGTTTCCGGCGCATAGGCAGATGTTTCACATCCAGCATATTTGGTGTCACCAGCCAAATCATCGGCCACATCCTTTATCAGTGCGTCCTCTACGTCTTCAATCGTACTACCATACTCGACAGCAACTAATTCATGCTTTTTCACATCTTTGTCCAGGTCACCAAAAGAACGATACAGTTTGTACTTCATAATAATAGCCTCCTTCGTCTTAAATAGTTTCAAGATACTTGCTGATTTTCAGCTTTAATTCAACCAGGTATTCTTCAAAATATACACTGATTGCCACCGGATACACCTCATCCAGTGCTTCCAAAATCTCTTTGATCTGCTCATTTCCAATCCTACAGAATCGCTTCATCGGCTCAAGGTAGAATGGGTATACTGCCGGTATCTGAGAAACTCCAAGATGCTTTGCAACCACTTCAGCACCAAGTCTTGCAGAAGATGAAAAATCATCCTGTTTGAATGCGTTCAGTAGCATTTTCAGGAAATGGATTAGCAAAGTATCCTGCTTTTTTAATATTGCTTCGGTCAAATCACTAAGACGGAAGCAATCCGTAAAATCAAAGCCAACAAGATTTCCGTCAGGCGTTGCTGCTATCTGCACCGCATCAATTTGCTCGAACATGACCGCCAAAGCATAGTGACAGGCATACTCAAAAGCCATATTGATAGAATTTTGCAGGTCTTCCGTTGTGAATGGATGCAGTCCTTCCAAGTAAGTGATTCCAACTACATAAGGTGTCTTAAACGGCCAGCTCTCTTTGCGGGCGCTCTTTTTTACCAGGAACGCCTTCGGAACCGGAATTTGCATTTCCTGCGCGAGCCGGGAATATATGAATTCACAGCAGGCCGAACATGGCTGTTCCTGTTTTATGAGAAGAGGTGTCAGACCTTTTCTTATGGGAGTTGCCAAAAGCAGCTGCCCGGAAAATCCCTCATGGCTAAATGGCTGATAAAGATAATCTCTGCTGTCCACAAAAAACTCATTGTCCAAACCAGGCACCTTCCTTACTGAGATGTTATTCTGCTGGCGTTGACCATCTGCTTATCAAAATTATAGCAGATCCAATCAAAAAAAACAGTCCAAACCTACTCGAAATCAGTCAAACCCATTTTCATATACATAAATATATCTATCTCAAACACTGCAGACCGGAATATAAATAAACTTATGAAATTCGTTCTTTAGCACTATTTCATGTTCTTTATCTTCTGTATTACACAGAAGATGACCGATATACTAAAGAGGAACGAGAAATAGTTCTAAAGGAGGAGGTGACGAGATGGACGCACAAGCTGTTGGACGGATCAAAGCTGCCCGTGAGGCAAAGGGACTAACACAGGAAGGACTGGCAGCGTTGGTCGATCTCAGCCCCACTCATGTGAGCGTAATAGAACGAGGTCTTAAGATTCCCAATCTGGATTCTTTTGTAGCCATCGCAAACGCACTGGGCGTTTCCGCAGATTCACTGCTGATTGATGTAGTTGACCATGCCACGGAGAGCGCAGCCTGTGAGCTATCCAATCGGATTTCTCATCTGCCGCATCGGGAGAGAATGAAGATCCTGAATGCATTCCGCATTCTGACAGAAGAATAAGAAATATCAGGGGAGCCGTAAAGGCTCTCTTTCTTTTTATAGAATTTTTATAATTTCGACAAAAGATGCCATCCACCGACAGTCATTTTATGTTAAAGTAGTTCTAAAGAACAAGTACAAACTCTAACGGAGGATGAAATTATGAATTTCCAAAAGATTCTGAAACAAGTTGCCACCGAAAATAATACGACACCAGAAGATGTTTACCGTGAGATGCAGATAGCTCTTGCGGATGCGTACAGCCACAAGGATGACACACAGGAGTCTCAGGCACTATGGAAGGAAATGGGCTTTGATAAAAGATGCCCCTCACCAGAGCAATTCATCAAAAAGTCGGCTCAAAAACTGCGTGGTGATCTCGGAATGTCTATCTGGAGGAGGCGATCATGAAGAAAGTGTGTTTTGTAGCGGATCGCTTTTTCTGGGAAGAGGAAATGGGCGATTTGTTATATCAGGAAATCAATAAAATTTCAAATGAGGATCGCGTCGTTGAGTTCTATTTTCATACTTGCCACGAGATTTTTGCACAAAAGGCAGTCGCCTGTATCCAGAAATTGCGTAGGGAGCGACCGGAAAAACATCTGTCAATAATAGCCATTATCGATCCCTTGAGGTGGGGAGAGGATAAGTTTAATGAGGAAATCCCATTTCGCCACGATCAATTCCCCCGTGGTAGTGTTGACCGGATTGACTTTGCTCCCGCATTTGACGGTAAATGTGAGAAAGACGAAAGGCGCTTCATTCAACACTTTTATAAGATTGACCGCTGGCTTTACCATCAATGTGATGACATGATTGCCTATTATTATGACAATCTTCCAAATATTACGCAAAGAACCGCCAGAACTGCTACATCCGGAAACTCCAGACCGGCACTACATCATCTTTATCTGCCAAAAACCAAAGACAGGATTGACATCCTAATCGAGCAGCTTCCCGAACGGGAGAGAAACGCCGTGCTGGCGGTACAACCTATCGGCAGCTTGCTGAACAATTAGGCGTATCTTATAACCGCGCACAGCAGTTGGTAAACAGAGGCGAACTGCAAATCCGCAGATGGCTGCGGCAAAGCTCCTGATAGCAGTTCATACACAAAAAACGCCCCGGACGACCAATTACAGTCAATCCGGGGCGTTCATGCTTATCTTTGAGTTTCTTCTTTTCTTTTTTCTTCCTGCGCCTTTTCTTCTTCCTGACGAGTCAGATTCAAGAATTGCTCCACATTTTTCTGCGCTTTTAAATAGTCCTGCATCTCTGTCCGTGCATTCCGGTATTGTGCGTAGGCGGCTTTCTTGTCTGCCAGAACTTTGGCATATTCTGCTGATAAGTCCTTTACCTTTGGAAGTTTCTTGATTCCCAATTCGTTAAAGGCATCCTTTGCTGCTTTGTGCAGGGTTATTGCTTCCCGGTGGGATTCATAAAATTTTCTGCTGTATCCAGACTTACGGTAATCTACATATACATCCTTTGTTTTGGCATAGTTGATGATGTGTTTTTTCAGGGAAGCAATCTCCACCAGACGTTTTTCTGCCGTCTTGATTTTTTCATCCAGTTGGTCGAAGCGTTCTGTTGACTGTTTCGTTTTCTCATGAAGCTGGTCGATATTCTCAATTCCATGCTCACGAAGGAAAATCATGGTCTGCGCCATTTGTTTTAGATTATAGACCGTAGCCCATCGCTGATAGCCGATTCCTTTCGCCTGAAGTCTGGCGTCAATATCTAACAGCAGATTCAGACGTTTCTGGCTAACAGACTGTTTATTCTTGCTGCGGATACGGTGTTCTTTTTCACCCAAAATGACAGCACGGATTTCTTCCTCTGTGTATCCATCTCCCAAAGAGCGGAACCGCAAAAAACGATCCTGTCCTGCCTTCCAGAGCGCCGTGTGTTTGCCTCGCTTGCAGGTATAGCCGTCCTGTTCCAGAAGTCGGAGAAATTCTTCAAAATCCTTTGGTTTCTTTAGAAGAGCCTGATCGATAGCCTGCCGGATTTCATCACGAAAGCAGTGCCGCTTCGGATAAGTGGTTCGTTTGACACGCTCTTTGTATGGTTTCTTCTCAATAATAGACAGCCCATGCTCCACACAAATGATGTCGCTGACCTTCTGAAGAGCAAGGCCGGAGTTATGGAAGTCACGAAATTTACGCTTGCAGTCCAGCGAAGTGGAATTGAAAACGATATGATTATGGATGTGGGCACGGTCTGTGTGAGTTGCTACTAAAAAAGCGTGTTTTCCTTTGGTGAACCGCAGCCCCAGTTCATAACCAACCCGGTTGGCTTCCTCCGGTGTAATCTCACCCGGTTTGAAGGACTGACGAATCTGATAGGCAATCACATCATTTTGCTGCCGTCTGCCGGTGATGTGGAGATATTGTCGCTTAGCCAGAAGAAATTCCTCGTCTGCCGTCATGGGATCGCATTCATATCCGCTCACCAGTTCGCCTTTTTCCGTCTTTTCCGGATTCTGAGCATAATCAGTCCGGTCGCGCAGGCACTGTGCAATGGTCTTCCCTTTGTTGATATGCAATGCAATCAGTCTTGTTGCCGCCATAGCTCACCGTCCTCCCCATAACTAAAAAGAAGGCAGACCGTTCCGCTCATTTCTTGCGGAGCAGCCTGCCCGAAACATTTTATTTTATGAATGTACAAAGCCCACCAGAGAATCCTTCATCCCGTTCAGGGCTGTCTCGATCACTACGGCAAAGAACATGGCGGCTACACATAGAATTTCCAGAACGACCAGAATTGCCACCGAAGTCCACATCTGCTGTACAGCCGAATAAATCCCGCATCCGAGTATAAACAGCATCAGAGGCCCCATTACATAAGCTGACAGGTTGGTTACAAGTTTTATCAAAAGAGCCGCTGCCATCAAAATCAGAATGATGGGCAGTGCCAGTAGCTTAAAGGGGAGTTTTATGAATTTCATCACCATGCTCACCGCCTTTCTTTCTACTTAATATTATATCGGTTTGCATTTACTCAGGCAAGGATATAAAGGTGATCTATGCTGTAAAAGTGATAATTGTTTATCTCATCACCAAACAGGAAATTATTAGCTAGAAATTGAAATAAGGCAATCCAATATATTCCTTAGGCAAATTCTCTTCACCGTATACATCCGTAAGAGTTGCAATCAACGTTGACTGCTCATCACAAATGTATTGATTGAGATAATCTATAAAATCTTTTTCGTCATAGCATACACCGACTGTATCGCCCATTTGGACACGAAACTTTGCTGCTTCAGGGCTTTGATATAGCCAATTACAGCAAAATTCCAAACAATATTTTTGTAGATTATTTGCCACTTTATCCGGAACAGAAAACACACTTATCTCACCATCTGCACTTAACAAAACATATTTCATAGAGTACACATCCAATTCAGATTTGTTGTTATCTTATAAAAGAAGTATACAGAAAATAGGCAAATAAGTCTATCCAAATCACAAGTGGTATTCTGCAATTATGTTTCAGGCGTTTCTTTCTGCGAAACACCTGATATGGCTGATTCACGAAATGCTGGCCAGTCGTACCAGCAGCACTTTTGCTGCCTGCCACAAATCATCCAGCCGCACCTGTAAATCCTGAATGTCAGCCAGGTAAATACTCCCGGTTTCATTCGCTTTCTTTGCATACTGATTCAGATTATTACTGCAGATGCGCAGCAGCCGGATCAGCTCTTTCAAGTCTTGTAAATCTAGCTTCACACAGTAGCCATCCAGTGCCATTTTACGGATGTAGGCACTCATATTCATTACACCCAGCTCGTCCATTTTTGCCCGGATACGCTCACGGTCTGCTTTTGAAACCCGCAGGATAATCGTATCATTCAGTTTTTCCATCATCGCACCTCTTCTTGTTCCGTATGCCGTTTGGGCGCTTCACCGACTATCGCTGCTTTTGCCTTTAAATCTGCCAACACAGAAGAACGGCCTTCCGGCTCTGTTACTTCCTCCTCTATGCCGTGATTGTCCATATTGAGGGCGGCGTCCAGTTCAGCCAGCCGTGCGCTTTTCTCAGCCAGTTCCGCTTCCTGGGGGAAGGGCTTGCCAAGCTCTGCCTTCGCCGCTTCCTGCTGATTGTGCAGGTTTTCCAGCTGTACCTGCGCCTTTTCTTTACGGCCCTCCAAACCGGCGAGCGTATTATCCATACGAGTGAAATTTCCTCTGGCATCTGTTCCCAACGTAACCGTATGGGTCATGGAGCCTTTCAGCGCAATCTCGTATTCCTGGCTGAGGCTGTTGTACGAAAGTTCCATGGAAAAACCACGGTACGTTCCCAGCGCCACCGGCTCCATACCAGTATAACTCTTGCAGGCTGCCAGAATCGCCTCACCTGCCAATTCCTTTTCAGAGAATGTGCGTCCCTGAATCTCCGCGCCGACAAATCCCTCTTTCGGAAGAGGATGTGCTGTCACGGTCTGCATATCGGCTTCAAATCCCTGAATAAAGCCGCGCTGTTTTTCCATCTCTGCTGGGAAATACTTTAACAGGCGGTCTTCCAGCCGGTACTGCTGGCTCTGATGGTCAGATTTCAGCACTTTCAGACGCGCCACATCAATATCCAAGTCCATCTTTTCCTTGATCCGGCTGTCACCGGCGCACAGTGCTTTGATCTCCGCATAGCTGAGTGCCTGCTCATCCACATCGTCACAGGCTCGCACCGGCGATTTGCTGGTCATAATCTGCGAAATAAATTTCTGCTTGTTCTCCAGCGTTTGGTAAAGGTAAGCGTCAAAAGTGCCTTCCGTCACATACTGGTAGATCTGAACCTCTTTGTTTCGGTTGCCCTGGCGGATGATACGCCCATTTCTCTGTGTCATATCGGAAGGACGCCAGCCCACATCCAGGTGATGGACAGCCACAAGCAAGTCCTGGCAGTTGGTGCCAGCCCCCATCTTCTGCGTGGAGCCGAGCAACACCCGCACCTGACCCGTGCGCACTTTAGCAAAGAGTTCTTTTTTCTTTACCTCGTTGTCCGCATCATGAATGAAAGCAATTTCTTCTGCAGGAACGCCCCGTGCGATCAGCTTTGCCTTGATGTCGTCATAGACATTAAACGTACCGTCATCTTTTGGGGTGCTCATATCGCAGAACAGGAGCTGCGTCAGACGGCTTTCCTTTCCTTCCTCCCATATCCGGAACACATTTCCCACACAGGCATTGAGCTTGCTGTTCGGATCATCTGGCAGGAGCGGGTTCATCAGACGCTGGTCAAGCCCGATTTTCCTGCCATCCGAAGTAATTTTGAGCATATTGTCCTGGGACGGATCAACCTGCCCGCTGTGGACGGCAGCCGCCCGCTCCGAGAGCGCCGCAACCATTTCTTTCTGAATCTCCGAGGGCTGCACCACAACCGTCTCAAACTTTGCTTCCGGTACCGGCAGATTCAGCTGGTCACTGGTTTTTATATCCGCGACTTCTTTAAAAAGGTTCATCAGTTCCGGCAGATTGAAAAATTTTGCAAACCTGGTTCTTGCCCGGTATCCAGTTCCTTCCGGAGCCAATTCAATCGCCGTAGTGCTTTCCCCGAAGGTGGACGCCCAGCAGTCAAAGTGGGTGAGTCCCTTTTGCTGTAAGGTGTTGTACTGGAGGTAGCGCATGACGGTGTACAATTCCGTCATACTGTTGGAGACGGGAGTGCCGCTGGCAAATACTACGCCGAGCCCGCCGGTAACTTCATCCAGATACCGGCACTTCATAAACATATCGCTGCTTCGCTGGGCTTCCGATGTGGATAATCCTGCCACATTTCGCATTTTTGTGTATAAGAACAGGTTTTTGTATGCCTGACTCTCATCCACAAACAGCCGGTCTACGCCAAGCTGCTCAAAGGTAATCACATCATCCTTCCGATCTGTGTTCAGCAGTTTATCCAATCTTGCCTGGAGAGACTTCCGGGTCTTCTCCATCTGCTTGATGGTAAAATTCTCGCCCCGGCTTCGCTTCAGCTCGTCCAGCGCTTCGGTTACATCATCAATCTGTTCCTGTAAGAGCCGTTCCTGCCGCTCCGCAGAGATGGGAATTTTCTCGAACTGACTGTGACCGATAATGATCGCATCATAATCCCCAGAAGCAATACGAGCACAGAATTTCTTCCGTTTTGCTGTTTCAAAATCTTTTTTCGTTGTCACCAGAAGTTTCGCGCTGGGGTAAAGCCGCAGGAATTCATTCGCCCACTGCTGAGTCAGGTGGTTGGGAACCACAAACATCGACTTCTGGCACAGTCCCAGCCGTTTGCTTTCCATTGCAGAAGCAGCCATTTCAAAGGTTTTCCCGGCTCCTACCTCATGTGCCAACAGTGTATTGCCGCCATACAGCACATGAGCGATGGCATTCCGCTGATGAGGCCGCAGCTTAATGTCCGGGTTCATGCCGACAAAATGAATGTGGCTGCCGTCATATTCGCGGGGACGGGTGCTGTTGAACAGTTCATTATACTTTGCCACCAGTGTTTCTCTGCGTTTCGGGTCACGCCAGATCCAGTCCCGGAAAGCGTCCTTGATTGCCTGCTGTTTCTGTTGAGCGAGGGTCGTTTCCTTTTTGTTGAGGACACGCTTTTTATTGCCCTCTGCATCTTCAATGGTATCGT
>OHCI01000648.1_pt1 | contig 11742 bp, 14 predicted proteins | sample 1566751 | NCBI WGS metagenome assembly OHCI01 (sample SAMEA3879609, study PRJEB24766) | human gut metagenome | biome: human-associated habitat; feature: feces | place: USA | collected 1985/1987
CTTGTATCAGACTTTGCTGATTGAGTTCTTGCAGGTCATCCGGAAATTCAGGGTCTAAAAAAGAGAAAGTGGAGCCTCGGCTCCACTTTCTCTTTTGGTTTGGTATTCGTAATTACAGTTCCGGCAGAATAATCACAAATATGTCGTAATCGTAGGAACCGTCTATATTCAGGGTGTTTTTCCGGAATACCATGCTGTTCTTGTCAACAGCAGATCGGGGGCGACCCAAACCGAAGGAGGTATTTTTTTATGGTCGCAGGCCATCTGCAAGAAAAAAATGGTATCTACTATGTGGTATTAACCTACAAAACTTATGACGGCAAACGAAAAACCAAATGGCAATCCACGGGCTTGCCCATCAAGGGCAACAAGCGGCGCGCCGAGGCGATGATGCGTGAGCTGCAAGACGACTTTGAGCCACCCGTTGACCCCAACGGTCCGCCCAGCAAAGCCATGCTGTTTGCGGATTATCTGGTGCAATGGCTGGGAATCGCAAAGTCAACCGTCAAGCTGACAACCTACGCAAGCTACAAAGAACTGTCGAACAGCAGGATCATTCCTTACTTTAGAAATCTCGGCGTTACGCTGGGCGACCTGAAAGCGGTTCATATCCAAGCATTTTATCAGGAGCAGTTGGAGCGTGTGAAGCCCAATACGGTCATTCACTATCATGCGGTTATCCACCGCGCCTTGAAATACGCAGTGAAAACGGACCTGATCGATGTGAACCCCGCCGACAAGGTAGACCGCCCGAAGAAAAACGAATTTACCGGGAACTTTTACAGCAAGGACGAAATGAACGCGCTGTTCGACGCTGTGCGCGGCAGTAAAATTGAGGTGGCAGTTATGTTGACCGCCTTTTATGGTCTGCGTCGCAGTGAGGTTGTAGGGCTGAAATGGGCTGCTGTGGACTTTGAGCAGAACACCATTGAAATCTGCCACACGGTCACAACGGTTCGGCTGGACGGAAAAGAAGTTCTTGTAGAATCCAATGGCACAAAAACCAAATCCAGCAAGCGCACCTTGCCGCTTGTACCGGGAACGGCTGCTGGCCTTGCAGGAGGAACAGAAAGAAAACCGCAAGCTGTGCGGTAGGTGTTACAACAAAAAATACGCAGACTACATCTGCGTAGACGCAATGGGCAATCTGCTCAAGCCGGATTATCTCTCCAATTCGTTCCAGATTATCTTGCAAAATTATCATCTGCGGCGCATCCGCTTTCACGATTTGCGCCACTCTTGCGCCAGTTTGCTTTTGGCAAACGGTGTCCCGATGAAGATGATTCAGGAGTGGCTGGGACACAGCGATTTCTCTACCACCGCGAATATTTATTCGCATTTGGACTACGCTTCCAAGGTTTCTTCGGCAGAAGCGATGCTGAACGGGCTTGGAATGGGTTCAAATCCGGGAAATGACACTTAAAAAAGTGTGATTTCTCTCCAAAACAGGGCGTTTTCTCACCTGTTATGAAATTGTCAAACTCAAAAATCCCGTTTTTTGCATAAAAAAACGGTACAAAGCGCTCAAAAAAGCACGTTGTACCGTTGATTGGCGGAGCATCAGAGATTTGAACTCTGGCGGCGCTACAAACGCCCTATCGCATTTCGAGTTAATCTTCGAAAAGGCAATATGGTGATAACCAAGGCTGATACAGGCTGGTTTGTCCGCTGATTTTGGGCGATGCTTGTAGCGGAAATACTGCCCGGAAACCAAAAAATAATGTAGGTACGAAAAGAAGCAAAATCGCTCGTTTTGGGGCAAAAATGGCGACTTTTTGGGAGAAATGCAAGATAAGATGCAAGATAACCCCTGCCCAAAAAGCCGGATAATGGTGCAGGTTTGCGGACACGAATGAGAAAAAATGCAAGCTACAAAAGAAATGAGTAAGTGATTTTTAGGGTTTCACTTTACAAACAAGGAGAACCCGAAATGAAGAAAAAAACTGTAAGCAAGGACCCTTTGGCAGAAAAGATTGAAGAAATTCTAACGCCCTATCCGGACCCGATGAGCCGCAACGATTTCCGCATTGTATGCCATATCGGAACGCGCACTTCGCTTTATCTCCTGCAAAGCGGACTTGTTCCCTGCAAAAACAACGGAAAGAAAACGCGATGCTATAAAATCGCCAAGAAAGATGTTGCCGAGTATCTCTACCCCCGATGCGCTACACTCCGCCCAGCGGGTGGTATTACAACTACCCTAAGCACAAGAAGCCTGCCGCATCGTTGGAGCGCAAGCTGAACTATACGGGCGAAGAACGGCTGCTGGCTAAGGAATGGTACGAGCAGCAGTTAGCAAATTACCCGGATGTACTGACCGTTGCGCAAGTCTGCGAGGTGACAGGCTACCAACGCCACACCATTCTGAAATGGTGCAGCAAGGGCTTGCTGAAAACCATCTTGCAGACACCCAAGTACATGATTCCCAAAGTATGGCTGCTGGAATTTGTGACGTCCGACTTTTTCAACGAGATCAGCCGAAAATGTGGAAAACACTATGCAGCAATCAAGGAAATTAGCAGCTCACGCAAAGCCAGATGATGCGCTTAGTCACCCTCGTGGGAGTGCCAACGCTTTAAGACTTCCTCCACCTGCTTGATAAGCTGCTCCTTGTTCGGCATATACAGGACATACCGAGAAGCAAAAATCTGGTTTGACAACCCGCCCAAGGCATATTCAGCCGCTACACTGTCCTTATCGGTGCAGAGGATGATGCCGATGGGCGGATTGTCTTCCGGGTCGTTGACCTCCGCAGCATAATAATTCAGATACATATTGATCTGCCCGGCAGCTTCGGGCGTGAGTTTGGTGGTTTTCAACTCGATCAGCACATAGGCGTGCAAAATCTTGTTGTAGAACACCATGTCCACATAGTAGTGGGTGTTATTCACAGTGACCCGCTGCTGTGTGCCGACAAACATAAAGCCCCGACCGAGTTCCAGCAGGAAATCTTCGATTTGCCGCACCAGTGCCGCTTCCAAGTCGGGTCTTTGATGATGTCCTCCGGCTTGGTGTAGTCCACACCCTTTTCGGCCAGCGCCAAAACCTGCTCCTTGTTGGCATCACTGCGGGACAGAAGCAGACGCTCAAACAGAGAACTATCAATCTGCCGCTTCATCTCACGGACAGACCATCCGGCGTTGACTGCTTCCTTTTCATAGAAGCTGCGCTTTTTCTTATCGGAGATGGACAGTAACTCGCAGTAGTGCGACCAGCTCAATTTGCCAGACACCGTCTGGCAAATTGGGTAGTTCAAATATAGCAGACGCATATTTTGCAGATTGGAGCGCGAAAAGCCCCTGCCTAATTCTTTTGTCAGCGCCTTTGAAAGCTGCAGCAAGGTTTTTTCACCGTAGGCCGCCCGGACGCTGTCGTTCTGCTCATAGCGGACGATGACTTCACCGATTTTCCAGTAGGTTGACAGCAGTTCCTGATTGACCTGCTGGGCTATGTTTTTGCGGGAGGTTTCCAGCAGTGCGCGAATCTCGCTCACTGCCGGGGCAAGAGCCTGTGCGGCGGGGGTTACAGGTTTGTTCTCCATCAGTCGTTGTCCACCTTTCTGCCAAGCGCAGCGCATGAGGATAAAATCTCAGGAAATTTATTGATTTTAAGTATAGCACGCCGCCGCCCAAAAAGGAAGTGCCGCAAAATTAAAGGAATCTTGAATAAATACATAATGCTGCGCTTCTCTACAACGGCCCACACTATAGGAACAACATCATAAATGTAAATAAATTAATTTATTGACGTTTCCGGAAGGGTAAGATATAGGAATAATAGAAGCCAGCATAGGAGAAATATTGTATGCCAAGCGGTTACTAAAAGCAAACAAACGAGATTTTTTGCACGGTCAATTTGAATGAACATAGGGAACTTGCAAAGACACTAAAAATCAGTAATTCCAATCCGCGCAATGCAGGCCGCAAGGCGCAGCTTAAAGACCTTATAAGAAATATAGCTCCTTGATTCGATCTTCACCAAAAACTACACATTTACCTTTTCTGTTGTGTCAAAAACGAAGTCGCCAACAGTTATCATTTCTCTTTCTTCCATTCCTTAATTTGATTTCGACCTGTAAACATTTCATCGTAGTGCCACTTTCCTGTCACAAGCCAGTATTCATAAGTACTCAGCCATGTACAGACCCATGGCACAAACGAATCTGCAATATACATTTGCTGATTCCATTCTTTATATTTGGGGTAATAAACACACAGTTGGTAATTTCCGCTATCATCCTTGCCGTACTTATGATGTGGATATTCCCCCTCATATTTTTGTAATGGTGGCGAAATCAGCCATGCCTTTGGTGCTCCATCACTCAACTTATAAGTGATTTTAATTCGATACACTTGAGACTCGGAGGACGGCTGTATATCTAAAATACATACAAGCATGGAATTCTCAATATAGTTTGCTACCAGTAGCCTATTGTACAAATACTGCATCTGTATTTGCTGATTCACCAGCGAAATAGGCTTAGGCTTCAAATATTTACGCGCCAAAGTGATGTGCTGGTGGAACTGAAACTGTGCCATTTTTTGATATATTCCCTGTCGATGTGTCTACTTTCAAGGTTTCCGCTGCAATAGCTGATCTCACCGTCTCTGCTTCACTGTTAAAAACAGCTTTTCCGGTCTCGCTACCAAAGCATTCTTTTAGATGATTTCCCATTTCAATTCTGTTATATTGCAAAAGGCTTCCATCGACCAGGTCTTTCCTCGCAGCATATAACCATTGTAAAAATGCAGTAGCACGTTCCGGATGCGTATTCCACTTGTCAGCAAAGTTTTCACCTTTATAACTTGGGTTTTCTATGTAAAATTGCTGGTCTTTGCGGTTATCCATAATCCAAGAAGGAGCTTTAGAAAGGATATTGAAAAGAGCATCGTAAATATTATCCTCTTCTTCATACAACCTTCCCGCTATTGTTGTGATTATAATTGATATGGGCTTATTACCGCTATTGTCATCTGCAAACTTGATGTCTCGATGCCGTTTGAGAATCTGTACAACGCGCTGTAATGGCGTTTTTACCTTTCTACGCTTTACATCTTCGACATCAGCCTGCGCAACAACTGTACGATGTTCCTTGATATATTGCTCATATAATCTGTTGCGTTGCTTTGCACAAGCATCGAAAAACCATTTCACATAGCCTGCCGGATTGCTTCCCAAATAATCATACGTGTCATCGTCTTCATTATGATCAGTTATTCGGATTACATTTCCATAAGTATGAGCTGGAATAACATCAATATGGAAGTTTGGAACATCATCGTACTCAACATGCCAGCATCTCTTTTTTTCTTCAATTTCTCTACTCGTCTTTTTGTAACGGACAAGCAGTGGTTTAACCACATAAACCTTAAGTTCCTTTGCCGTCAAACCATACTGACTCTTGAATTGACAGACAATATCCAAATCGTAATCATCTGCATTTGTAATTGGCCGAACCACAGTTCCGAGGGCAAACGAACCTTGCGGATAAATACTAATCTCATAATCAGGAGTCTCCTGATCTATCCATTTCCCAAGATCTTTATAGGTCTTTTCTGCTGCCTCAAACATCTCATCACTAATATCAATGTTCTGAACTGTCGATTTAAGCAGGCTATTATACGCTTCTTTGGTATACATCATTTACCCTCCAATCGTTATAGTTTCTTCAAAACTGTTTTTCTGTGAAAGTTGATCATAGATTTTTACTGGAAAATCCACCTTGGGCATGATATCCATACCCGCACGAACTGCAAGCGATGCTGGCATAGCTGGAAACAAGCAGATTTCCTTTGCCTTAGGATTATCATTCTTTATTCTTTCCATTGCCAGTCGAAAAGTGTGGACAAAGCTATCTTGAATCTGGAGATTCTTGACAAACGCGCGATTTGGTTCTGGAATAGTCAGATGGTAAATAGAGCATTTAGGGCCCAATGTATTTTCAATTCTCTGATCAACAATTTCAGCACTCAAATCAATAACTAATGCCACCATAGTTTCGGATTCGGCCCTCGACTGATGGATTTGAAAATCTACTGTTGACTGATCCTCTGGCCATGCCCATTTATCTCCCTCGCGGTGGCACTGAAAGACACGAACATTTAATTGGTCACAAAGTAAATAACCCAATTTGAATAGAAGTGGTTGCGGAGCAAGCGCAAATAACGCAACAACATCTTCCTTCTTTACAATACTACCAAAATACTGCTTGACCTGATTTTCCAGTTCAGATGCTTGCAATTGTATAATGTCCTTTGATGGTATGTACTTTGTAACTGACCCGTTATGTAATTCTATTGGATCATCCTGTTTCGGATAAAGGCCACATTTTACAGTAGCTCTTCTAAGGACAGATACTGTGTTAAACACATCAACATTATCTATATTTGAGAAGAAGGTCACCATTTTACAAGAATCCGAATCTTGAATTTCCGTCAACCTTCGAATCCGATCTTCGTGATTCTTTTTCTGTGCAATCAAAAAGTCTGACGGATAGTTTTCAGGCTTAGTATCTATCAGGTGATGATGCTCGGCGCAAAGAAGCATTAAATTATCTATATTGTTTATTTCATCCTGCGTCATATCATCAACATGTCTTGGCCCTGTTTTGCCAACCGCGTGAATATGGGCCTTTTCAGCAAAATTTGCATCATCGCCATAACGCGAATCCAAATACAGCAGTTTATTGCAAATTTCGCATCTACCTGCTGACATTCCCCACAATCGCAATTTTACTGCTTCATGAATTTGTGTTCTCTTGATCTCTGATGATTCATTCTTCCCCATAGGTAACGCTCCTTTTACGCTCTTCCAAGGCTAATATCATAATGCATCAGCAGGTTAGAATCCTCCCGAATGGTCTACTCCGGCATCTGCTCATACTTATCAACCGCCTTGACTTTCTGCATGAACTTCGGCTGAAGTTCTGCATAGATCTGGTGGATCATCAATGGATGCAGATTATAAAAGCGAAATCCGCTTGTGTAGCCGACAGATCGGTTATTCAGCCTTTCGTGTAAAATAGCATTTGTATGCACTGCATTCCCAAAACTGACCGTATTTTCCATTGCGCAGAATCAATGGTTCGCTACAATATGGATACTTGGTCTGCAAATCCTCAATCATCTGTTTTCATTCGAGAACCCTCGCTTATTTACGCATCCATCACATTATCCGTCCACATCTCGCATTGACTGATAACCGTACTGATTGCCGTATCATAATCCTCCGGAGGATACTTATACTTTTTCAGAAGTCGCTTCACCATCTTTCGCATACTAGCACGGGCGGTTTCTTTTTTCTGCCAGTCAATTGTGCGATTTTTCCGCAACATATCGGTTAGCTCGTGAGTTAAAGCAATCAGCTGGTCGTTTTCGTAAAAATCCTTGATATGTTCCGGCTTCGTCAGCGCATCATAGAAAGCCAATTCTTCCTGTGTCAAGCCCAGCTTTTCACCGTTCTTGTATAGATTGGTAATCTCCTCGGCTGTTTTCAACAGTTCTTTAATGACTTCCTCGTTGTCGATCAAACCGTTGTAGTAGGCATTCATCAGTTGCGTGATTTTCTCGGAGAATTTCTGGGATTGTACAACGTTGGTTCGCTTGTACACGGATACCTGTTCGGCCATCAACTTTTTCAAAATCTCGACTGCGATATTCTTCTCTTTCATCTTCGAGATTTCTTCCAAGACGGCCGGGTCAAACAGGCTGATATTTTCGCCGGCAGACTTGCTGTCAAACAGGCTGATAACGCCCTCGCTTTGGATGCTGGCTTTCAATAGCTCGTTAATTTGCGCATTGATTTCTTTCAGAGAAAGCGTCTTGCCACCGTTACCGCCGTATGTAACCTTTATTACCGTAGAGCGCACGGCCTCCATATAAGCTGCTTCGTGGCGCTCCTGCTCATTGGTCATGCTGGAGCACAGGGAGTGTGCTTGTTTTAACAGCAGCGCCTCTTTCAAGAACAAATCCTTACGCTCCGGATGCTTTGCATCCAAAACAAAGTTCACGCCGCCTGTAAGCAGCTTTGCCATCGTCAATGGTGTGCCGCCAATAAAACCGCTGAAATCGTACCCGTGCAGCAGATCCTTGCAGACCTGCAATTTCTCACGGAACTTCGGGTAAGCGACCTTGGCAATATTCATATCGCCATAGCGGGATTGATCACGCTTTGTGTACTCTTTCATGGCCGCTTTCAGCGCCGCAGCAATGCCCACATACACAGCACCTCCTATGCAACTCCTTAATATTGTCTGTTTGCTATATTTGTTTCAGATCCGGCAAACTGAAATTCATCAGGGAATGATTGAATGCGCGCAGCTTCTCTTGGAGTAAATTGCCTATATAATTCCTTTTCAGGATTGCCTAACAGGACTGGATCTCTTGAATTCAAACTCACCTTCGCCAAGTGACTTGTTACGTTTAAACACGGTTCATCCAAACTTTGCCATAAGCCTCTCTTCATTGAGCGACTCCCAATCACGCGCAACGAAGTCTTCTGCCGCTTGGTACGAGCCGTTATAGCATTTATCTTTTACAAATTCAGCAAACGAACGGCCTGTGTCCATCAGCAACACCTCATAAATACATAGTACATTTCTCATTAATTCTCTAAATAGTCTTCCATTACAGTTCTGGTAGTAAGATATTGTTCGATTATCTTATTTCCGACCATACGACTACCTGTATATGCTTTATTTAGAGAAAAGTGTAATTCATTTCGTTTTTCACCTGGTAGCAAAAGAGCATTAAAGATTTCTGTCACTCCAGGAAATAAGTATCTCAAGATCTCGTTATACGAGTATTGCTTATAATTCAGCTGCTTAGCTTCAAAAAAGTATTTCGAATCAAAAATATACAATGTATTTCCATCTAAAGCTACGTGATCTATATCAATATAAAAATGATGATTAGAGTCATCTATATCCATGAACGATTTATCTCTAAATACGATCGGACTTCTAGTTTGATGTTCATCGAAATCAAGACCATCTCCTGTAGAATCAATACCAACAAAATGTTTGTTTAAGTACAAGCCCACCATATCCTGCCATATTTTATCAAAATACTTTATGTTGACATGAATCTTGCCGCCTTTTGCTTTGGTTCTATGCTTGTATTGATCAAAGAAACTAATCATATTTGTAATTAATTGTTTATGAATATCCTTAAACACTCGGTTTGAATACTGATTTAATTGTGAAATAACAAAATCAATATTACCAAAGTAATCGAATCTATCTCGGTTACAACCGGTGTTACGTAAAGATAAAAAGTCGTGAAAGTGTTCGATAGTATGATCAATGATAAAAGCCATGCAATCAGTGATGAATACAGAATTTAGATTCTTCTTTTTCACATAGATTGGCGCAAAAATCAAATTTCCATTACTGACAATTTTTTGAGCTTTTTCGATTGTTTTTTTCCAAGAGACCTTTCCTGAACTGCCCGGTGCAATTTTTTCTTCTTTTTCCTTATATAGTCCGTACCTTTGAAAGTAATCATATATTGCAAAAAACGATTCGAACGGATAATCTGAGTCATAGCCTTCATATGCACCAATATATGCTTTTGCTTTTGATGAACTCTCTGATCTCTCACTATATTTTCTAATTACGCCGTACAATAGTTTGATGTCGTGTGTAAGCTCTGCATGGGAGCTATTTAGCAGACTGATTGAAGCTGTCGTAGTGTAATGCTTAGGAAACACAACCAAGATGTTATTATCTATAAAAACAAATCCAACAAAATCAAATACACTGGCACTAATTTCATTAGACCAACGTAATGCTTTTTCATCCAGTCAAAATAGAGTTTTTATCGCAATATCGACTTTTTCACCATCTTGTCCATAATAGTAAATGGCACTCATTAAACCACCTCATTCACTACAGTATCGATATAAAGACATCGCTGAACACCTGATGATCTGCTTCAAATTCTTCATAAAGCTTTTTGAATGTTCCAATATCAGACTTAAATAATCTAACATCGCTTTTATATGAAGCTTTATGTACATCAGTCCACAAATAGTTTAAAAGCTTATTCTGAATCACTTTTTTATGTTCTGCTGCACTACCGGTCGGATCAAATTCGATAAAGAATGGACCAAGTTGCTTATCCTCACCCAACTCCAAATAGCGATCATCTGCAATAAATTCGTTTAATTTCTGATAAAAATCTACCCAGGTAATTGTTCTTATTGTAGTTCCGTCATTTATCTGCAAATCAACATTATTTTCATATATCCCTGTTGCACCAGCAACTGAAATAGGGTTAGGACTTACATATTCCCAATCAAATCGTCTTTTGAATGCGGTATCCATAACAAATACATTCTGATCACTCGTATTTACAGTTCCTAGAATGTGAAAATTCGCAGGCAATTTAACTGTATCACCCGGAAGTGCAATGATATCTTTTGAAATAATTTTATTATTGATAAAATATCTGCTATATCCCTTATTAGGACCTGATTTCTGTCTATCTAACAATTGAAATATATCTCCGAAAATAGCGGCACAGTCACCTCTAGACATTTCCTCAATCACCAGATAAACATCTTCGGCATTGTTTTCATATGCTTTTTCCAGCGCAGTGGTAAATACACCTTTTTTGAATTCGTAAGTTATAGTACTCGTCCCTCCGGGGGTAGCTGGTGGAATTACTGTCGGAAGTAATTGTCCAACAAAATCACTGTAAGAAAAATCCGGGTAGAATGTTATACGAAAGATATGGTCGTCACTTACTCCAGCTAAAATATCATTGTCAATTGTATAGCTCTTACCCGTTCCTGGTGCACCATAGAAAATCGTTTGCATTTTTATGCCTCCTTATTCAAATTGTTTTTGGATATTTTTCGATATATCCTCTGATTAGCGGAATATCACCGCTTGTTATAGTTCTAATTGCGCTTAAATCTATCGTATAGCCTTCCTTAGACGCTAAATATATTGCTGGTATACATTTCAAAAACCACCTATAGATATATGCAGTATCATTAGTCCTATGAAGCATGTTTACACATATTACAGAAAGTGTTTTGCTAACTTCATCGACTTGAAATGAATCATTCGTACCACTTTGTGATACCAGCTCATCTAAAGCCTTTATTGATTTAATGCTTTTAATTTCGTCCACGGTAGTTCCACTATTGAGAATATCGTAAAGTGGATTATCGAAAACATCTATATATTTGATCCCCATTGTTTCTGCACAAATAATCTGCTGTTTTACTGAAGCATTGCTCACCCTGCTTGAAGTACAAACACTAACTACATATACAGGCATATTATTAATATGAAGATCACGTTTACTGCTAGCATGATTTCTATAAATACCTAGGATCACCGGAGGAATTTTGCTTGCCAAAAAATCATTAGCATTCCCTGCATCCGGATCCACATAAAAGAATAAAGCGTCAACAATTCCATTTGCATTTTCTAAATAGCCTGCAAACATTGAAACTCGACTTGAATTATTAATACGATCCTTAATTATGATTTTATCTTCTTTACGAGTATTCGTAATCTCTAGCTTGGGGTTGTCTTCATTAAGTCTGTCTTTTATTCGGTTTTTCATATCCTCAACAGTATCAACTCCTATAGCAAGCCATTTTGCGTGTGTAGTGGCATCGCTATGGGCTGCAATAAGCTTTTGTTCTAGCTCATTAGGTATAACTAATGTATGAATCATTTACCTTTTACCTCCCGTTAGTAATTCAAAATTAGGACTTCCTTTTTCG
>OHCI01000673.1_pt1 | contig 11211 bp, 9 predicted proteins | sample 1566751 | NCBI WGS metagenome assembly OHCI01 (sample SAMEA3879609, study PRJEB24766) | human gut metagenome | biome: human-associated habitat; feature: feces | place: USA | collected 1985/1987
TGCCAGTGTGGAATTTTGCCGCTTGCGGCAAAATTATGCGCGCAGCAGACTGCAAATCCCTTTGGCAGAAAAAACGAAGTTTTTTCGCCAGCTAAAGAAATATCCTCCTGCCTATCATACCACGGGCAGGAGGATACTTACAATATTTATTTTGCGCTCTTGGTGGCTATCACATTGATGCCGGTGCCGCACACATCCGGGATCACCACATCCCCGGCGGCCATGGGCAGGTGGGCCAGAGCGGTGTTCAGCGCGTGGGCCACGTCGAAAACCTTTTCCTTGGGAACTTCACCCTCTGTGCGGACGGACACAACGGGAGCCAAGCCGCCTATGCAGCGGACGGTGCCGGTGACGGTGCGGGCCGGGGCCACGCACTCCTTCCGGGCGTAGCTATCGCCCCGCTTACAGGTGTTGCCGGTGACGGCGGTGACCACGCCGTTTTCGATAGTGGCGGTAAGCTGGCAGCCCATGGGGCAGCCGATGCAGGTCAGTTGACGCTGGGTCATTTTGCCACCTCCTCTACGGTAAAGGTAATGGTTTCGCAGCCTGCGGGCAGCTCCGCCCTGCGCAGGGGAAACTGCTCCATCTCACCCGGGGTGAGAATGCGCTTGGGGATGCGCCGCAGGAGCGTGCCGTCGGCGTAGGCGCACAGGGCGGCATCCCGATAGGGCTGCGCCACCCGGAAGCGCACGGTAACGGTTTCGTCCATATTCTCCGGGTCGATGGATTGGGGCACGGTGTAGCGCACGCCGTTTTTCCCCTCCAGACGCACGGAGCGGCTGCCTGCCCGGGCACCCTGCAGGTATAGGGCGGCATTTTCTCCGGCCCTTTGGGCCTCCTGGCTGACAAAGTCCACCAGGTCATGGACATGGAGCACGTTGCCGCAGGCGAATACTCCGGGGATAGAGGTGGCAAGCCGGTCCGTCACCTCCGGGCCGCCGGTAACGCCGCTCAGATGCACCCCGGCGGCGGAGGACAGCTCATTCTCCGGCAGCAATCCCACGGACAGCAGCAGTGTGTCGCAGGGGATGTGCTGCTCCGTGCCGGGGATGGGACGGCGATTCTCGTCCACCCGGGCCAGGGTCACACCCTCCAGCCGCTCCCGGCCGTGGATGTCCACCACAGTGGTGGAGAGGTACAGAGGAATGTCAAAATCCTCCAGGCACTGAACGATGTTGCGCTTCAATCCGCCGGAGTAGGGGAGGACCTCCGCCACCGCGTGGACCTTGGCCCCCTCCAGGGTCATGCGCCGGGCCATGATAAGCCCGATGTCGCCGCTTCCGAGGATCACCACATTTTTTCCGGGCATAAAGCCCTCCATATTCACCAGGCGCTGGGCGGTTCCGGCGGAGTAGATGCCCGCCGGGCGGTAGCCGGGGATGTTCAGCGCACCCCGGGGGCGCTCCCGGCAGCCCATAGCCAGAATGACCGCCTGGGCTTGTATCTGAATGAGCCCCGTCTCCGGCCCGGTGACGGTAAGCACCCGGTCCCGGGAAAGATCCAGCACCATGGTGCGCAGCAGATAGGGGATGTGCAGCTGCTGCACCCGGCTGATGAACCGCCCGGCGTACTCGGGGCCCGTCAGCTCCTGGCCGAAGGTGTGCAGACCGAAGCCTGCGTGGATGCACTGGTTGAGGATACCCCCCAGCTCCTTGTCCCGCTCGATAATGAGGATGTCCTCCACGCCCTTTTCCCGGGCGGCGATAGCGGCGGCCAGACCTGCAGGGCCTCCGCCGATAATGGCAAGCTGTACCTGTTTCATTCCTGCACCTCCTTGGTATATCCGACCAGAAGCCTGCTGTCCCCGCCGGACTTGGTCAGCTCTGTTTGTGCAATACCCAGCTCGCGGCTGAGGATTTCCATCACTCTCGGGGCGCAGAACCCGCCCTGGCAGCGGCCCATGCCCGCCCGGACCCGGCGCTTCACCCCGTCCAATGACCGGGCGCCGGGAAGACGGTGGATGGCGTCCACGATCTCCCCCTCGCTGATCTGCTCGCAGCGGCAGATGATGTTGCCGTAAGCGGCGTTCTCCTGCACCAGAGCCTGACGCTGCTCCAGGGGCAGCTCACGCAGATGGGGGATGTCCTTGCGGGTGGGAACAAAGGTCAGCTTCTCCGTGGCGTCCAGCTTTTGGGCGATGCACTGGGCCAAATACTGTCCGATGGCCGGAGCGGAGGATAAACCCGGAGACTCAATGCCCACGGCATCGAAGAAGCCATCGGCACTCTCGCCGATGATAAAATCGTCCGCATCCCCCTCCAGGTGGGCCCGGAGGCCGCAGAAGCTGGTAATGGTGTCTCGCATGGGCAGGTTCGGCACACTGCGCTCTGCCATTGCAGTGGCGTAGGCCAGGCCGTCTGCAGTGGTGTTGGTGGCGTCCTTGTCGCTGCGGTCCACGGCGGTGGGGCCGATGAGGAGGTTTCCGTGTACCGTGGGCGTCACCAGCACACCCTTGCCAAATTTGCCCGGCAGCTGGAATACCGTCCGCTCTACCAGGTGGCCATCCTTTTTGTCCAGCAGGCAGTATTCACCGCTGCGGGGAACGATGGAGAGCTTATGCTCGCAGACCATGTTGTGCAGGACGTCGCTGTATAACCCGGCTGCATTCACCACCGTGCGGGCCTGAAGAATTCTTCCCCCGGCGGTGATCTCATACAGACCGTTCCGGCAGGTGATAGCCGTTACGGGGGTATCCATGAAAAACTCCACGCCATTCTGAGCGGCGTTCTCCGCCAGGGCGATGGTCATGGCGAAGGGACAGACGATGGCGCTGGTGGGGGCATACAGAGCCGCCACCGCCTCCGGAGACAGGGCGCTCTCCAGGGCGTGCAGCTCGTCCCCGCTAACAATGCGCAGGCCTTCCACGCCGTTCTTTTCGCCGCGCTCCCGCAGCTCCTCCAGCCGAGGCAGGTCTTTTTCGTTAAAGCACAGCACCAGGGCGCCGTTACGCTTATAGGGAAAGTCCAGCTCTTGGCTTAGATGCTCCATCATGCGGCTGCCGGCCACATTGAAATGGGCTTTTTTCGTTCCCGGCACGGCGTCGAAGCCGGCGTGGACGATGGCGGAATTGGCCTTGCTGGTGCCCACGCACACATCCTCCCCCTTTTCACACAGGGCCAGGCGCAGGTCGTAGCGGCTCAGCTCCCGGGCTGTGGCGCAGCCCACAGCACCGCCGCCGATGACAATGGCATCATAAATCATTATTGAATGCACTCCCTTTCCAAACAAAAAAGCCATGCAAAACAGCACGCAGAAAATCTGCGTGGTCTTTTGCATGGCTCAAATTCTCATTGCACTATATGCTATTCTATATGTATAATAGCAGGGACGGCGGCCCCTGTCAAGAGGGGATTGCCGGAAGCTGTCTTAACGATTCCTTTACGAGTTTTTAACGGCGATATATGGTATACTGATTTCCATATAGGAGGACGCATCATGAAAAAGCGGATTCGTGTTCCCTGGCCGGAGGAGTGGAAGAAGCAGATACACCTGTCTACCCAAGGGACAAACCTTATCTATACACCTAAGGACTTTATCATCTCGTTTTCACTGTACATTATCACAGTCATCGCCTGTATGCTGCTGCGCTCCCTGGACGAGACCGGGGATACCAGCTATGTGGCTATGCTGTTTCTAACGGATGTGTTCCTCACGGCGGTGCTGACGGATGGGTACCTGTTCAGTATCCTCTGTGCAGTGTTGGGCGTATTCAGCGTGGACTACATATTTACTGAGCCCTATTGGCACATCAGCTTCACCCTGGCGGGCTTTCCGCTGACCTTCCTGGTAATGATGACCATTTCCATCCTGGCCGGCGCCCTGGCCAGCCGGGCCAAGCAGGTGGAGGTCACGCAGAGGCAGATGCAGCGGGAGAAAATGCGCGGAAATCTTTTGCGGGGCATGAGCCATGATATCCGCACACCGCTCACGGGCATCGTGGGGGCCACAGACGTACTGCTGGAGCAGGATGGGAGCCTGACCCCTCAGCAGCGGCGGGAGCTGCTGCAATCAATAAATGAGGAGGCCAGGTGGCTTATGCGGGTGTCGGAAAACCTGCTCTCTATCACCCGCATAGACGGCGAAAATGCCGGAGTGAAAAAAACACCGGAGCTGGTGGAGGAGATCATAGAGGGCGCGGTGAGTAAGTTCCGCCGGCATTATAAGGGCATCACCGTGCAGGTGCATCTGCCGGAGGAGCCGATGCTGGTGCCTATGGATCCGCTGCTGATGCAGCAGGTGCTGTTTAATTTAATGGAAAATGCTGCCCGCCACGGGGAGACGGTGAACCAAATCGATATCTCCCTCAGCCAAAAGGATGAGTGGGCGATTCTGGACGTGGCAGACAACGGCGTGGGCATTGCCCGTGGCCGGCTGGAGCATCTGTTTGACGGGACGCTCCACCCGGAGGAGGGCCGCGAGGACGCCCGGCGGGATATGGGCATCGGCCTGTCGGTCTGCCGCACTGTCGTAACGGCCCACGGCGGCACTATCACCGCGGAAAACCAAAAGCAGGGCGGAGCGCTGTTTCGCATCACTCTGCCCATAGAATAAGGAGGAAGAATATGAAAATCAAGGACAAGGTCCTCATTGTGGAGGACGAGCAGAGCATCAGCAATTTCATTTCCATGATCCTGCAGGCCAGCGGCTTTGATACCATCGTGGTGCGCACCGGGGAAGAGGCGCTGACCATGGTCTCCTCTCATTGCCCGGATCTCATCATCCTGGACCTTGGCCTGCCGGATATGGACGGCATGGAGGTACTGAAGTCGGTGCGCAAGTGGTCCAATCTGCCGGTGGTGGTGGTTTCTGCCCGGAATCACGAGCACGATAAGGTGGAGGCGTTGGATTACGGCGCGGATGATTACCTGGTCAAGCCCTTCGGAACGTCGGAGCTTCTGGCGCGCATCCGCACGGCTATTCGCCACACCCGCACGGCCCTGCCCAATGGGGAGATTGCCCAATCCGGCAAGTTTACCACCGGCGAGCTGACCATCGACTATGACAAGCACCAGGTGCTGCTTCGGGGCGAAAACGCCAAGCTCACGGTGAATGAATATAAGATCGTAGCACTGCTGGGCAAATACGCCGGCAAGGTGCTGACCTATGACTTTATCATCCGGGAGCTATGGGGCCCCAAGGCCAAGACGGATAATCAGATCCTCCGGGTGAACATGGCCAATATCCGCCGTAAGATAGAGAAGAATCCCGGCCAGCCGGAGTATATCTTCACAGAGGTGGGCGTGGGCTACCGTATGCGCGAGGACGACTAAAACTCCTTCCTTAACAAAGATAAAGGGCAGCGAAAATCGCTGCCTTTTTTCACGCCCTTGCCGTCATGCCAAGGGCTGCTTGCGCATATAATAAAAGCAGAAATCGTGATAAGTTTCACAAAAGGAATTTTTATGGAAGGGAGGTTTCGCCAAAGGAGCATAAATCCGTAAGCATCCGATTAAGAAAACTCTGCAACGCGTTAAAACGGCGTTAAGGAGAGGCGAAATCTATTTACAGCTGGAAACGGAAATGATAAGGTGCAAGTAGACCTCTTTGGAGAGAGGACAAACAACTTTAAAGGAGAGAAAACTATGGAAGAAAGAAAAGGCTTTGGATCCAATTTTGGATTTCTGATGGCCGCCGTTGGTTCGGCAGTCGGCCTGGGTAACATCTGGGGTTTCCCCAATAAAATGGGTGCAAACGGCGGATTTACCTTCCTCGTTATTTATCTGATCCTGGCGGCCTGCTGCGGCATCATCGTCATGGTGGGCGAGCTGGCTCTGGGCCGGAAGACCGGCAAGGGTGCTGTGGCCGCCTACCATGTCCTGACTAAGAAATTCAAGTGGCTGGGCTGGCTGGGCATTCTGTCCGCCTTCCTGATCCTGTTCTTCTACTGCGCCCTGGGCGGCTACTGCATCAAGTATGTGGTGCTGAATGTGGGCGATCTGTTCGGCGCCAGCTTCGGCTCCAACGGCCTGGACGGTGCCGGTGTGTTCGGCGCCTTCATGGGCAACCAGATGGAGGCCGTGATCTACGGCCTGATCTTCGTCCTGCTGACCATGATCATCGTCATGGGCGGCATCGGCGGCGGTATCGAGAAGGTCTGCTCCGTGGGTATGCCCGCTCTGTTCATCATCCTGCTCATCTGCATCATCCGCGCCTGCACCCTGCCCGGCGCTGTGGACGGCCTGAAGTATATGTTCGTTCCCGGCTGGGCTCTGGAGAACGGTGTCATTAAGGAAGCACCTGACTTCCTCACCGTCCTGGCTACCGCCGGCGGCCAGATGTTCTTCTCCCTGTCCCTGGGCATGGGCATCATGATCACCTACGGCTCCTACCTGGATAAGAAGCAGAACATTGAAAAGAACGCTTTGGTCATCGTCATCTGCGATACCCTCATCGCCCTGATGGCCGGCCTGGCTGTCATGCCCGCCCGTTTCGCCCTGGATCCCGAGGGCCCCATCGGCGGCCCCAAGCTGCTGTTCATCACCATGCAGAACGTGTTTAACTCCATGGGTACCGTGGGTTACGTCTTCGGCATTATCTTCTACCTGCTGGTCATCCTGGCCGCAGTTTCCTCCTCCATCTCCCTGCTGGAGGTCATCGTGGCCCACTTTGTGGACAAGGCCCGCGACAAGGGCAAGGGCGACAAGCGCAAGGCTTACTCCGTCATCGCCGCCATCGCCACCGGCGTTCTGTGCGTCCTGGTGTGCCTGGACGGCCTGGGCTCCAACGGCATCGCCCCGTGGAACCTGTTCGGAGTGGAGTCCTCCGCCTGGAGTGATTGCTGGCTGGACTTCTTTGATATGATCTCCGAGGGCATCCTGATGCCTTTGGGCGCTCTGCTCATGTGCATCTGCATCGGCTATGAGCTGAAGCCTCAGTTCGTGGACGATGAGTGCTGCCTGGAGGGCAATGCCTTCAAGTCCAAGATCTTCTTCAACATCTGCGTCAAGACCATCACCCCCATCCTGATGGTGTTCATCCTGCTGGGCCAGATCGACCAGTTCTTTAGCCTGGGCTGGTTCTCCTAATAGAACACAGCGAAGCTACAGCTAAAAAACCGGAGCGAAAGCTCCGGTTTTTTTCGTTGTGCGTTTTACAGGCGCCTGATCCCTGTAGGGCGGGGTGCCGCCACCCCGCCCCGTCAACCGCTGCACCTTCCCGGCAGGGCCCGCACGGCCCTGGCGCAGCAGAGATGCCCTCTGTGCCTGCCGTGCGGGGCGACGTGGGCATCGCCCCCTACGAAGGTCTGTCGGCAAACCGGGCCTGCACCGCAGCTCGTGCGAAGCTGTCACTGCCAGACAGGCGCACGCACTGGTCGTAGCAATCCGTACCCCCGTCCCCCTGGTGGGGCGGATGCCCCTGTCCGCCCGTCCTAAACCTGCCGCGCACCTTTTTCCGGCGTAAAAACCAGGCCGCCCGGTATGCCGGATCGGCCTGATTAGCTTTCTCTTATCTTACTCGGTTCCCTCCGGCTTCTTCACCAGGAGCCGGACGGCTCCGTGACAATTCTCGATGTTCACCACCGGGCTGCTGGGAGCATACTCCCCATCCAGGGACCAAGGGATATCGTCTGCCGTCTCCACGGTGACCCGGGAGGCATGGCGAAAGAAGATGCCCGGGTCATCGTACTGCATTTGGTTCAGCGCCACCAGCAGGTTTGTCAGGTCCAGCAGGGTCCGGGGCATCCGCAGCAGCACCAGCTCAAACACGCCGTCATCCATCCGCACCCGGTCAGGATCCAACTTCACCAGGCCGCCCAGGGAGGTGGAGTTACAGACGCTGCCGAAGATGAAATCCCCTTCGATGGTCTCCTCGTCCGCAGTGATGCGGCAGTGGTAAGGACGCAGGGAGTCCAGGCTCTTGATTCCCTCCAGAATATAGGCGAAATGGCCCAGGGCGTTTTTGACCTCCTGGGGAGCGGAATAGCTGGCCTTGGTAAAGGCACCGAAGGACGCGACATAGGAAAAATATCGGTTGTTGTGCCGGCCCACGTCCAGGGCCATGGGCGTGCCCTGGGTGATGATTTCTGCGGCCATATAGGGCACGGCGGGGATGTGCAGCGTGGCAGCAAAATCATTGGTGCTGCCGGCGGGCAGATAGCCCAGCAGAGGCTTGTGCGCCAGCTGCATCAGCCCCGAGATGGTCTCGTTCAGCGTGCCGTCGCCGCCGTAGCAGGCCACGGTGTCAAACAGCGGCCCAATATCCCGGGCAAACCGGGTTGCGTCGCCGGGGGCCGCAGTCTCCCGCACGTGCACCAGGTATCCTCCTGCGGACAGGCGGGCGATAGCTTCATACAGCGGAGCCAAGGATTTGTTCTTCCCTGCTCGGGGATTTACGATCAAAAGAAGCTTTTTCACAGCTAATCTCCTCCAACAGAAAACGAAAAAGGATACAAACCTAATTCTATCATACACGCCTTTGAGACAAAACGCAAGAGCAACCCGCCCCATTGGGGAAATTTGCAAAGATACGCCGCAAGCCTTGCAATGGCCGCGAAAATTGGGTATGATAGAAACCATCAGAAAGGAGGCGGTGCCGTGAAAAGGGAAAAGAAAAAATATTTGGCCTGGGGGCTGACCGCGTTTCTCACGGGGTGCGCCCTGCTGATCTTCTACGATGTGTTTTACCGGGACAATTCCGGCACGGTCCAGGCGATTTTTGCCAAGTTGTTTTCGGTGCTGACGCCGGTGCTCTACGGCCTGGGCATGGCCTACCTTCTGGCGCCCATTGTGAATTTCCTGGAGCGGGCCATTCTCCGCCTGCGGGATAAACTGGAGCGGAAGCGGGGCAGGGCCATCCGGATCCACAAGGGGTGGCTGCGGGCGGCAAGCATTTTCCTCACCTGGGCTGTGGTATTAGTGCTGGTGTACCTGCTGCTGAGCATGCTGGTGCCCCAGCTGGTGGACAGCATCACCACCCTGGTGAACAATCTGGAGAGCTACTATACCACCATTTATGACTGGGTTACCGGCTTGCTCAGCGACAATCCGGAGCTGACGGACCTGTTCAACCGCTATTATAACGAGACCATCCAGTGGCTCACCACCAAGCTGCTGCCGGGGCTGCAGACCGCCGTTACCAATTTTACCGGCAGCCTGGTCACCGGTGTGTGGAGCGTTGTCATCTTTACCAAAAATTTCCTCATCGGGATCATCGTGTCGGTGTATCTGCTGGCAGCCAAGGAGAAGAGCGCCGCTCGCTGCTGCAAGCTGCTCTATGGTGTGCTGCCGGAGGAGCAGGCCAAGTTTGCCATGCGGGGCTTCCGGCGGATGGACCATATTTTCAGCGGCTTCGTCCGCGGCAAGCTGCTGGATTCCCTCATCATCGGCATTCTCTGCTTCATCGGCTGCTCCATTTTGAAGCTGCCCTATACCCCGCTGGTCAGCGTGGTGGTAGGTGTGACCAATGTGATTCCCTTCTTCGGCCCGTTTTTGGGGGCTATCCCCTGCGCATTGCTGATTTTGTTGGTCAGCCCGCTGAAGTGCCTGTATTTCGTCATTTTCATCTTCCTGCTCCAGCAGCTGGACGGCAACGTCATCGGCCCGAAGATCCTGGGCGATTCCACGGGTATTTCCAGCCTGTGGGTCATTGTGGCCATCCTGGTGGGCGGCGGCTTTGGCGGTGTGCTGGGTATGTTTTTGGGCGTGCCCATCTTTGCCTGTCTGCAGGTGCTGGTGCGCTGGCTGCTAAACACCCGGCTGGAAAAGCGCCATATGCCCCTGCAGGCATGGGAATATGTCCGCCGTGACCGGCAGGACGACCCGCCCCCTACCGATAAAAATAAAAACAAACAGTAATATATAATCGCAATACTACAGATTGTAATTAAGGAGACCCTATGACCCCGGAATTAAAAGCCAAGCTGCTGCGGTATGCCAATGAGTGCGAGCCGTTCACCGCACACAATCATATTGAGATCACCGATATTGGGGAGGGCCGCTCCCGGGTGGAGCTGCATCTGACGTGCGAGAGCATGAACCGCTGGGGCCAGCCCCACGGCGGCATCCTGTTCACCCTGGCGGATGATGCCTGCGGCATTGCCATGTCCGGCCTGCGGCAGGAGACCTGCGTCACCGTCAGCTCCACGGTGGATTTCATGGCCCCTGCCGGGGATGCCCGGCATCTTATTGCCCGGGGAGAGGTGACCCGGGCCGGCCGGCGAACCTGCTTCTGCCGGGCGGAGATCACCACGGCGGAGGGAAAGCTTATCGCCGCCTGCCACAGCGTGTGGGCCTACACAGGCAAGCCCCTGCCCCTGGATTAGCGGACGCCCCTGCCTGCCCGTCCCGGCACCTTTACTTGTCAAGCTGCCGGGAGAGCATATAAAAAACAGACCGGCTTGACCGGTCTGTTTTTTGTCTTCGCCGTTCTCCTTGCCCCTGCATTTTTGCTCCGGGATTTTCAGCCGCCCGGATTCTCCCCGTCGGAGAGAATGCCGTCCGTGTCCCGGACGCGCCCGTTTTCCACCATCTCGTCATAAGGAGTCGCGGGAATGTCATGCTTCTCACTGCCCCGCAGCTGCTCCGAAGGGATAGGGGCTTCCCCGGCGGAATTGCTGTCCGGGGCCGGGGAGCCGCCCGCGATATCGTCGTATACCGTGGGCGGGAATTGCTCCGCCTGGCCATCGGGCCGGTCACCGCAGGCGGACACGCTGAGCAGGACTGTCGCCAGCATCAGCAGCGCCAAAAGCTTCTGCATGGACTTCCTCCCTTTCGTTTTTCAGATAATTGTGATACCCAGGATAGTATCTGCATTTTCCCCGCCGTTAACGGCAGCAAGATCTGCCAGGGCAAGGAGCGGTTGCATTTTCCGGCAAAAGAAGGTATACTATAAAAAAACTCACAAAAGGAGGCCGCTTTTTATGCAAAAATTGGAAAAGCAGTTTCATATTCACTGCCAGGCCGGAGATGTGGGCCGTTACTGCATCCTTCCCGGTGATCCGGGCCGATGCAAGGCCATAGCCGCCTTGTTTGACGACGCACACTTTGTCTCCAGCAACCGGGAGTTCACCATCTACACCGGCACCCTCTTGGGGGAGAAGGTCTCTGTCTGCTCCACGGGCATTGGCGGCCCCTCTGCCTCTATCGCCATGGAGGAGCTGCATAATATCGGCGCGGATACCTTCCTCCGGGTGGGCACCTGCGGCGGCATTGATCTGAACGTGCAATCCGGGGATGTGGTCATCGCCACCGGCGCCATCCGGTTTGAGCATAC
>OHCI01000683.1_pt1 | contig 11084 bp, 9 predicted proteins | sample 1566751 | NCBI WGS metagenome assembly OHCI01 (sample SAMEA3879609, study PRJEB24766) | human gut metagenome | biome: human-associated habitat; feature: feces | place: USA | collected 1985/1987
ACGCTCAAGATCGTTGACAGCCTGGAGGAAAGGGTCGGCAGGGACAAGTACATGTCCTTTGACGAGCTTGTTGGCATGCTCCGTGACGAGATCGGCACTCTTTTGGATGTCGATGGCGAGGAGTCGCCGCAGGAGCCGTTTGACCTGACCAGGAAGCCCCTCGTGGTGATGGTCGTAGGCGTGAATGGTGTCGGCAAGACCACGACGATCGGAAAACTGGCCGCCCGCTACAAGGCCATGGGCAAGAAGGTGATGATCGGAGCCGCTGACACATTCAGGGCGGCGGCCGTGGACCAGCTTCAGATCTGGGCCGACAGGGCTGATGTCGAGATTGTAAAGCAGGGAATGGGGGCTGATCCCGCCTCCGTGGCTTTTGACACAGTCTCGTCTGCGGTCGCAAAGGGCGCTGATGTCGTGCTGATCGACACCGCCGGAAGACTCCACAACAGGATCGACCTGATGAACGAGCTGACGAAAATCCGTAACGTCATGCGGAAAGTCATCCCTGACGCGCCGCACGAGGTGCTTCTCGTACTGGACGCATCGACCGGCCAGAACGCCTACCAGCAGGCCAAGGAATTCTCCAGGGCCACGGACATCACCTCATTGGCGATCACCAAGCTGGACGGTACGGCAAAGGGCGGAGTGGTCATCGGCATCGTTGACCAGCTGAAGGTTCCGGTCAAGTTCATCGGGATCGGAGAGGGCATCGACGACCTCAAGGTGTTTGACAAGAAGGAGTTCGTCAATTCGTTGTTCTCCAGAGAAGACATTGAGAAATAATACATTACAGATATGAAGCTTTCTTACAATTGGCTTAAGGATTATCTTGAATCCGACCTTACCCCGCAGCAGATAGCGGATGCCATGACGGCGATAGGAATAGAGGTTGACGGTGTCGAGGAGCAGGAGGAGATCCCTGGTGGACTCGCCGGCGTTGTGGTAGCGGAAGTGCTTGAGTGCGAGGCGCATCCTGATTCTGACCATCTTCACATCACGAAGGTGGATGACGGGACGGGCGAGCCTCTTACCGTTGTCTGCGGCGCGCCTAACGTGGCCGCCGGACAGAAGGTTCTCTTCGCGAGGATCGGAGCCGTGCTGCCTGGCGACTTCAAGATCAAGAAATCCAAGATCCGCGGTGTGGAGTCATTCGGAATGATCTGCGCCGAGGACGAACTCGGAATCGGCAACGATCACGCTGGCATCAAGGTTCTCCCTGCCGACGCCCCTGTCGGGACATCGGCCAAAGACTACCTCCACCTCAAGACGGAGGCCGTCATTGAATATGAGATCACAGCCAACAGGGTTGACGCTGCCTCGCACATCGGTGTGGCCCGCGACCTCTATGCCTGGATGACGCTCAATAATATTCCTTGCTCATTCAAGTACCCTTCTGTTGACGCTTGGAAACCGGGTGAGGGCAAAGGCATTCCAGTGGAAGTGCAGGATGCGGCAGCCGCTCCTCGCTATTGCGGGATCACGATCAAGGGTGTGAAGGTCGGCCCTTCACCTGAATGGCTTCAGAAGAAGCTCATGTCAATCGGACTCAGGCCTATCGACAATGTGGTGGATGTGTCCAACTTCATCCTTTTCGAGCTTGGCCAGCCTCTGCATACTTTCGACGCCGACAAGATCACCGGAGGAAAGGTTATCGTGAGAAGGGCCGCCGAGGGAGAGAAGATTGTCACCCTGGACGAGACTGAGAGAAAACTCTCGGCCGAGGACATCGTTATCGCCAACGCTGACGGTCCGATGTGCATAGCGGGAGTGTTCGGCGGAATCGATTCCGGCGTGAAGGCCGAGACAGTGAATGTCTTTGTCGAGAGCGCCTATTTTGATCCGGGCTCGATCCGCAAGACCTCCAAGAGACACACCCTCCAGACCGACGCCTCCTTCCGTTATGAGAGAGGAGCCGACCCAGGAATCAATGAATATGCCGCCAAGCGCGCGGCGCTTCTCATCCGGGAGGTCGCCGGCGGCGAGATTGTCGGCGGCATCGAGGAGTTCTACCCGAACAGAATCGAGAGGAAGGTCATCGATCTTGACTACGACCGCATCGAGAGGTTCATCGGCCAGAAGATCGGCCACGACACGATAGAGAAGATACTTACAGCCCTCACCTACGAGTTCATCGAGAGGAGAGAGGGTGGAGCCAAGGTCGCCGCGCCGACCTATATGATCGATGTCACAAGAGAGTGTGACGTGGTCGAAGAGATTCTCCGAATCTACGGCTACAACAACATCGACCTGCCTCAGCACATGAAGATGTCCGTCAACGCCACCCCGTCACCTGAGCCGGAGGCGGTCCGCAACGGAATCTCCAACTTCCTGGCGGCGAACGGCTTTGTCGAGATAATGAATAATTCCCTCACGAAGGGTGCTTACTATAAGGGACTTACCACCTATCCGGAGGAGAAGAGCGTGAACATTGTCAACCCGCTGAGCTCCGACCTGAATGTGATGAGACAAACCCTCATATTCAGCGGCCTTGAGGTTGTGGCATACAACCTGAACCGCCAGATCTCGTCGATGAAGCTCTTTGAATATGGCTCCGTCTACAGCCGTGACCCAGAGAAGGACGGCAAGACGCTCGCGTCTTACGAGGAGCATCCGGCCTTCTCGATGTTCGTCACCGGCACCCCTGAGAAGTCTTGGAACAGCCAGCCGGGCAAGAGCAGTTTCTTCGAACTGAAGGGTTATGTGGATCTGCTTCTGAGACGCTTCGGCGCCAACCTCTACCAGATGGAGGCCACCGCGGCTCCCGCTGACATATTCAGTGAAGGTGTCGCCTATGCCCTGCCTGGACAGCATCTGCCGCTCGCGGTGCTTGGTACCGTCGCTCCGGCCATTGCCAGGAAGTTCGGTGTGCGTCAGCCGGTGTTCGCGGCGGAGATCAACTGGAACACATTGTTCCAGCTCGTGAAGAGGGACAAGGTCGCCTTCAAGGAGATGCCTAAGTTCCCGGAGGTCAGAAGGGATTTCGCCCTTCTGCTTGACGAGAGCGTGAGCTACGCCGACCTCTACAGGAGTTCGTTCAAGGCCGGCAAGAAACTTCTCAAGCAGGTCACCCTGTTCGATGTCTACCGTGGCGACAAGATCCCTGAGGGCAAGAAGCAGTATGCGCTCGGGTTCGTGCTTCAGGATCTTGAGAAGACCTTGACGGACGAGGATGTGGAGAGAATCATGAAGAAACTCCTGTCCACATTCCAGAACGAGTACGGAGCGACATTGAGGTAGCATGATGAGAAAGAAGCTCAGGATAGTCGCTGTCGCGCTGTTGTGTGTCTTTGCCTTCGGAGCCTGTGCCCGTGAGGCGAAGGTGATTCCTGCGCGCAAGATGGCGAGAATCTATCGTGAGATGCTTTTGGCGGACCAGTGGCTCGCCGACAATCCTGAAAAGAAGACGGCCGCTGACACCACCTGGTTCTACGAACCTATCTTCGAGAAGTACGGCTACACTCTGAAAGACTATCAGAATAGTGTCGATCACTATCTGAATGATCCGAAACGGTACGCACAGATGATGGCCAAGGTGGGCGAGGGGCTCCGGAAAGAGGCCAGCGCCATCAACCAGAGGATCGGGCAGAGGGAGAGATCGCGCTTCCTTTCGGATTCTCTTGCCAGGGCAAGGAAGAAGATACCGGTGAGGGAGTTCCAGTCTTTTGTCGAACTGCATCCGGGACGTGTGCTTTCTGACAGCATCTGCTTTTCAAAAGACTCTGTGGGAGTATATTCCCCGATCAGGGTGATTCTTGACACGATGTTCCTTGGACCGGAACTGATCATCCGGGATTCCGCCGAGGTGGTTGCCAATGTTGATTCCGCTTCTGTTTTCCGGGCAGATGACACGCCGCGGCTCGCTCCCTTTAATCGTGCTGATGGAATAAACAAGCTCCAGTTGAGGAGCGCAGATGAATTGTTAATCAAGGAATGAACAGAATAGCTGCTGAATATGTCTTCGCGTCCGACGGCGCGGAGCCGATACGGAACGGCTTTGTCGAATATGACGGGCAAGGGCTGGTGACATCTGTCGGGGAAAGTCCGGACATCGGTGCGGAGCCTGTTTTCCTCAAAGGCGCCATTGTGCCTGGTTTTGTGAACGCGCACTGCCATCTTGAGTTGTCCTATCTGTGGAAAGCGTTCCGCAAGGGAACGGGTATGGCCGGTTTCATCGACCAGATCAACGCGATGAGGGACAACAAGAGCATGGAGGAGAAGCTTCGTGACATCCGCTTCTGGATGGACACGATGTGGGACAGGGGAGTGTCAGCTATGGCGGACATCAGCAACTGTGCCGACACATTCGAGGTCAAGAAATCCTCTCCGATGTACACGAGGACTTTCCTTGAGGTTTTCGGTACCGAGCCGGAGGACTGCGCGGCTGTGATGGATTCCGTCAGGAGATTGAAGGAAGTGGCTGACAGTTTTGGACTTGACGCCGCGCCCACACCTCATTCCTGCTACACGATGAGTCCATCTCTCGTCACCGCCGCCTCGGCGGATGGCCTGGAGTCAGGATTCCTCTCCTTCCATTCCGAAGAGACCGAGGAGGAGGAAGATATGCTTAAGTACGGAAGAGGAGCGATGTGGGACAACCGCAAGGCAGCTGGCATGAGTGTCCCGCCGGTTACCGGGAAATCTTCGCTGCTCTATTTTATAGACCGTCTGAAGGCCGTCCATGAGCCTCCGTTTGACGAACACATCCTGCTGGTTCACGAAGTCTGCATGGATCAGGAGGGGATCGATGCCGTGAAAGAGGTGATGAACCATCCCTTTGTGGCTCTATGTCCGTTATCGAACATATTCATTAATAACGCATTGCCTCCGGTGTCACTTATGCGGCGCAATGGTTTGAGAATCACGGTCGGTACGGATTCCCTCTCCAGCAATGATGATCTGGACATCGTTAAGGAACTGTATTGCCTTCAGCGCTCGTTTCCGGAGCTTGAACTTGGGGAGATGCTGCTCTGGGCGTGCCGCAACGGCGCGGAGTTCCTTTCCAAGGAGAACGAGCTCGGGTCGATACGGGTCGGCATGAGGCCGGGTCTTGTTTTGATAGATAATCTGGATGGCGATTGCCGCTTGACGGCGGAGAGCCACTCAAAGAGAATTGTTTAGCCATGATGAGAGAAGAATTGGTGTTCGGCCCCATACACTCCAGGCGGCTTGGATCCTCATTGGGGATCAACCTGCTTCCGACGAAAGGGAAACTGTGCAATTTCGATTGTGTCTATTGTGAGTGTGGCTGGAACAAGGATGGCAGGGAGGACAAAAGGTTGCCTTCCGCCGACGAACTTCGGCAGGCTCTGGATGCGAAGCTTAACGCATGCCGCCAGGATGCGGTACAGATAGACTCCATCACTTTCTCGGGTGATGGCGAGCCGACTCTGAATCCCGACTTCGCCAGGATAATAGACATCACCCTGGAACTCAGGGACAAATATTTTCCTGACGCCAAGGTCTCGGTCCTGTCCAACGCCACGAGGGTGTCCCGTCAGGATGTCTTTGAGGCGTTGAGAAAGGTGGACAATCCTATTCTCAAGATCGACGCGCCGTCCGATGAGCTTGCGGCCTTGATAAACCAGCCTCAGGGAGAGTATCACGTGGATGACATCGTTGCCGGTCTGATGAGGTTTGAAGGTAATTTCGTGCTGCAGACCATGTTCCTTAGATCCTCCGAGTTCGATTCCTCCTCACCGGAGGTTCTGAACGGATGGATGGACATCGTCCGCAGGCTCCGGCCTCGTGAGATCATGGTCTACACTCTTGACAGGGAGGCTCCGGCCAAGGATCTTGTGAAATTCTCGGCAGACGAGATGCGGTCTCTGGTGAAACCGCTTGTGGACGAAGGCTTCTCGATACAGGTGAGAGGCTGACGAATTGATTGGATTAATTGTTAAATATTGAAAATGAATAATATGGAATCTTTATTTGCCAAGTATGGCTATGCTCCTGATAAGGAACGTATCGCCAAGAGGTTGGATGCTGTCGCAGCCAACATAGACAATGTCACGTCTTCAGAGGTTCTTAAGAACTGCATGTCGTTGATGGATCTTACGACCCTTCGCACGGAGGACACCACGGAATCAGTGAAAAAGCTTGTCGAGAAGGTGAATGCCTTCATGGCTGACTATCCTGAGTACCCGCTTCCGGCTTCGATCTGTGTCTATCCGAACTTCGCTTCGGTGGTCAGGGAGAATCTCGCCGGCAAGGATGTCCGTGTCACTGCCGTGGCCGGTTGCTTCCCTACCTCCCAAAGTTTTGTCGAGGTTAAGGTGAAGGAGTGTGAGATGGCCGTTGAGGCTGGCGCTGACGAGATCGACATCGTGCTGGCTCTGAACGCTTTCATGGCTGGCGATGACGATGCCGCGAGGGCTGAGATCAGGGCCATCCGCGCCGCCATCGACGAGACCGCCTCAAGACTGGGTCGCACCGTCACCCTGAAGGTCATCCTTGAGACAGGTCTTCTTGTCACTCCGGAGAACATTGCCAAAGCCTCTCTCCTCGCTATGGAGGAAGGCGCGGATTTCATCAAGACATCCACAGGCAAGGTCAGCGTCAACGCTACTCCTATGGCCGCCTACATCATGTGCGAATGCATCAAGGCCTTCTATGACAAGACTGGACGCAAGGTCGGCTTCAAGGCCGCCGGAGGCATCTCCACATCGAAGGATGCGGTTTGCTATCATTCGATTGTGAAGTCCATCCTCGGAAACGATTGGCTGAACAAGGGACTGTTCCGGTTCGGTGTCAGCCGTCTGGCCAATTCATTGATGTCTTCCATCGAGCAGAAGACCGTGGCTTATTTCTAGACTACATTCCGGACACACCTGTCCGCTCTTTGTCGCCGCCGTCCTTGACGATGTTCTCGTCAGTGATGGCGGTTGCTGTCTCTACAAGGTACTCCCGGAGATCCTCCCATTTGTAGAACGGGCCGCAGAAGGCTTTGAGGGCCGGAATCGAGGTCTCCTTGTCGTTGTAGACAAGTTTGACAATCACGTCCCCCTTCTTGTTCCGGAAGAAGATCATCTGTAGATTGGAGGCCATCGGCATCATCTCAAATGCGTTCCAGTGCCTGTGCGCCTCCAGAGAGTTCCACCGTTCCTCCATTCCCTTGATGTTGAGGGCACCGATGAGGGGCAGGAGCCCGACATCGTGGCCGAATCTCAGATCCGCCGCCCTTCCACTTTCAGGCTTGACGGCAGCGTCGGCCTTTGCCACGATGTCGTTGATGAGAGGCTTGGCGATCGAGGCGACGTAGTCGCCTTCCTCCGCCGAGATGCCGAAACTGAAGTAGAGGTGGTTGTTCCTTGGAATCCAAAGACTTACCAACTCACTGTCGGTGAAATGACTGAATATGTCAGGGCGACCCTGCGTGTTGGGACTGATGCATCCTGCGACGAAGACATTGTCCATGAACACTCTTGGATCCTGTACCAGTTCGACGGCCTTGGCTTTGTCCGTGAAGATGGCCTCGAAGAACCGGTCGTAGGAGACAAGGCTGTCCCGTAGGTGCTTCCTCAGGTTTTTGGCTTTTTTCATCACGTCCTTGGTGTCGAGATCCATGCTGATGTAGTCCAGGTATTTAGGACCTGTCACATAGTGGAACTCCAGATCCCCGTTCCGCTCCATCAGGACGGAGGAGAAGTTCGCCATGCTGATAAGGCATCTTGGCCAGTAGCTTGAGACGCACTCAACCTCGTTCCGTGAGCCTTTGAACACATCGGAGTAGTTCGTGAACATCCTTCCGGCGATCCCGCGGTGCTCAGCCGCTCCTCTTTCGGTCAACATTCCGTACATTCCCGCGTGTTCGGCGTAGACGGAGTCCATCCGGGCTTTCAGCAGTTTTCCTTCCGGGGTCAGAAGCCCTGATTTCTCAGCGGCTCCCAGGCTTTCGACAGCCTCTTTGAACAGGCCCGCGCTTGTGTGGTAGCGCGATCCGTGTCTTCCGTAGTGGCTGAAGGGGAATATTCATAGTAATGATAGACTCCCGCAGCCCTTTCCGGGTTTTGTTCGATCAGGGTTTCATACGTTTGTGCCTTTGCTGAAAAACTTACCGCACTGAGAAGCAATGCGATGGACGCTGAGTAAGCAACGATTTTCCTGAATGCCGCCATTTTTTCTCTTATTTTTTGTGAGTTGCAAAGATAAGAAATGCCACTCGAATTGCCAAGAACGGCGATTCCTCACTTAGCCGTTGAATATTTCTGTCCACGGCTATTCCCCCATACCTTTGCATCGAAACAACTAAAACCAACTGAACGATGAAATGGTTCTTCAAAATTATGCTGCCGGTTCTGGTGCTGGTGTCCTGCAGCAAAGAAGGTACGTCTCTGGTGGAGGCGGATCCTGTCAGCACAAAGGAAAAGGTTGAGCTTCTTGGCCATGAGAGCATCGAGCTTGGCCGCAAGCTTGAGAATCCCTATTCCGTGACAAATGTCAGGCAAGCCTTGTCGGCTGTCTATCCGACAAGGGCGGTCATTGATGTCCCTGTCACGGACTACTACGTGAGATTCCTGCCGAAGAATGTCGAGGAGTTTGACCGTATCTCCCGGCTCGGCGTGGAACTGATGGATCATCCGATAGACCGGGAGATCCTTAGGGACGGAGACTACTACCACGACCCGGAGATTCCTGAGGGTGAGATCACCTGGCAGTACGCCGTCGTGCCTCCGGATTTCGAATTCCCGGACGGGATATGCTACGAGATTCTGGATGAATGCTTTATCCCTGACGAGAATGTGGAGACGAGAAGCCCCGGGGATTACGACTGGGAAGCGGTGGAGAGGATGTCGTTTGAGCTGACCGGCAACGGCGGCCTTCTGGAGCCGATGACGAGGGCAAGGTCGAAGCCGTCGGGAACGATCTCCATCATCGATGACAATCTCAGAAGCAGGAAGACTGTCGGTGTCTCGTGTGTGAAGGTGGTAGCCAATGTTTTCGTCAGGATCGCCACGACCTACACCGACGAGAAGGGGCACTATCAGTTCTCGGCCAAATTCTCGGCCAAGCCTCACTACCGGATCTGCTTCAAGAACAAGACGGGCTTCTCGATCGGCTTGAATCTGATCCTTGTGCCGGCATCCATCTCCGCATTGGGCAAAGGGCCTTCAACAGGCAAGGACTGCCTCATCGACAAGAATTCCGACAAGACCCTGTTCCGCAGATGCGCCGTGAACAATGCCGCCTATGACTACTACAAGCAGTGCCAGGCCACCGGTGTCACGATGCCTCCAAAGAATCTGAGATTCTGGATCTTGAATATTCTCAGGCCTTCCAGTACACTGATGATGCATCACGGGGCGCTGCTGGACAGCAAGCTTGTCAGCAAGTACCTTGGCAAGTACTCCTCACTGATCAGGATCTTCGCTCCTGACATCACCATAGGCTCCAGGGACAAAAACGGCAATTATGCCGAACTGTACTCCACGACGGTACATGAGATGGCGCATGCTTCCCATTTCAGCAAGGTCGGGAAGGACTACTGGAGAAAGTATGCGACGTACATCATCACGTCCTTCATCAACACAGGCGATGCATATGGTACAGGAAACGGTGAGAACGCCGGCTATTGCCAGGTTGGTGAGATGTGGGGATACTTCATGGAAAACTCCTTGTACAAGGAGCGTTACGGCAGAGATCCTGGCTACGGACAGAATTATTGGTTCGCTCCACAGATCTTCTCCGAACTGGAATCCGGCGGTTTGACCCGTGCCGACATCTGCAGCTGCCTCAATTACTATGTTAATGATCTGAAGTCCCTCAAGGCCGCGCTGCTGGAGAACTATGCCGCAAAGTCATCTTTGATCAATAAGGTTTTCAAAAAGTACAGCAGGTAGATTTTTTGCCGCCTGAGCTCGGATTTGTTTGCATTTTCACAAATAATCTGTATCTTTGCAATCCACTTCGAGCGCGGGTGGCGAAATGGTAGACGCGCTAGTTTCAGGAGCTAGTGTCAATTGCGACGTGTGAGTTCGACTCTCATCCCGCGCACAAAAAACGGGGACAACCGATCAGGTTGCCCCCGTTTTCTTCATCTTATCCGGGATCTGAATTACTCAGCCTTGCCGTTTGAGCCGAGAACGTCAACGATCTTGTGCTCGTAGAGCTTCTTCATCTCGTCGCGGGCCGGGCCGAGGTACTTTCTCGGGTCGAACTCGCTTGGCTTCTCAACGAAGACCTTGCGGATGGCTGCGGTCATGGCGAGACGTGAGTCTGAGTCGATGTTGATCTTGCAGACAGCGCTCTTGGAAGCCTCACGGAGCTGCTCCTCAGGGATACCTACCGCATCAGGAAGCTTGCCGCCGTACTGGTTGATGATGTCAACATATTCCTGTGGAACAGAAGATGATCCGTGGAGTACGATAGGGAATCCAGGGAGTTTCTTCTCGATCTCGTGGAGAACGTCGAAAGCGAGTGGAGGTGGAACGAGACGGCCTGTCTTAGGGTCTCTTGTGCACTGCTCCGGCTTGAACTTGTAGGCTCCGTGTGAGGTACCGATGGAGATGGCGAGTGAGTCGCAGCCAGTGCGGGTAGCGAAGTCGATGACCTCCTCAGGCTTTGTGTAGTGAGACTCCTCGGCGGCAACCTCATCCTCAACACCGGCGAGGACACCAAGCTCGGCCTCAACGGTGACATCATACTTGTGAGCGTACTCCACAACCTTCTTGGTGAGGGCGATGTTCTCCTCGTAAGGGAGGGATGAACCGTCGATCATCACAGAAGAGAATCCCATGTCAACGCAGCTCTTGCAAAGCTCGAAGCTGTCGCCGTGGTCAAGGTGAAGAACGATCTGCGGGTGCTCCCATCCGAGTTCCTTGGCGTACTGTACAGCGCCTTCTGCCATGTAGCGGAGAAGGGTCTGGTTAGCGTAGTTGCGGGCGCCCTTGGAAACCTGGAGGATCACTGGTGACTTCTCTTCGGCGGCAGCCTGGATGATAGCCTGAAGCTGCTCCATGTTGTTGAAGTTGAATGCAGGAATAGCATAGCCACCCTTTACGGCCTTTGCGAACATCTCTCTGGTGTTGACCAGGCCAAGATCTTTGTATGATACCATAATTCTATGTGTTTAGAAATTTCGTTTT
>OHCI01000685.1_pt1 | contig 11076 bp, 10 predicted proteins | sample 1566751 | NCBI WGS metagenome assembly OHCI01 (sample SAMEA3879609, study PRJEB24766) | human gut metagenome | biome: human-associated habitat; feature: feces | place: USA | collected 1985/1987
ACAATTTTTGAAGCCAACTTTTAGTCGACCCTATCTAATTGCGGATTACCGATATTTTCATGACCCAATAGCCTTTATCACGAGCTACTTTCTCTACTTCATAGCCTTTTTCTTGTAAATAATGAATTGCACTTTGAGCACCATGCTGCTTGCGCATTACGATCCAGAAATGACCATCTGTAGCTAAATGTTCCATACATTGATCAAACAATGAATAAATCATAGCCTTTCCCGTCCGTATAGGTGGATTTAAAAGAATGCAAGCATACTGGCCTTCATTTATACCAGACTGACATATTATCTTTGCCTTACGACGATACTTTTTCATGTTTGAATCAGCAAGCTGACAAGCTCTTTGATTCACATCAATCATTGTCATTTCGGTATGCTTCCAATATTCCATTAAAATAAGCGCAATAGGACCAATTCCACAACCTAGATCTAAACATGAAACTGGTTCTGACTGATTGTCTAATACAGTTTCTAAAAGAATACGTGTTCCTTCATCTAGCTTATCTTTACTGAAAACACCCGCATTTGAATTTAGCTTATATGTAAAATCACGAAAATGTATCGTAATTTCTTCTGGTGCATCTTTTACAATATCATTTGTGAAATAGTGTGCCATACTACTTTGTAGCAGCTTCTACAATAGCATCCGCATCAATCTTGTATTTTGCGAATAATTGAGCTGGTTTTCCACTTTCACCAAATACATCTTGAACACCAACACGAACAAGTTTACATGCTGTTCCTGCTTCAGCTAATACTTCGGCAACAGCACTACCTAAACCACCAATAATTGAATGTTCTTCGCAAGTTACGATTTTATCGTGAGTTTTTGCAAGTTCAACAATCAATTCTTTATCGATTGGTTTAATTGTATGAATATTTACTACAGTTGGAGCTGTTTCCATTTTCTTTGCAGCTTCTAAGGCTTCTTGTACCATCAATCCAGTCGCTACTAAAGCAACTTTTTCACCTTTTTGAAGGACAACACCTTTTCCTAGTTCAAATTTATAGTCATCGCCATTTACGCTTTCAACGCCACTACGACCTAAACGAACGTAGCAAGGACCATCAATTTCAGCTACAGCTTTGCAAGCTTGTTTTGCTTCATTATAGTCACATGGAACGATAACTTTCATACCAGGAATACCACGCATTAAGCTAACATCTTCAATACATTGGTGACTAGCGCCATCTTCTCCAACACTAATTCCAGCGTGAGAAGCACAGATTTTAACGTTTAATTGAGGATATCCAATACTGTTACGGATTTGTTCAAATCCACGTCCAGTCGCAAACATTGCAAAAGTTGACGCATATGCAATTTTTCCACTAGCCGCAAGACCAGCTGCAACACTCATCATATTTCCTTCAGCAATTCCCATGTCAAAGTGGCGAGCAGGATCTACTTTTTTAGCTTCTCCACTCTTTGTACTACCAGCTAAGTCCGCGTCTAATACAACGACATTTTCATTTTCAACCATTAATTCTTTTAAAGCATCACCATAAGCGACACGTGTAGCTACTTTTGCCATTATTCTGCCTCCAATTCTTTCATTGCAGCATGGTATTGTTCTTCATTTGGTGCTACTCCATGCCATCCTTGTTGATTTTCCATAAATGAAACACCTTTCCCCTTAATTGTCTTGGCAACAATTACAGTTGGCATTCCTTTTGTTTCACGAGCCTCTTTTAGTGCAGCACGCAATTGATCAAAATCATGACCATCTACATTGATTACGTGACAGTTGAAAGCTTCGAATTTTTTATCCAAAGGATAAACACTCATAACTTCATCTACATGACCATCAATTTGAAGGTTGTTGTTGTCAACAATAATACATAAGTTATCTAACTTATAGTGAGCTGCTGACATTGTAGCTTCCCATACTTGTCCTTCTTGGCATTCGCCATCTCCAAGTAAAGTATAAATACGATGATCATTTTTATCTAATTTATTTGCCAACGCCATACCTACAGCACAAGAAATACCTTGTCCTAAAGAACCTGTAGACATATCTACGCCTTCTACATAATTCATATTAGGATGTCCTTGTAAACGTGAATTGATAGCTCTGAAAGTAGTCAATTCTTCTTCTGGAAGGAATCCTTTTTCAGCAAGTACTGCATATAAAGCCGGACTTGCATGTCCCTTACTCAATACAAAACGATCACGATTTAATGTATTTAAGTTTTCCTCATTAATATCCATTTCTTCAAAGTATAACTCTGTCAAAATGTCAGTTGCACCTAAACTTCCACCCGGGTGTCCACTTTGGGCACTATACACTTCTTTCACAATATTTCTACGAATATTTTTTGCGTGCAATGCAAGTTCCTTGTTTTCCATAATATTTAAGTTATCTCCTTTTTGCGCATACATTATAACAAACTTTTCATCACAATACACCCTTTTCAAAAATCAATTATTTCACAAATGCATATCTTGCCAAACATAAGCTGCTTCATTGATCATTTCTATATCATTTTGTGAAATTCCAAGCAATTCTAAAACCTCAAACACATCCATCCCCTTTTCATACAGTCTTTTAAAACAATCCATTCTCGCATTTGTCTTTTCTTGTTTAATTACTCTTTCTAACACTTCTTGAATCATATCCGATTGTGCATAATAGAACATTCCATCTAATTTTATGGACAGCTTATCATCTACATCTGAAAACAACACCCTTAATGTATCCATATCACATCCTCGATTCATTAAAAGTAAATAAAAATCACGGACCTGTAAGTTGTACACTCTTTTGCGAAACAATTCAAATTCTACATCTAATTTTTTCATTTTATATTCTCCTTTTTTCTACACTCTCTTATACGTAAAAAAAAGAAGAAATTCACAAAAAAAGTGAGAAATTAATCTCACTTTTCAACTTCATAAATCATAGCACCAAAACTAGGTACGTTGACTTCAATCATATATGGTTGATTATGTCTTGTAAGACGCATAGCTTGTACTTCTTGAGGTGTATGGTCTTTTAAATTTCCATTATATTTATCCCACTCTGTATTTAAGATTTCCCTATATTTACCTTTACAAGGAACACCAAATTGTTGGTGATCATATGGATTTGTAGAGAAATTCATAATGATGACATAATCTTTCTTTGAACCGCGACGAATGAATGAGAATGTATTTTGTCCAACATTATCCGCATCGATCCAGCTAAAACGACTAGGATCATAATCCTGATCGAAGAATGCATCATTTTCTGCATAGATTTTACCTAAATCTTCACATAAGCGTTTAAACGCATCATGCATTGGATAATCCAATAAGAACCAGTCACAACTCTTTTGTTCATCCCACTCACGCAATTGACCAATTTCATTACCCATAAAATTCAATTTTTTACCAGGGTGTGCAAACATATATACATATAAAGCTCTTGCCTGGGCAAATTTATCTTCATAGCTTCCCCACATCTTATCTACAATGGTTGCCTTACCATGTACAACTTCATCATGACTAAATGGCAAAATAAATCTTTCAGAATAGAAATAAGCCATTGAGAATGTAATATCGTGGTGATGCCACTTACGATAAATTGGATCTCTTTTCAAATAAGACAATGTATCGTTCATCCATCCAAGATCCCACTTGTAGTCAAATCCTAAGCCTCCTGCATAACTAGGTTTCGTCACATTAGGGAAATCACTAGAGTCTTCTGCAATCAACATGATTTTTCCTTGATGTTCTTCATTCAACAAGTAATTCATACGCTTCATGAAATCACATGCACCTTCATTTACTCCGTTATTTTTATTTCCATGCCAGAAAATCGCATTACTGATCGCATCCATTCTCAATCCATCTACATGATAAACGTCTATCCAGAAATTAGCTGCAGACATTAAGAATGAACGAACCTCTTCTTTCCATAAGTCAAAGTTAGCTGTTCCCCATTCACTGTTGGCATCTTCTGGTTTTGAATATTCATATAAAGGAGTGCCATCAAACATGCCTAATGCATAATTATCCTTCACAAAGTGCACTGGAACAAAGTCCATGATCACACCGATTCCAGCTTCATGAAGTGCATTCACAAAGTGCATCAATTCATGATTTGTTCCATAACGAGATGTACTTGAAAAATAACCCGTACATTGATATCCCCAAGAACCATCAAATGGATATTCACATAATGGCATAACTTCTACATGCGTAAAGTGATGTTTCTTACAGTGTTCAATTAGATCCTTTTCGATTTCATGATATTGTACAAATTCTTCGTTCTCATCCTCTTTTTTCCACGAACCAACATGCATTTCATAAATATTCACAGGAGAATCAAAACCCTTATTTCTTTGATTCAACCACTCTTTGTCAGTCCATCCATCATAACTTAAATCCGATATGATACTTGCCGTGTTCGGTCTTAATTCACTATAAAAAGCATATGGATCCATTTTATCTACTAATTCACCATTTGCCTGCCATACACGATATTTATAAGAATCCTGCTTCTTTGCACCTTGCACAAAACATTCCCAAATACCGCGTTTATCCTTCTTCATTTTACTTGCTTGATCATCCCAATTATTGAATGTACCTATGACTGAAATATTTTTTGCGTTTGGAGCATATACTCGAAAGCGAACGCCATCCCCTTCTAAATGTGCACCAAAAATATTATAAGCATGTATATCACGCCCTTCAAAAAAGGCTTTTGTCTTTCTTTGATCCATAACGATATAACCTCCGTACATATATTTTATACCGGAACGCAAGAAACTTAAAGTGGATTTTTTTAGATTTTGAAAACGCTTACCAACACATAAAAAAGATGCAACTAACGCTGCACCTCCATGAATTGATGTAATATATTCTCTAAATCTTCCAATGTATTCATTTGTGACATCTCATTCTTAAAGATTCTTGAACTTGGAAGTCCTTTTAAATACCAGCTAGCCAAGCCTCGCATTTCACGAATAGCTACCTTTTCACCCTTCGTATTTGCTAAACCTCTGGCATGATCCATACAAATCTCAATGCGATCCTCCATTGAAAATTCATGTTTCTGACCTGTAATCGAATCCACGCATTCTTGAATCAAAAATGGATTTCCAACAATTCCACGACCTAACATAACGGCATCACACCCTGTTTCATTCATCATACGATGAAAATCTTCTACACTGCGAACATCCCCATTTCCGATAACCGGAATCGACACAGCATCTTTTACTTGTTTAATATAAGACCAGTCAGCTTTTCCTTCATACATTTGATTACGTGTACGTCCATGTACAGCTACAGCACTAACACCTACACTCTCCATAGCCTTCGCCATTTCAACACAATTGATATGATACGTATCAAAACCTAAACGCATCTTTACAGTTACTGGCTTACTTACATTTTGAACAATATTGGATACAAGCTCTTTGGCATAATCAATATCCTTCATCAAAAAACTTCCTGCCTGAGCTTTGATGACCTTATTTACAGGACATCCCATATTAAAGTCAATAATGTCACAATCTGTTTGTGTATCCAAATATTTAGCTGCATACACAACCGTATCAATGTCATGACCAAACAACTGAAAAGATACTGGATGCTCATTTTCATCAATGGCACACATTTGTTTCGTCTTTAATGAATCATAGTACAATGCCTTGTCACTTACCATTTCATTACAAACTAAACCGGCACCAAAACGTTTCGCAATTCTTCGAAATGCGATATTACTAATACCTGCCATCGGCGCAATGACTACAGGATTTTCAATTTCTACATTTCCAATCTTAATCATGCATCTTACTCGCAATCGCTCTTAATTCTTCTTCTGTAAAATGATATGATTCATTACAGAAATTACATGTGATATCACAACCATGTTCTTTATCGGCCATTTCTAACACATCTGATTTTTTAATAGTACCCAAAGCTCTAGCCATACGTACCTTTGAACAAGGACAATCATATGCCACTGGTTGTGTTGTTAAAATCTTAGCATCTTCAAACATATCATTTGCCAAAGCCTCTAAACTTGAATCATCATATTCCTGAATCAAAGTACTCATTGGTTTCAACCCTTCAAGCACGTGTTCACAAATAGAAATATCTGTTTCTGTTGCATCTGGAAGCATTTGTAGAATCATAGCTCCAGCACTGGCAACACGACCATCTGTTCCAATTAAGACGCCACATGATACCGCTGTTGGCGTTTGTTCAGATAAAGTAAAGTAGTAGGCAAAATCATCCCCAATTTCACCGCTTTGTAACTCAACCGAACCAGAAAAGTTTTCTTCCATACTTAAATCTTTTGTAACCGTTAAAGTTCCATCTGTACCTACAACAGCCCCAACATTTAGTTTACCCGGACGAATCAAAACATCCTCTACATGTGGATTTGAGACAAACCCACGAACATTTCCATTCGCATATGCATCTACCACAATCGAACCAATTGGACCATGTCCATTAATTGTGATTGATAACATTTCTTCTTCTGATTTCAACATAGCACCCATCATACTCGCGACAGACAATGTTCTTCCTAAAGCTGCACAAGCACATGGATGTAAATCAAAACGATCCTGCGCTTCCTGTACTAAATCAGTTGTGCGCACAATATATAAACGAACATGCTCATTTAAAACAAGAGCTTTTAATAGTTGATCTTTCATAATATCCTCCACAATAAAATTCACTAGCACCATTCTACTGAATTCTTGTATCCATTTCAAGCCAAGCTAAAAGCCATCAATCGATGGCTTTTATGTGTAATTAATCTTTTTTCTTAGTTAATTCATTGAACGCATCATCCAAATCCTTTTGATCAACACCAGTTGGAGTCTCCGGAATCTCTGGAACTTGAACTACTTCTTGTTCTGCTTTTTCCTCTTCTTCACTTGTTTCAACATTAGGATCTGTTAATTGTCCATAATTCATTAAATTAGTGATTTCTTCATTTGTTAATGTTTCATGTTCATACAAATTATTCGCAATCAAATCCAACAAATCTTTGTTTTCAGTTAAGATTTTACGACAATTTTCATGACACTCATCCACAATTGCACGAACCTCTTTATCAATTTCAGCTGCTACACCTGCAGAATAATCACTACCCTTTGTATAATCTCTTCCTAAGAAGACATTTCCTTGAGGATCCGCATATTGGATAGGACCTAAACTAGACATACCATATACACGAACCATGTTCTTAGCGATTTCAGTCAATTTTTCAATATCATTTACGGCACCCGCACTAATTTCTCCAAATTGAATTTCCTCAGCTGTACGACCACCAAGTAAACCAGTAATTTGTGCAATAAACTCTGATTTTCTGTGGAAGTATTTCTCTTCACGAGGTGTCATCAAGTTATATCCGCCCGCATCTCCACGAGGAATAATTGTAACTTTCTGAACCATATCTGCATCTTCAAGCTTCAAACCAATAACGGCATGTCCTGCCTCATGATAAGCCACAAGAATTTTATCCTTTTCTGTATACTTCTTACTCTTTTTCGCAGGTCCCATCATAACACGGTCAATTGCTTCGTCTAAATCTGTCATAGTGACCTTAGCTTCATTTTTACGAACCGCTAAAATTGCACCTTCATTCAAGACGTTAGCTAAATCAGCCCCAGAGAATCCAGGTGTACGTTTTGCCAAGTTTGCAAGTGAAACATCACTCGCCAATTTTTTATTACGAGCATGTACATGTAAAATAGCTTCACGGCCCTTAATATCTGGCAAACTAACCGTAACACGACGATCAAAACGACCACTACGTAATAATGCTGGATCTAGTACATCAGGACGGTTTGTAGCTGCAATTACCACAATACCCGCATTATCTGTCATACCATCCATTTCAACCAACAATTGGTTCAATGTCTGTTCACGCTCATCATTTCCACCGCCCATACCAGCTCCACGCTGACGTCCTACGGCATCAATTTCATCAATAAAAATAATACATGGTGCACTCTTTTGTGCTGTTTTAAACATATCACGAACGCGACTCGCACCTGTTCCGACAAACATTTCAACGAAGTCCGAACCTGAAATCGAGAAGAATGGAACATTGGCTTCTCCAGCTACAGCTTTCGCAAGTAATGTCTTACCAGTTCCTGGAGGACCTACCATTAAAATCCCCTTAGGAATATGTGCTCCCATATCCGTAAATTTCTTTGGTGAACGCAAATAATCAATAATTTCTTTTACTTCTTCTTTTTCTTCTTCACAACCCGCAACATCTTTAAAACGAACTTTTACATTTGATTCAACACGAGCTTTTGATTTCGCAAATTCGAAGGCTTTATTGTTGCCTCCACCACCCATTTTTGCGAACATGAAATAAAAGAATACAGCTATAATTAAGAATGGAATAATTTGAGAAAGAATCGAAATCCATACACTACCTTGATTAGGATCTTCTACAGTTAATTTTCCACCATTTCTCTGTAAAGACTTTTCTAACTTTTCAATATTCTTTTCTGTTCTTGGAACAATAACCTTGTATCCAACTGTCTTTGAATTCTGCTCATAAGTTCCTTCCAAATGGATTACAGTGGAACTAATTGTCATGGAACTCTTTTTAAAATCAACTTCATCTACAATTTTCTCAAATTGTGTATAATTCATTTGTACAGTACTGCCCTGTGAACTATAAAAAACTAATGATAATACAATTGATAAAATGAAGATGGTCGGTAAATAATTTAACCACTTCTTCATAATCTTCCTCCTACTGATAAATTTCCGGCTTTAAAACACCAATAAATGGTAGGTTACGATACTTTTGGTTGTAATCCAATCCGTATCCAACCACAAATTCATTTGGCACTTCAAAACCAACATAATCCGCCTCAATTTCACAAACACGACGGCTTGGTTTGTCTAATAATGTTACACAACGCACATCTAGACAACCTTTATTTTTAAACATCTTTTTTACTTCAACCAAAGTTCTACCCGTATCAATAATATCTTCTACAACCAAAATAGAACGGTTTTTACAAGATAAGTCCATATCCTTTAAAATACGAACATCGCCAATAGATTCTGTTCCATCGTATGAACTAACTGACATAAAATCAATTTCACATGGAAATTCAAAACGCTTGATCAATTCAGCCATGAAAGGAACACTTCCCTTTAATAATCCAACTACGATTGGAACATCCCCAGATTCTTTATAATCTGCTTCTATTTGATGTGCTAGTTCTACACAACGATTTTCAATTTCTTCTTCACTTAATAAAACTTTTTCAATATCTTGAGCTATCATATGGTGTTTTTCTCCTTAAGTTACTTACACATTGTAACATAAACATTTAATCAAGACCATTTATTTTAAAGTAGAACTGTTGATTTTGTGAATAATGCCCTACATCACAACCAAGTCCTGGCACAAAAATCACATTGCCCACATTATTTTCCACAACTAACCAATATTTTCTATATATCTTACTGATTTTTCGATCCACAAAAAATCGGTGTACATTCTTATTTCCAAATCGCATTTGAATTGTGTCATTTGCTCTAACACGACGTATCACTAAAGGAAAGTCAGATGCATCTACACTAAACATTTCAATCGTCTTGCCTTCATTTTTAATTACAAAATCCGCATAATCCTTAAATTCTAATTCATCCAATTTATAATACACATCTTTAGGACTAGGCATAAAATACAACTTACCACCATGTCTTTCCAATAAATAATTCTCTATTTCAATTAACACATTCCTTTTTAATTGAGCACATAATTCTTCCATATATTTTTTTGAGAAATGATGATGCAAAGAATGAAATAAGAAAGTATCTAAATAAAGCCAAGCATCTTCTTGATCCAACAAGGAATCTATATCCTTGTTCCAATCCTTAAAAAATTCTTCTATGGCTTTTCTTTTTATTTGCCATACTTCATTCTCATTTTGAATTTTTAATATCCACGCTTCCTTTTCGTCTCGACTCATTTTTTCAATTTGTGTATGACGAATTACATTACGCGTATAATGATTGGTTAAATTTGACTCATCAATCCCAAAAGATACGCCATTCTCATTACAATATTGTTGCAATTCACTCTTTGTGAAATTCAATAAAGGACGAATGATTTGATACCCATGTCGTATACTCTTTTCTTTTAATCCATACCAGTCACAAATCATATTTCTATTCTTTTGAAACAAATATGTTTCAATCACATCATCCATCTGATGAGCTACATATAATATTTTTGCATCAAACGCATCCGCCACTTCTTCAAAAAAAGCATAACGAACATCCCTTGCCCATGCCTGAAAATTTCCTTTCTCATGTACCGGATAACAAACACGAACGGGAATATCATACTTTTCACAATAATCTTTTACTATATTCTCATCTCTGTCTGCTGTATCTCGATGTTTATAATTCACATGCGCAACAACAATGTCTTTGCCTTGTTTATTCAATTGATCTAATAAAGCCATACTGTCAGGTCCACCTGAACAAGCCACTACACACTTTGACATACGCCTATTATAGCATCATTTGTAAAACGCATTTCTTTATTTTATCAAACAAATATGAATTTGGATCAATATGCGCCTTAACATCGATCACACGAGCTGAATTGATCCATTTTGCATCATTCAAAAACAATACGCTCGATTTATTCAACCCCTCAATTTCTGGTAAGCGCATTAAATGACGCTTCCCTGCACGCAAGATTGGATCGTATGCCTTATGATATGCACTACTATTCCCACTCATAGGTACTACAAAAATTTTCCCATGCTTCATTGCCAGAACTAAGCCAAAGTGTTGATAACCAACCTCACTTAAATAAGCTAAACCAAAATCTGTAAAACAAATATCTCCTACCTTTACATATACTTTTGCCTCTAGACTCGAATACATTTGTTTCCTCTGACAAAAGTTCAGTTTAGAAAGCATATAATCATAAACCTCACTTTCATTTAACCCTGATAAAAGTTTCTCCTCCGCAATTCTAGCTTGTGATGTGATCCTTTGCGTATATTCTGTTGTTTTATTATTTTTCTTTTTTTGCCATTCATTCGGTTCCATAAACCCTATTCTAACAA
>OHCI01000703.1_pt1 | contig 10795 bp, 7 predicted proteins | sample 1566751 | NCBI WGS metagenome assembly OHCI01 (sample SAMEA3879609, study PRJEB24766) | human gut metagenome | biome: human-associated habitat; feature: feces | place: USA | collected 1985/1987
ATCCCTGTTCTGTCTATGAACCACATCGCCTCATCGTAGTTCTCTTCCAATGCGTTAACAAACAGACGTCGAATGTGAACGAGACAGGCACTCCTCTTCTTGACTCCTCCACGAGGAGGACTTTCCAGTTTCGCCAGTTCCTCGTCTGTCATGTCAAACACCTTATAGCAGACATATCCGTCAGTTGTGTAGAACCCGATGAACTTCTCAAGGTACGGTTTGATGGCTTTCGCGCCACGACTGCCCTCCTCGTAGAACAGCCAGGAGAGTTTCAGCACCTTGGCTGTGATGCTCCAGAAGTACTTTTTCCTATAGACCCTGTTGCCGTCGGCATCCTCGCATCCTACCAGACCGGGAGTCTCGTCTATCATCCAGTAACCTGCTGTAAGCATTGCCCGTTCCCAATATTCCCTCATCTTGCCGCGCATATACTCAATGGCTCTGTGGATATTGTCTCCGAGAGTCGATTTCGACATCCGTAGGCCAAGAGCCCTGAGTTTCCTCGCTATCTGCTCGAACGGAGTATTATACCAGAACTTCTCCATCAATATGTAGCCAAGGGTGTCTGTACCGAAGCAGCAACCTGCTATCGGGCGGTCCACCGTTATTGTATCCAGTGTCCTGATGTCTTCCTCATTGCGGAAGCGTACCGTGGCCGTCTCGTAGATGTGTTCCTCTACCTTCGCCGGGGTGAACAAGATAACCTTCACGAAGTTCTTGTCTATCTTTCCATTCCTTGTCACATAATATGCTCCTTCCGGCAGTTTATAGTAGTCTTCAAGCCTGTGATATGTCGGACTGTCCGTATATGCGGCCGCTTTCGAGTAATCGATGCGCTCAACTTTCACCTCACTTCCGGGATGAGTCCTGAGCAACCTCTTCTGGATGGCACTCACAGTGTCTCCGGAAGATGGATTGTTCCGCGGAACCTCAGTATCGGCTCCACTGTCAGACCCCGCGGTGCCATCGAAGTTGTCCTTGCCGCTGTTACGGTCATCGTCATCACGACGCTTGCCAAGACGACTTGATTTCTCCGACTTGCGGCCGTAGAGCTTACCGGCGTTTACCTTACCGCTGAGCGCAAGGGCGGAGATTTGAGCGGTCAGCTCCGATATCGTTTTGCGCAAGTCTGACAACTGGCCTTCATAAGATGCGCGAGTCTTTTCCTGAGCCGCCCTCATATCCTCTATCATCCCCTTATAGAACTCCTCAACCATTCTCCGGTCACGACCGTCAGATTCGGCAAGCCTTCGCTCCAAGGCGGCTACCGCATCGATCAGCCTTGCATTCTGACCCTTCAGTTCAGCAATGGTCATATACGCCAGTTTGAGTTGTTCTTCGGCTCTCATATTCTTCGTTTTCCTGCATATAAAGGTACGAAAAATAATTGAAACCACAAAGGATTATTTCAATTTATTTTATTGATAATCAAAGGTTTAACAACCTTATAATCCATGTACTTTACCACCGCAGAAGCGCTTGCCGCGCACTCTGTCAGCATAACAAAGTCCGACCAGCAAATTTTACCTCCGACACGTTCTGGGTCCGTCAGCGGCCTTAAAAAACGGCCTTCGTCCAACCGGATCGTCGTTAGTTCATAGCGGTTGTATTCGCGTATGAGAACCTTTTTCACTCTGGGGTTGCGCCCGCCAAACACATATACGCCCTTGGGCTTCCGGGGATTGTGACCTAAGTCTTCACTGATGATTCCGCAAAGGCCGTCGATACCTTTCCGCATATCTACCTTGCCCGTGTACAGGTACAGCCCATATTCGCTCGTTATCGATATCATTGTCAGTTCAGAATCTTGCGGATTGCACTTATGACCTCCTCCACATCACCGCCCTTGCGACTCATAACCAGACCATTGTCGAACCGGATGCGGATCTCACAAACCTTCATCGGCTCATCGCGTTGCACCGATGATTGAGGCACATCTGGATTTACCTCTATGAAAACGGGATGCTTGTCCGCGATGATCCTCGCATCCATCTCGCTCTGACCTTCTCTCGCCAGCTTGCAGAACTTCCAGTAGTCGTACCCCTCGTCCTCGCAAAACTTTTTCATTGAACGACCCCGGCCGTATCTGTGATACTGACGCAGCGCCGCCGCATAATCAACCACGCCCGACTGGGCGGATTCCTGTGCTGTTTGATTCTTTGTTTCCATTTGCCTTGAAATTTGATTTCGGCAAAGGTGAATCCTATTTTTCAAAAGGCAAGGCGGAGAAGTGAACGCTTACCGACCGCGGCGTATACCGCGTAGGAGGAGGCCTGGTGCTCCATACATGATTCCGCCTCGTCATCTGCAAGCCACGAATCTGATATGGCATACAACATTTGTCCCGTCCTGTACGGGGTTCACCGAATGCTTACACTTCATTAAATCAGATTACTATCTGTATGCCTAACATATTCGCACTATAACACTAAAAGACAAGTCCTGCCATCACAAAAGCTTCGAGCAAAAGTAATATGGCAAATACCGTATAGCTTTTTGACAAAAAATTGAAAGCATGGTTTTCGTGCATCATCCATCCACGAGTTGTTATCAATGCAGCTACAATTGCATACAATCCTTTTCCCGCATTTCTTATCATTACAGTCCACCAACAATTTATGTCAGGAGCTTTTCCCCAATGCACAATTATCAAGAGTAAAGCAAAGAAGATAGCTGTAATGGACATCCAATAAATTGCTAGGTACCACCATTTTAATCCATTAGGAACTTTAACATCTATATTAAATTTTACTATTTGCCTTTCCTTTGAACCTTTAATCACTATTGATTGCACTTCAAAGTCTTGGCTTGCTTGTCTCTCTATATCATTTCCGTTTCTATCATCTTCAACGGATATATTGAAATCTTTTGGGGCTCTGACATAGAACCAACAGTTGGATGTGGGTGCTAATGTCCTATACTTATAGGTTATGCTTTTTTCTAATATTGGTTCAAAGAATTTACATCCTTTATTCTTATCTTTGTTGCTTTGAACAGAATCAAAGTAGCCGAGCTTGATAGATTTTACATTACTTTTGCAAGTGATAAAGCAAGGTTTTCCATCAGACATGTCATAAAGATATTCTACCAATTCGTCTTGCGACTGCTTTAGTTGTGATGCCAGTTTTCCAAGTTCTGTCTTTAAACAATTACTCAATAAATCCATTACTCGTCTACGAGAAACAACTGCTACTTGCTTGTCATCAACGAATATTGTCAACCAACTCAAACGATCGCGCGTATTAAAAAGATAATACTCTCCTTCTTTGAGATCTTCGGTATTTTCCAACTCGTATTCGTTGGTCATACATACTCTATTAGGCGTTTCAAACTCCATCCGTCTTTTCTCACGTGCCACTTTAGCAATCAAATTACCAAAATTCTGTTCATAGAAAGCCGTAGTTTCCGTCAAAAGTTTGTATATATTCGGATAAGTGGAGGAAAACATATTCATATGCAACTTGATTGCATCTGCATCCGAACCATTTATAAAAAAAGCAACCTCTCGTTGTCTTGAATCATTGAAATCCCCAAATCGTCCTATTTCCTTCATAATATTCTTAATGGACAAACAGACATGCATCTATCGCAATATCCATCTGATATCATGCACGAATGTCGTACTTTCTTTTGTTTATCTACAAGTTGTTCAGAAAAGATTGCACCTATATTGTGTCGTGACAAAAGAATGGCTTGTTTCACAACTTTCATGGTTTTTATAGCTTCAATCATCACATTTTTGTCGATTGTAGATATTAGGTGTTCATTTCTCGTCACACAATTTAATATGTTTGCAACACCCCAATATGCCATAAATGAGGCTCCAATAGCAGAACTAATATGATCCTGACCTATAGATGTATCTGTAGGTATAGGTCCTAATGGCATTATAGGGGAATCAAACTCTCTTAATAATTTAGCATGTCGCTCTAGTTTATCAATGGAAATGTGTCCGACATTCTCTACTATAATCTTGACTCCCTTGCTTTTCAAATACCTAGATACAGCCAATTGATGTTTGGTTTCTGCTATATGAACTTCATCACACGCATCGAATATATTCCCAGGGCGGAAAGTTGTTCCCAAACTGATAGTTATATCATATTGCAATGCTATATCAATTATTTCATCAATATGTTCAAGAAATAGATTTTTCTTACGTTTATTAATCTGCATATCATAAAGACATATTCCTCCGCCCCTGCTTGTTATTGGCATTTCTCTGCTTTGTGCTATTTCAAACAAATCAAAATTTGCAGTGAAATGTATTGTAACAAAGGAGACCCCATCTTTACCCAATTGAATTAAATATTCTTTACAAGTTTGCCATTGCAGACCATTTTGTCGTGTGAAAGGTATATATGAAAGTACGGTACCTACATGAATGTTTAATTCCTCCTGTACTATTCTGTACAATGGTATGTCCTGTTTTATGAGGCTCAAATCCATCATCATATCTGGTATAACTCCAGAATCTTTGATTGCTTGAATCTTTTCTTTTTCCTCCTGATAGTCCGCAATTGTATTTGCCCCTATGTTACAATTGATGTATAAGTTGTCATTTGCTATATCCATGTCATTGCACGATTTTTAAGCATCCATTAGTTTCAAAAAGTTTTCAAGGAACTATGTAGGGATTGTCGTTTAATGTTTTCAATCTGAGCGAGGCAGCCGCCAAACGAGCCCTTTGTTCTATCCTGTCCGCCAGCTGGACCACGTTTGTCGTGTGGATGCCGAAGAAGATGTAAAGGATTTCCGTCCGCTTCGTCCTGGCCTTGACCCTCCGGAGATCGTAGTGCTCTTTCTGTGTCCCGAACGAGCCTTCCATCGCAGTCGCCCGTCTTTCTATGCTAATAAATAGTGTAATCTCTCATTAATCATTATCATCTTCATAATCGCCCATTTCTGAAAGCATATCAAGTTGTTCGTGTAAAGATATCTTAATCAGTCCTTTCTCCACCAATTTCTTTCTTCCACGACGGAGCAATTTATGGTACTTCGATTGGATTTTCTTCCATTTTTTCTGTAATTCAGTTGGTTCGTATGAACGGAATTTATGATGTAACACTCCATCTTCACCCATCCAAACATAACCTCCAACCTGTATCCTTGGCCAGTATGTTCTTCCACCTGGCTTATACATGCGTTCCATTAGGACTGGCCAAACAATGCATTTAGCATTCTCATGCAGATACCTTAATAATAAATCTTTCCTGAAAAATAAGCCAGCATGACCGCCATGTACCCAATAGCTATCGTAGCAGGCTACAGAACCATCTTCTGCAAGCCATACGCCATCTGTTACGGAAAACCTTAAATTCAGACCATTGAACAGATATGGTGAAGGAAATATCATTTCACGAGAACTATTAATGGAAGCGTCAGCATATTCACTAATATCATAGAGCAAATACGATGGTTGAACTTTATATAATGTGTCTCCGCGGCCTGCATTATACTCACATTCGGTATAACCGTGTGCCTCAATTTGTGTTTTATAACTCTCCGACCAATAATATTCGCGATAATAACTATATTCAGTTTCATGATTCTCTGTGCTATTCCTGCCGCTCAATCCTTCTTTATCAATCAACTCACACATCTCCTTACGGTGTTCCTTATCTACAAGAAATGCCTGAATGAACGACCACAGTTCACGCTCTATAGGATATGCAGTATCATCATTTGATATAGAAGAAACAGTATAATATGCATGTAAGCATATCCAATTATCAGGTTTATTCTTGTATTCTAAATAATGCGAAATAGGAGGCATTTTTTTCCAGGCCATCATCCATTCGTTTTCAGTCCCAGAGGACATATCATATTCTGGTACCCGATACGCAGGTAATGATGTTGTATAATCCCGAATATCAGGATTCATCATGATAGTAGGGTCAAAACGCCTCAAATGATATATAGTGGGGACATTCCAAGAACGGTCAAACTCTTCACCATAATGATTGTCATCAAGAATAGCTGCAATTCTGTACAAGGCTATCCATTGATATTTCTTTCCTATTCTTTCTATCTTATTACCATATCTTTCCCAACTTGAATGACGGCCATCAAATCCTTTGAAAACCTTGGCATCGTACCCAAATTCTTCAAAAATCATCTTGATTCCAAAGTTTGAAATCTGTTCAATGTCATCACTCCAGTTGTCCAGCGCACTTTGAAAAACATACCTGCCAAAATCACCATACATTCCTCGGGAACTATATTCCGTTCTCATAGAATGCATAATGTTGTTTTGAGCAGTTAGCAGTTGCTTGTCTTCCACCTGATCATACTTAAGTTCATATTTCAGAATCTCATCAGTTGGCACATAGACACCTTTCTTTACATTTGCGTAAGGTGGTTTCACCAGTTCTGGCTGATAGTTAATCCCGCAACCGAGTGTTACAGAGTAATCAACTATACATTTTGCATAATCACGGATTAGAATATGCTCGGGAGGATTGCCTTCTTTAAACACTATGTCATATACAAGTTGAGTTACTGCCGTAACGTATTCTTTTGAAGCATTTCCAGTACAGCATCCAAAAGATACAGCAAACACGCGCTCAGTGATATATGGATCGTTAACAAGACCGAAACATTTGATAAAATCAATAATCAAATCCTTTTCGTTTTTTAGAATATTGATAAGAGCTCTGCTAGACTTGTCTCGAAGCTCTATATAAGTTGTTGAAAGGCTCCAAGCCAACAAATGAACCACATTCTTTAGACTTTCCTTATCTATGCTCTGTAACATGTCAGGAGATGCAGACCACCCCCATTGAGCCAAATTAAGTAACGAGCCTGATAATTCATAAGGGGTTGAAATTGCTTGTGTCCAGACTTCATCTCTCTTAACCATTTCCATAGGGGTTAAAAGGTCATCCAGTGTATTGACAGAAAGGGGGAAATCCGTTCTGAAGGGATTGTTTACTATCACATTTATGATAGTGTTATAGTCTTTCGCCTCAAATATTTCTCCAAGAATCCGTACGCCACCAGATGTAAGGTTTGTTCTTGTCGGTAATCCCTTTAAGAATAAATCCACAAGGTAATCATCATAAAAATCAAAATTAGCAGCAGGCCTTGGAAGTTCAAAAAACTCCTTGCCACGGTATTGAGGTATCAAATCGGTCAACGCCTCAAGAACAGACTCTGACTGATTTGTCAGTTGCTCAAAAGGGACTTTTTCAGCCAAAACCTCTCCTTTTAGGTACGCCCCAATTGTATCATACCCGAATGAGTATGAAATTCCCTCACTATCTTCATTTTCGTTCAACACACCTTCATCAACAAGGGCATCAAGATAGGCATCTTTCCTTTGTGGCATTCCAACGACATTCCCAAACAACACTATAACTTTCTCGCGTTTCAGGAGCCATCTGTTGTTCTCATTAACCATCTCTCTGCCAAGCGCTTTAAGTGCAAGTTGTAATACTGGAGATTGCGAAGAATAAGAAAACGACTCCGCTAACCGTTCATTAAAGTGCTTTATGTAGTTATGGATAATTTCCAGTTTCCCTTCGAACTTCGGAGTGGTCTTCTCTCCGGAATGGGTCCTACAAAAAAGAGTAAGAAGCAAAGGGTTAGTGAACTCGCGCTTAAACAAAGGCCACGAGGGAAGTGGAACATTAAAAGAACGGAACATATATTCCACAGCTCCAGTTGTATTCTGCTCAAACCCCCTATGCCTGTATGACGGAAATTGTTGTTGTGTAATGAATTTAGAGAACCAATTATGGTCACTACTTGTTCTAACAGAAAGAATCAGTGAAATATGCGTATAGGGTTTGAACTCATTGATAAAACTGAGCAAATGCGACTTCCATATTGATAGACCTTTACCCTCATTGATACCATCCACCACCATCAACACTCTACCATTCTTTTGACCATAAGCATCCAAAGCTTTTAAGAAAGTTTCCTTCTTGCAATTAATATCCAATATCGTCAATATCTGTGACATAGGATTCTCCATGTCTGTAATAAGTTTGCCTAAGAAGAATATTGTCGGAAGGTTTCGTTCAATTCTAGCACTCGACAGTTTAGCCAACAGATGAGTTTTGCCACACCCGCCTTGTCCGTTAATAATAAAGACTTGACTAGACATGCTTCGTATCCATGGATTATCAGTTCTCTCCCTAACTTTCCCTAAAGAGGCATGTATCTTGGTAAATTTATAGTCACTGTATGATAACTTCTGGTCCCGAATACAACCCAACAGCAAGTTGTCTATCTCTTCAATATCATCAACCACTTTCTTTGGTTCGTCACCATCATAAGCCGTTTTTGTTAGCAGTGTTCTAATCTCAGTGATAATCACCTCTATTTTTTGCACCAGCTCTTCACCAATAGAGTTTACTAATGCTTCTCTTTCTCTTGAGAATCCTATGTACAATTCTTTAATGTCATCAGAAAACACTTTCGTTATCCTATTGTCTCTACAAGTGGAAGCCAAAGCATCATCAAAATACTCGTATGTAAAGTTGATAGAAAGATCAATCGATCTTCCCAAGTCTGAAATAGCCTTTTCTGTTTTCAGACGGAACCAGTCTTGGTTAGGCACAAAGGAAAGCTCATCGTTGATGATTGCCGCTGCTGATGAAATGATATCCGCCTTGTATCGTTTTGCACTTGTGTAGAGAAAAATGCACTGACATACCGTAATTAATAAGATAAGAATTAATACAGCCCAAACTGGAATTCCGTTGTCATATAGCAAGTCCAACTGATATGTATTTTCACCCTGCTTTACCTTTAGAATTCCTCGAGCAAAAGAGAGTATTGTATTACCTCCCGCTATTGTTGTCACTGCCCAAAAGTATAATTTATGTGCTCGGTTTAGGCTACGATTTTCTAAAAACCTTTTTACCGCATCCTTCAACTCTTCCTTATTTAAGTCAACATTCCCCTTTATAGCCTTAATGACACCTTTGATTAGCGTAATATCAAAGGTGTGCACTATGAAGAAACATAGCACAATGAATACTATCAGCAAAATCACGATAAAGGTTATTGACATATATTTTACCTATTTATAAGATTGCGTCTTTTGTTATCAAGTGGATTTCTCCGTAAGTTAGGAATTGTCGTTTAATGTTTTCAATCTGAGCGAAGCAGCAGACAATCCCTTCCTTCTCTGCGTCCGACTCATAAAAATCCAATTCTATATCTGTTTCCGGTCGTTTCGGCCGGATTTGTTGGGCTGTTTTTTGTGGCGCTGAGATAGGTTTTCACGGGACAATTCATTAACTTTATTCCACATAGTAACAATTGAGATAAGGTTGTTTTGTGTTATAAGTGCTTATTTTTATGACTCCAAGCATTATAAAAATAGCACTTATGTTTTTTCTGCCCAACCGTAACTTGCGGAACTGGATTATCACGTTTCGGTAAACTTCCCTTTCCAAAATCTACGGCCTCATGCTTTTCCTCACAAGACCGAAGTTCTCTGCCATCTCGCGGAGAGGGGCAGTTTCGTATCCTGCCCAATTCGCTCTTCTCGAAAGTTGAATAGTAGAGCTCGTAAAAATTGAACTCCGGAAACGCAATGTCTGACGCTATCTCAGAAAAATTTAGTACTTTCGACATGCAGATTGATTTTGCGATTCCCCCAATTTCTCACTTTCGACGGTGGTTGGGAAATTCTTTTCCCTTTTTCAAAGTCACGAAATTTCTATCACTTTATCAATCAATTAGTTAAAAACAAAAATTTTTGGACATTTCACGACAGTCCCTAAATACCAAAATTCGCCCGAATCCTGTATAATCCCACAGATTACACCAAAATTCGAGCGACTAATTCATCTCTCTCCCATACAGTCCACGAACAATCTCCGCGAAATTCTCTATCACGTACGCTGCGTCCTCCATTGACATTTTGGTGTTCAGAGGGAGCGTGATTTCATTTTCGAACAGGTGATAGGCGTTCGGAAAATCGGCGATGTCGAAGCCGTGAGCCTTGTAGGCGGTCATCATCGGGAGAGGCTTGTAGTGGACATTGGTTGCGATGCCGCGCTCGGCCATCTGCTCGATAACTTTGTTGGCCTCTTCGCGGGTGCGGCCCTGAAGACGGATCAGGTAAAGATGGTGCGAAGAACAATGATCTGGAGCCCTGTGATTCAGATACTTGACCTGATGGGCTGCATCAAGGCCAGCGTTCAGAGAATCGATGCCGGCATTGTACAATGAAACCATCTCGTGGCGCTTCTCACGGGCCAATGATATCGTACTCCCACGCACCTAGCTTCGTCTTCGCGAGCGCATCCTTGTTCTGGCCATGAAGCGAGAACAGCTGGGAGAGACGGTAGATAAACTCGTTCCAGGTCTCACCCTCAATGAAAGGTACAGGACTTCCGTAATACACCTGTTGACGCTCCACCTTCTCGTTTCCGAACGGCAGATTCCATGTCAATGCGCCGCCTTCGGCAGTAGTGAAATTCTTCACCGCATGGAAAGAGAACGAAGAAAAATCAGCAATCTCGCCAGCCATCTTGCCATGACGCGAAGCGCCGAATGAATGAGCGCAGTCATTGGAAATGGCGATACGGCCCAGAAGCTTCTGAATATCATTTGCAGGATGGAATTTTGCCAGAATTTCAGGACGGCTCACTATCTCACGAACCTTATCCACATCAGCGCAGATACCAGCAATATCCACAGGGACAATGACTTTGGTGCGCTCTGTGATAGCATCTGCCAACTTGCTGTAGTCCATCTCGACATTGTCCTTCTGAGAATGGCTCAGGGGTAAAAGTATGTGTTTAGGCATATATTTTCTGTAGTCTGAAGAGAA
>OHCI01000705.1_pt1 | contig 10766 bp, 12 predicted proteins | sample 1566751 | NCBI WGS metagenome assembly OHCI01 (sample SAMEA3879609, study PRJEB24766) | human gut metagenome | biome: human-associated habitat; feature: feces | place: USA | collected 1985/1987
TCTTGGGCTGATGCATGTCCCGGAGCCAGGTGAGCCGCTCGTCGGGGACGGGGACGACTCCCACATTGGGGTCGATGGTACAAAAGGCATAGTTGTCCGCCGGAACTCCGGCGTTGGTAATGGCGTTGAAAAGAGTGGACTTCCCAACGTTGGGTAAGCCGACGATTCCTAATTTCATAGATCTCTGCATCTCCTTGTCATTTGCGTATGATCATGGCTTTGGCTTTCCGGCGCACCGTTGTCAACGCGCTTGCCCGTGTGCGGCGCCGGGGCAAAACCATTTTTTGTTTCATGGCGGGATGACGCGCCGTGCCGGTTCGCCGGGGACGTGGCCAGGTTGGTCTCTATCTTAATTGGAAAGTCCCCCGTGGCATGGCCCGTCTTGTCTTTGGTAGAGACCGTTCCCGCGTTTTTGCCGTGGAGCCTCTTCTCACCGCAGGCCCCTGCTCCGCAGAAAAAGCCTGCTGCAACGGGGTTATTATAGCAGATGGACCTCTTTCTCTCAAGGTGTTTTTCCGGAATCCAGCCCGGGTTTCCGGCAGATGCCCAGACCGGCCGGTTCACGTTCGGTCTGTTGGTGATCATTATGAATGAAAATGCTTCACCGGGGACTGAGTCAGAATCCACGGTGAAGCATTTTCTGAGGCCGGTGGTCAGATTTGCATTTCGACGCAATGCAGTCTTTTTCTCTGTATGGTCTCGTTTTCTTACCGTCTGCGGCGGCGATTGTAAAAGTGGGCCAGTCCGCCCTCAGAGGTCTCTTTATACTGATGAGACAGGTTTAAGCCGGTTTCGTACATGGCTTTGCAGACCATATCGTAACTGATGTTCCGGGTGCCGCAGAGGCAGTAGCTCAGATTGCAGGCATTCATGGCCCGCATGGCTGCTACGGCGTTGCGCTCGATGCAGGGAATCTGGACAAGGCCGCAGATGGGATCGCAGGTAAGACCCAGATGATGCTCCAAAGACACCTCGGCGGCATACTCAATCTGATGGATATTATACCCGAATGCCTGGCAGGCAGCAGCCGCCGCCATGGAGCAGGCCACGCCTACCTCCGCCTGGCAGCCGCACTCCGCCCCGGATACCGAGGCGTTGCGCTTGGCCAACTCGCCGAACAGGCCCGCCACACCCAAAGCGTGGGCAATATCCATGTCGCTGAGCTTTCTCTTGTCCCGGAAATAGTACAGCACCGCCGGCAGCACCCCGCAGGAGCCGCAGGTGGGCGCCGTGACAATGGTGCCGTTATCGGCATTCTGCTCGCTGACGGCATAGGCATAGGAGCAGACCTTCTGACACTCCACCAGCTCCGGGTGCTTGGTCTCCACAATATGGTCGTGCATGTATTTGGCCTTGCGCTGAATGTGCAGGCCGCCGGGCAGCTCCCCGGTGCGGGAGAGGCCCTCCTCCACGGAGGCGGCCATCACACGCCACACACCCATGAGATAGTCCCAGATCTCGGGTCCTTCGTTCATCTCAATATACTCTACCAAATCTACATACCTGTATTGGCAGAACTGCAGGATCTCAGCAAAGGAGTTCTCCATATAAATCTCCTCGCTCTCCATCTCCTGCTCCCGGCCCTCTATGACAATGTCGCCGCCGCCAATGCTATGCACCCGGATGCGGCCCAGCTCCTCCCCGCCCCGGAGGGCAATGAGATCCATGGTGTTGGGGTGCTTTATATCCTCGGGCTCTCTCTCCGAGAAGATCACCTCTGCCGCCACGGGGGCAAGGGCCTCCCGTATGGCGCGGTCAGTGCCGTGGCCCCGGCCCGTCTTGGACAAAGAGCCATAGAGAATCGCCTGAAATTTATCTGCCTCCGAATGCTCCCCGCGGAAGATCACCGCCGCCCGGGCGGGGCCCATGGTGTGGGAGCTGGACGGTCCTGTACCAATTTTATAAATATCACGGATGGATTTCATAGCATTCACCCCTTCTTAGATTTTCAAGCGAATTATATCATAGCGGCCGAAAAAGGGCAACCCCGATCAAGCACCGAGCCCCAAACAAAAAAGCTGCGGTCCACCGGCGGGCCGCAGCTTTACCATCATATTTTATAATGTATATAGCAGTTTTACATGAGGAAAATTGATTCCATTATATTGGGCTATTAAAAATACATTACTACCCTTTCCAAAAAAATGCAAGACAAAAAATTAACGAATTATGTATAAATTTTTTGTTAACATTTACCCTTGATTCTGTTAAGATTCCGTACTATAATCCGAACGTGTTTCAAAGTGAGCTTTCTATGCGAGGGGATTATGGCGGCATAATTTTCCTCGCAGTAGACTTTTCTCCTGTTTTTTTCAGCTGTATTGGTGCATTAAATGTAATTTGCAGTAATACAGCGATACTATATGATATGTGATAGGAGGCGGATTTATGCAGACCATGACACGGGCCGAAGCGGCAGATAAGCTGATAGACCGCTACGCCGGATATTTTGATATCTCCCCTGCCCAGGAGGAGCAGGCGCCCCTGGTGGCCACCTGCGATTTCCACGCCCATTCAGAAAAATATGTGCTCAGCCGAAAGGCAAAGCTCTGGGAGGCAGGCAGCCACGAATATGTGTACCTGTTTTCTGTGCCCCATCTGACGGAGGATATTTACAACTCCTGCCGGGACTATGCCTTGGAGCATGGCATGGCTAAGGTGGAGCCGGGTCCCACCCATATGTACAGCTACATCACCACGATGTTCCTGTGTGACAGCTGCGACAAGGCAGCAAAAAAAGCTCTGCGGAAATGCCGCATCTATAAGAGCTTCAAAATGGCCTTTTGGGGGTGGATGGATTTCCACTCGGGCCTGGCGGTGCTGGAGGAGGGAAAAGCATTTTCCAACGCCAGCGGAAAAAGTGCAGCACAGCTTTTGAATAAAACGCTGTTTTGTAAAGCAAAGAAACAACTGTTAGGAAAGGAGAAAACTTTATGAATGCTGCATTGTTTTTAATCATTGGCATTGTTGTGCTGGTCATAGGCTACATTTTCTATGGCGGCTGGCTTGCCAAGAAGTGGGGCATCGATAACAGCCGTGTTACCCCTGCTCATGAACTGGAAGACGGCAAGGACTATTGTCCCGCCAAGGGCCCCGTGCTGATGGGCCATCACTTCTCTTCCATCGCCGGCGCAGGCCCCATCAACGGCCCCATCCAGGCCGCTGTGTTCGGCTGGGTGCCCGTGATGCTGTGGGTGCTCATCGGCGGTATCTTCTTCGGTGGCGTGCATGACTTCGGTGCTCTGTTCGCTTCCATTCGTCACAAGGGCCAGTCTATCGGCGAGGTCATCGGCGATGCCATCGGCCCCAAGGCTAAGAAGCTGTTTATCATTTTCTCTTATCTGACCCTGATTCTGGTGGTGGCTGCCTTCGCATCCATCGTTGCCAACACCTTCAAGGCCACTTACACGGAGACCGGCGCCATTAACTATGAGGCGTCTGCCGCCAATGCTTCCACCGCCATCATCTCCATCATGTTCATTCTGATGGCCATCATCTTCGGCTTCTTCGTATACCGTCGTAACGCCAACCTGGGTGTTGCCACCATCATTGGTGTGATCGGTATCGCCGCTTGCATGTACATCGGCCTGAACTGGCATCCCATCTACCTGAGCTACACCGTGTGGATGATCATCGTGGGTCTGTATATCGGTATTGCTTCCGTTACCCCCGTGTGGATCCTGCTGCAGCCCCGTGACTACCTCAGCTCCTTCCTGCTGTACGGTATGATTATCCTGGCTGTTGTGGGCATCATCGGCTGCCACCCCACCGTGAACATGCCCGCCTTCACCGGCTTCTATGATACCCTGGCTCCCAGCGGCACCTCCCTGGGTTATATGTTCCCCGCCCTGTTCGTGACCATTGCCTGCGGCGCTGTGTCCGGCTTCCACTCTCTGGTGGGCTCCGGCACCACTGCCAAGCAGCTGGATCAGGAAAAGGATGCCAAGCCCATCGCTTACGGCGGCATGCTCATTGAGTGCGCTCTGGCTCTGATCTCCGTGTGCGCTGTTGGCTACATCTGGGCCAAATACTCCTCCGGCGAGACTGTGACCCCCACCGTGGTGTTTGCTACCGGCCTTGCCTCCATGTTCTCCGAGGTGTTCGGCAGCGGCTGCTACAACGTGGTGTATTCCATGCTGATCCTGGCCGTTTCCGCCTTCTGCCTGACCTCCGTGGATACCGCCACCCGTCTGGCCCGTTACATGTTCCAGGAACTCTTTACTCCTGCCGGACAGGATGTCAAGAACCTCACCGGCTGGCGCAAGGTCATCACCAACCCCTATGTGGCAACCGCTATCACTGTAGTGGCCGGCGTTGTCCTGGGCCTGACCGGCTATGCCAAGATCTGGGCTCTGTTCGGCGCTGCCAACCAGCTGCTGGCTGCCCTGGGCCTGCTGGCTGTGTGCTGCTGGCTGGGTAAGGTTGGCCGCAACAACAAGATGTTCTACTTCCCCATGTTCTTCATGCTGGTGGTAACTCTGACCTCCCTGGTCTTCACCATCAAGGCACAGGTTGCCGGTATCATCGCCGGCGGCGAAGGCGTGGTGTGGTTCTACATCCGCGGCATCATCGGCGTGCTGCTGGTGATCCTGGCCATCGACCTGGTGGTCGAGGGCATCAAGGCTCTGTCTGCACAGAAGAAGCAGAAGGCCGCTGCCTGATTTATCGGATTCCCTTTCTATCCATTCTCCTCAAACTGCAAAGCGGGATAGCCCTTAGGCTATCCCGCTTTGTCGTATTTATCCGGCAGGCCGCCTCAGCCTGATTGTCTCTCCGGCCCTATACCCGCACAGGGCCTTTTGCATTATCTCCCGAAAATCCTGAGCTGCTGTAAAAAAACAGTTGACAAAGGCAGTTAGATATGTTAAACTCACATCAGTTAGAGGCGATTAACCCTCCTGCATTTTCCTTGTATGTCCGCAAAAAAGCGGCACAACCTGTCCACAAAGGAGGGAAGCCGGAATGTCCGATGAAATGATCGTTCGCCAGTGTGCACCAACCTTGGCAGGCATCAAAACAGGCAGTCTGTTTCCCTGCCCCTATGAGTCCCGCACACAGCTCATGGATGAGATTCGCGCCATGAACCACATGCTGGTGCCCAAGGGCCTGTGCATGCTTCCCGTCCGGTGTGAGGGCGGCAGCGCACTGCTGTATGTGTACCGCCCCGGCAGGCTGCAGCAGGATCTGCAGAATGACCTGGCCCAGCGGCTTCTGCAGAAGGCCGGGTATTCCCGGGGAGGCAGCGCGCTGTGCGTGTCCCAGCTGGTGCAGCGGTTGCGGCGGCAGGAGGATTTTCCTCACGAGGTAGGGCTGTTTCTCAGCTACCCGCCGGAAGATGTAGCCGGCTTCATCGCCAACAGCGCCAGAAGCTGCAAATATTCCGGCCTGTGGAAGGTATACGGCGACGTGGCCAAGGCCCGTCGGATGTTCCATGCCTTCAAATCCTGCACGGCAGACTACTGTCGCCATCTGAGCTCCGGAGCTTCTCTGGAGGAGCTTGTGGTGGCTGTCTGAATAAAAACACGGAAAGGAGTTTTTTCCATGCTGCAATGGCTATCTTCCAACCTATCCACCATTGTCATTTCCCTTCTCTTACTTGCTGTAGTCTTTCTCATTGTTCGCTATCTGATCCGCCAGCACAAGCAGGGAAAACACTCCTGCGGCGGCAACTGCGGCGCCTGCGGAGGCTGCGCCCATTGCCACGGCAAGACCTGAAAACGGAAAACTGCGGAGCGAGCTGCTCCGCAGTTTTCTGCTTTTCACCCATCCAAACCGGTCATTGAATACCCGTCTGTGTCGTTTTAGCACTCACCGTATATGAGTGCTAAAATTCATATTCTGTTCACAGAAATTGCTGGATTTGTTCACACCTCCGGCATAGAATCATAATTGTTCCAAGGGGAACAGAAAAGATAAATCCAAACAGTTTATATAGGAGGTCTTTATCATGTTGAATCGCAATCATGCACTGAGCGTATTTGATCCGTTCCGTGAGATGGAGAAGATCGAGAAGCACTTCTTCGATGAACCGTGGGGCAACTTCAGCCGGACCTTCGCCGACTCCTTCCGCACCGACGTCACCGATGAGGGCGACCACTTCAAGATCACGGCCGATCTGCCGGGCTTTGAAAAGGAGAACATCCACCTGGATCTGTATGACGATGCTCTGACCATTTCCGCCGAGCGTCATTCCGACCACGAGGACAAGGATAAGCGCGAAAAGTATCTGTGCTGCGAGCGCAGCTACGGCGCTTACAGCCGCACCTTCAATGTCACCGGCATTGATACTTCCGCCATCAAAGCCAAGTACGACAAGGGTGTGCTGGAGCTGATCCTGCCCAAGGCCGCCAAGGAGGAGAAATCCGCCAAGCGCTTGGAAATCGAGTGATCTCTCATTCACCCATTCAGATGAAAAGCCGCCGCAGGCATTGCCTGCGGCGGCTTTTAACTGCCCCAAAATCCTCCGGATTTTGGGGCACAAGGCTTGCAGTCTGCTGCGCGCATAATTTTGAGCCCATGGCCCAAAATTCCACACTGGCAGCCTGAGAGGTATTTTTCCCCACGCACATGTCGCGGTGAAAAATGATTTAAATTATTTGCCGCCTGCGGGCGGCAAACTCTGCGAGTCTCAAAAATAGATGCCGCCGCAGGCAATGCCTGCGGCGGCTTTTTTATGCGGTCAGCCCTTTTTATGCTCAGCAAAGTAATCCCTAAGGATGGTCAGACTTTCCTCCCGCAGCACGCCGGCTGTGACCTGCGGCTGCCAAAAGGAGTTTTCAAACACCAGGGCCGAGCAGCTGCAGCCCTTGTTGCCCAGCAAGGTCTCCAAATCGTCATTGCTTGCGCCGTACACCAGCCGTCCAAGCTTCACCCAGACCATAGCGCCGCTGCACATGAAGCACGGCTCGCAGCTGGCGTACATGGTGTACTCCCGCAGGTCGGTGATGCCTGTCTGGGCGCAGAATTCTCGGATTAGGCCCGCCTCGCCATGAAATGTTGGATCGTGGCGGGTATAGATCTGATTCTCATTGGAAAAAATGATCTCCCTGTCCTTCACCAGTACCGCGCCAAAGGGCTCATTGCCGTGGGCCACAGCGGCAGCGGCCAGCACAATGGCTTTTTTCATGAAATATTCGTCATTCATAGTGTTGTATCCCCTTATATTTTCCCCAGTTCCGGAAACGGCGTCACGGGGCGCTGCACCCCACTGTGTGTCCCGATGATTTTCTCCATGCAGGCCACGTTATACCACCGCCCGAACTTATAGCCGCACCGGTGGTACAGACCCGCCTTTTCAAAGCCCAGATGCCGGTGAAAATCCAGGCTGTTGCTTGTCAGGTATTCATCCTCCTTCTCCTCCGGGCAGGCCACTACAGCGTACATGTTCAAAATACCCATCTGTCCCAAGACCTTCTCCAGGGCCTGGTAAAGGGCCCGGCCCATGCCGCACTTTGTCGCCCCCCTGCGCAGATAGATGGTGGTCTCGCAGCACCAATCATAGGCCGCCCGGGCGTAAAACGTCCCAGCATAGGCATAGCCCAGGATCCGGCCGTCCTGCCGCAGCACCAGGTAGGGAAAGCGGCTCAGGGTATTCTCGATCCGCCGGCGGAACTCCGCCGCCGTGGGGGTCTCGTACTCAAAGGTGATGGCCGTATTCTGCACATAGTAGTCGTAGATGGCCACCAGCTCCTCGGCGTCCTCCGGCACTGCGCCTTCAATGGTAAAGGCATGGTTTTCTTTCATAGCTCTATCTCCTCCAGATCCTCCGGCACATAGAGCCTGCCATGAAAGAACTCGCGGCCTTCCTGAGTATACAGGGCTTTGCGGTCCCGGATATTTTTATCCTCCGTGTGGTACAGCACCAGGTTCTTCACCCCCATGGATTGGGCCAGGCGGCAGGCATCCGCCACGGTGGAGTGATGTTTTTCATAGGGGCGGAACACATCCGCCTGGGAGGACAGGCAAAATGCCTCGTGCAGCAGCCAATCACTGCCCCGGACGTACCTCTCCTCGCAGTCGTGGTAGGGTTCATCTCCGCAGCAGGTAAGCCGTTTTCCCTCGCCCAATTCCATGGAAAAGCCAAACTGCCGGTCCTTGGTAGAGCCAATGTCGAAGAAGGTGACGGGCCTGCCCAGGATCCTTTGCTGCTCGCCGTCCTCCACGGCCACCAAATGCAGCCGCTGGCCTATAAATCGAGTCTGCTTTTCATGCAGGAGCTTGCCGGCCATATCCTCCAGCAGCCCGATGACCTCTCTATGGCCATAGATCACCGCATCGCCCTCATACTCGCCCCGGGCCATCCCCTGGCAGATGAGACGCATCATCCAGAGAATGCCTAAAATATGGTCCATATGCTTATGGGTGACGAAAACAGTGCGGATCTGCCGCCAATCTATATCCGCCTGCTTCAGCCGCAGCAAAAGGGTGTTTCCGCCGCCCCCGTCCACCAGGAAATACTGCCCGCCCTCCTGCAGGACAAAGCAGGTATTATAGCACGCCGTCACCACGGCGTTGCCGGTTCCCAGCATAGTAAGTTTCATGTTGTTTTCACTCCTTTTCTGCAGGGGTTTCCCCCGCCTTCATGGTGTAAGCGCCGCAAAAATGCAATTCCCCGCCGCTCTGCATTTATTCGCCGGAATCCCACCCGTCACAGTGCCTCGAAATGATATCTGGGCTGGCCAACACTTTTTCTGCCGTACTCGATGGCTTCCGCCGGGCAGTAGCAGATGCAGGCCATGCAGTGGGTGCAGCGGTCTCCCCAAACCGGCTTACCGACCCGCAGGGTGATGTTGTTCATGGGACAGAGCTTGGCGCACCGGCCGCACCCGGTGCAGCCGTCCCCGACCCGGAAGGCCTTCGCCTTGACAAAGAACGAGTAGAACGCCGGATTCACCGGGCCGCTCATGAAGCGGTCATAGAGATTATTCCGGGTGGGGGCAAAGGCCCGCCCCGCCCGGACGGCGGCGATAGCCGCATCGATGCCCGGTTCGGCCCGGGACACAATCTGCCGAGCTTCCTCCACCTCGGGTGCGTGAAACATGGCGATATAATTCTCCGGCATAACGATCTGCACCGTTCCCATGCAGGCCAGGCCCTTAGCCTGGCAAAGGGCCCGGTTATACCCGGCGGCGCTGCCAATCTCGCTGCCGCAGGTCATGACAAACCACACCCGCTTTGCTCCGGCCATCCGGGTTTTCAGCAGCCAGTCCCGCACCAGGCGGGGAATCCGCCATGCGTAGGTGGGTGTGACCACCACCAAATCCTCCCCGGTCTCCACCGGAGAGGTGTCCTCAGCCTTGATGCGCTCATTCAAATCCAGCAGCTGGTCGTCCAGCTCCGCCGCCATACGCTTTGCCACATGCCGGCTGTTGCCTGTGCCGGAAAAATACAGGATCATATGGTCCCCTCCTCTTATCCGTTGTTTGTCACTCATACATGGCCAGCACCTCCGCCGCATGGGCCCGCATTGCCTGGACCACATGGTCCGGGCCCACGATCCGTGCCAGCCTGCCGAAGCCGCTGATCCACGCAAAAAACTGCGGGCTCACCTCCACCTGTGCGGTCACGGTGAAGCAGCTCTCCCCGTCCGGGATGAGCATCGCCTCCCGGCCCAGCCGGTCTAAAACGGCGCCCACCAGCTGGTTATCAAACCGCATCCGCACCCGCTCCTCCCGGCCGCTGAACATGCCGAAGACCTTTTTGGCGTATTCCGCCATATCCAGGGCAGCGAAACTCTCCTGGCCGTCCCGGGCCTCGTCCAGGATGCCGATGTCCAGCATCTTATCCACCCGGAAATGCTTAATTATACCGGCCTCGGAATCATAGGCCACCAGGTAATAGTTCTCATCGTCCCAGGTAAGAGCGAAGGGGCTGACGACATAATAGCCGCCATCTCTGCGGAACCGGCGCTCCTTGCTGACCGTGTAGTCAAAATAACGGAACCTGATCCTGCGGTCCCGGGCGATACCCGTATGTATCTCATCCACGTTGTAGTAGATGGACTCGTTCATGGTCTTGATGCGGTTTTTCACATAGACCTGCCGGGAGAGGAGCTGAGCCTCGTAAACGCTGGCCAGGCTCTCGATTTTGCGGATAAGGGCCAGTGTCTTTTTGTAGGTGATGAATTTAGAGGATTGGACGCTGTCCACCAGCAGCTTCAGCTCCGGCAGCTCAAATTCCCGGCTGCCCACATAGTAACCGCTCTGCCGGCCGATCTTCACCTGGATGATATCCAGGCCAAAGCGGCGCAGAGCCTCTACATCGTCATAGATGCTCTTGCGTTCACCCGGGATCCCCTCCCCGCTGAGGAAATCTATTATCTGCTGCACCGTCACCGGGTGCGCCTCGTCAGAGCTGCGCAGTAAATAGCGCATAACATAGAGCAGCTTCAGCTTTTGGGATGACTCTCGCGGCATATGCTCTCCCCTCCATTTCTTCTGCCGTTTATTATACCGCACGGCCGCTGCACTGTAAATATAAATTCAACCGGCCGGATAGGTCAAAAAGCCGGGCAGCCGGTGTTCGCTCCGGCTGCCCGGCTTTTCCGGGTGTGATTTCCCTCCCCGGTTCGGCGGAAAATCTGCCCGCTCACAGGGTCAGTCGCCCCATCTCCATGCCGTCCACTGTGAAGGAAAACAGTGTTTCCTTGGGCACGGCGGCAAAATAACCGCTGCGCCGGTATACCTCGGCATAGTTCTTTTCGATGAGCTCCAGGGTGTTCTTCAGCTGCATCATGGCCGCCAACTCATGCTTGCAGCTCCCGCCGC
>OHCI01000711.1_pt1 | contig 10667 bp, 9 predicted proteins | sample 1566751 | NCBI WGS metagenome assembly OHCI01 (sample SAMEA3879609, study PRJEB24766) | human gut metagenome | biome: human-associated habitat; feature: feces | place: USA | collected 1985/1987
GACGCGCTTATCAAAGTCGTCGCCGCCGAGGCGGTTGTTACCGGCCGTAGCCAGAACCTCCTGCACGCCGTCGCCCATCTCAATGATGGAAACATCGAACGTACCGCCGCCGAGGTCATAAACCATGATCTTCTGGTCGTCTTCCTTATCGATACCGTAGGACAGTGCTGCTGCCGTCGGCTCGTTGATGATACGCTTTACATCGAGGCCCGCGATCTTGCCCGCGTCCTTCGTTGCCTGACGCTGTGCGTCCGTGAAGTACGCCGGAACGGTGATAACTGCGCTCGTAACGCTCTCGCCGAGGTAAGCTTCCGCGTCGCCCTTCAGCTTCTGGAGGATCATTGCGGAGATTTCCTGCGGGGTGTAGCTCTTACCGTCGATCGTCACCTTGTGGTCTGTGCCCATCTCTCTCTTAATAGAGGAGATCGTGCGGTCCGGGTTTGTAATCGCCTGACGCTTTGCGACCTGACCGACCATGCGCTCGCCTGTCTTGGAGAATGCCACGACGGACGGGGTGGTTCTTGCGCCTTCTGCGTTTGCGATAACGACCGGCTCGCCGCCTTCAATAACCGCTACGCAAGAGTTTGTTGTACCAAGGTCAATACCAATTGTCTTTGCCATATCAATTACCTTCCTTTAACTCAAATGAGTGTGTGAATTCTGAATTACTATATAAATGGATATTTGCTGATTTAGTTTGCTACCTGTACCATGGCGTGTCTTACGACCTTATCGCCCAGCATGTAGCCCTTCTGGAACACCGCCGAAATGACGTTTTCGCCAAGCTCGTCGCTTTCAATGTGCGCCACCGCGTTGTGCAGCGCCGGGTCAAACGGCTCGCCAACCTGACCGACTTCTCGGATGCCAAGCTTTTCAAAGCTCGCCTTAAATTGGTTTGCAATCATCTCAACGCCTTTTTTCATATCCTCTGCGGAGACATTTTCCTGTGCCAGTGCACGGTCGATATTATCGGCTACCGGCAAAATCGCGTTGATTGTATCGGAAACGGCGTTATTGTAAACGGCGTTCTTTTCGTTTGCGGAACGCTTGCGGAAGTTATCGTACTCGGCAAGCACGCGCAGGTGCTGCTGCTTGTGGCTGTCGAACTCCGCCTGCAAGCGGTCGTAATCCTCTTTCGGAATCTTCTCGCTCTTCTTTTTCTTTTTCTCCTTTTCCGCAGCCTTTGCAGATTTCTCTGCCGGCTCGGTATTCGCTTCCTGCTCGGGTTCCTGAACAGGCTTCTTTTCCTCTGCCATCTGGCAACGCTCCTTTCTCTATTCTTCCCGCATGATGCGCGTAAGCATTTCGCCTACACGATCTGCGACGTATGCTGTTTGTGCCGCGACGTGTGCGTACTGCATCCGCATCGGGCCGATCACGGCGACCGCGCCGGCATCTCTGCCGTTCACGCTGTACCGTGAGCAAATGACCGACGATTCCGCCAAGGCGTTCTGCCCGGTCTCTGTGCCGATCTTGATCTGCGTGCGGTTCTGCTTGCCTGCGAGAAGTTCTGTCAAAAGCTCCCGTCTTTCCAGAATATCCATCACCCGGCGTGCACCGCCAAGCTTGTATTCCGGGTAGAACAGCAGGTTCATCTGACCGCTTACGGAAATTTCCGTCTGCATCGTTTCAAGCGCCACTTCCAAAAGCGCCGCCAGCGCCGGCGACATCAAAATTGCCATATCACCCAGCGAGATCGCAAGGTTTTGCACAAATGCCCGGTTGATCTCCGCCACGTCGCGCCCTGTCACGCGCTCGTTGAGCACGCGGAAGAAGATGCGCATAATCTCGTTTGAAAGATCAAAGTCGCAGTGAAACACCTTGTTTTTCATGGTACCTGCGCTGCTCATCATAATAAGCATTGCGGTGCGGCGGCTCGTCTGCACGAACTGCACCGCCTTGATCTTTGCATCCGCGCCGCTCGGCGTGGTGCTCAACGCAAGGTACCGTGTAGAAGCCGCCAGCGTTTTCGCCGCGCCACGCAATAATCGTTCCGGGTCAAACGCGCTCTTTGCAAGCATCGCGTCTATCGTAAGCTTTTCGGCTTCCGTTAACGTTTCCGGCTGCATCAGCGCATCTACGAACTCGCGGTAGCCCTCCTGTGAAGGCACACGCCCCGCGGAGGTGTGCGGCTGTTCCAAAAGCCCCAGCTCCGTAAGTTCTGCCATCTCGTTGCGCACCGTTGCGGAAGAAACGCCTGCTTTTTCCGCAATGGACTTGGAGCCCACCGGCTCGCCCGTGCGAATGTATCCGTCTACGATCGAGGCAAGTATATTTTGTTTGCGTTTTGTCAGTTCCATACTTGCACCTCTCAGGTTTTAGCACTCTATGTTCCCGAGTGCTAACCCTTGTCTATACTATACTGCAAAGGTCAGGAAATGTCAACACCAAAATTTGTAAATACTTTGTGAATGTGCGAATTCTTCCCGGTCGGCATCCGTTTTTAGGCTTCTTTTAGCATTTCCGGCTCCACAGTGCCAAATTCCTGTTTATATATAAAGATACCAAAAAAAAGCGTCTTCGCCATAACTTCACTTTTTGTGATAGAATTTCAGGATTTTTGTGCAAATTATTGACATTTTATGAAAATTATATTAAACTGATAGCCCGTGTTTCAGTTTCTGTGTTCGCTTTAGCCCGAAAGTCCGTACCGTTAACGGAAAAGAGGAGTAAACTATGATTCAGGCAGAACATTTACAAAAGACCTTCCGCGTGCGAAAACGAAATGCAGGCTTTAAAAACGCCGCAAAAGCATTTTTCAGCCGCGAGTACGAAGAAATTCACGCCCTAAACGATGTTTCGTTCCGTATTGAAGACGGCGAGGCCGTGGGCTACATTGGCCCGAACGGCGCCGGAAAAAGCAGCACCATCAAAATTCTCTCCGGCATTTTAACGCCGGACAGCGGCACCTGCGTCATCGACGGGCGCGTGCCGTGGAAAGACCGCCGCGCGCATGTTTCGCAGATCGGCGTTGTGTTCGGGCAGCGCAGTCAATTATGGTGGGATGTGCCCGTCATCGATTCATTCGAGCTTATCCGCGACATTTACGCCGTGACCGAAGATGTTTACAAGCGAAATTTACGGGATTTGACCGACCTTCTGAATTTATCGGAGCTCTTAAAGACCCCGGCGCGCAGCCTGTCGCTCGGGCAGCGTATGCGGTGCGAGATCGCCGCCTCCCTGCTGCACGACCCGCGCATCTTGTTTTTGGATGAACCCACCATCGGGCTCGACGCGGTATCGAAGATCGCCGTTCGCGAATTCGTGCTTGATATGAACAAGCGCCGCGGCACCACGGTCATTTTAACGACGCACGACATGCAGGACGTGGAAGCCTTGGCGCAACGTGTCCTGCTCATCGGCAAAGGGCGCATTTTATTAGGCGGCACACTCGACGACATTCGGCGCGGCGGCAGCGGGCAGATTGACGAAACGCTCGCGGCGCTCTACAAACAGTTTGATATTTGAGGTGCGCCGTGAAACTTAAAAAATACATTTCGTTTTTCCGTCTGCGCTGTGTGACGGGCTTGCAGTACCGCGCAGCGGCATTGGCAGGCATCTCCACGCAATTTGCGTGGGGCTTTTTGATCATCTTCGCCTACCACGCGTTTTACCGCAGTGACCCCACCGCTTTTCCGATGACCTTGCAGGCGGCCGTCAACTACACATGGATACAGCAGGCGTTTTTAGCTATGTTCGCCTCGTGGGTCTTGGACGGCGACATTTTGGAGGAAATCACCTCCGGCAGCATCTCGTATTCGCTGTGCCGCCCCGTCGACCTCTACGCCATGTGGTACACGAAATCTCTCTCCGGTCGTATTTCCAAGGTTGCATTGCGCGCCGTGCCAATCTTAGTCGTTGCGGCGCTTCTGCCCGCAGGCTATAACTTGACCGCGCCGACAGATTTACCCACATTCTTTCTATTTTTGCTCACCATGGTGCTGGGCGCATTGAACAGCACGGCGTTCACGCTGCTCATCTATGTCCTCACCATGTATACCCTTTCTTCCACCGGGTTGCGCTCCCTGCTGCTCACACTGGCAGATTTTCTCTGCGGCGGCGTAGTGCCGCTGCCGTTCTTCCCGCCCGCACTGCGCAGAATCTGCGAGCTGACCCCCTTCGCTGCCACAAGCAACGTGCCGTACCGCGTGTACAGCGGCGATATTGCCGGCACGAACGCCGCTTTCGCCGTAGGCTTACAAATCTTCTGGCTGCTCGTCCTGGTGCTCGGCGGTCATACCCTCATGAAAAATGCGCTGAAGCGGGTAGTGATTCAGGGAGGATAAACGGAACGACAAGTCGTTCCGCCGCCCGGCAAATCGTCCGTGTTTTGCAGTATACAAAGAAAGGGGTCATCTATGAAACTATACTTTGAATTTCTGTCTATCCACATCAAGAAAGCAATGCAGTACAAGGCTTCGTTCTTGCTTTCCGCACTGGCGCAGCTATTTATACCGCTCACGTGCTTTTGGGGCGTGCAGTTCATGTTCATGCGATTCAAGCAGGTGGACGGCTTCACGTACACCGAAGTTTCGCTCTGCTACGCCATCGTGCTGTTATCCTTCTCGCTCGCGGAACTGTTCTTCCGTGGGTTTGATACGTTTAACCGCATGATCGGGGACGGCGAGTTCGACCGCGTTCTGGTGCGCCCGCGCAACGAGGTTTTCCTCGTCCTGTGCAGCCGCATGGATTTAGAGCGCTTCGGCAAGGGCATTATGGCGATTTTCCTGCTGATCTGGGCGCTTCAAAACTGCCCAATCGATTGGTGCGCCGCGCGCATTATGACGCTCATTTTCATGATTTTAGGCGGCATCGTGCTTTTTGCAGGCGTGTATTTGATCTTCGCCGGGCTATGCTTTTTCACATTAGAGGGACTCGAGTTCATCAATATTTTAACAGACGGTATGCGCGAGCACGGGCGCTACCCGCTTTCCATCTACGGCAAAGGCGTACTGACGTTCTGCACCTACATCGTCCCCTACGCGCTCGTGCAGTATTACCCGCTGATGTACCTCATCGGCCGCCACAACGATGCCCGCGCGATGCTTCTGCCCGTCATCGCCTGCGTGTTTATTATCCCGTGCTATCTCTTTTGGAAATTCGGCGTGCGCCATTACCGCTCTACGGGATCGTAACAATATTATGAAATGAGGTTTTCCCATGCCCTTTGATTTTAAGAAAGAATACAAAGAATTCTACATGCCGAAAAACAAGCCGGAGATCGTCACTGTGCCGCCTGCAAACTACATTGCAGTGCGCGGCACCGGCGACCCAAACGAGCCGGACGGCGCGTATCAGCAGGCCATCAGCGTTTTGTACGCGATCGCCTACACGCTTAAAATGAGCTACAAGACCGACCACCGCATCGAGGGCTTTTTCGAGTATGTCGTGCCGCCGCTTGAGGGCTTTTGGTGGCAGGAGAATACGGACAGCATCGATTATGCCGATAAATCTGCTTTCCACTGGGTCTCCGTCATCCGCCTGCCGGATTTCATCACGCCGGATGATTTCGCCTGGGCCGTGCAGACCGCCGAAAAGAAGAAAAAGCTTGATTGCAGCAAAGCGGAGTTTTTGACGATCGACGAGGGCCTTTGCGTGCAGATCATGCACCACGGCGCGTTTGACGATGAGCCCGCATCTGTGGCGCTGATGGACACGTTTCTCGCCGAAAACGGCTATATAAACGACTTTACCGCCGCGCGCCTGCACCACGAGATCTACCTCAGCGATGCCCGTAAGGTCGCGCCGGAAAAGTGGAAAACGGTCATTCGCCATCCCATCAAAAAAAGCGTAAAGGAGCACACCCCATGAAAAAACTCATCACCCTGCGCGGCAACAGCGGCAGCGGCAAAACGACCATCGCAAGAGCTTTACAGGAAAAGTTCGGCAAAAACACCATGCTGCTGTCCCAAGATGTCATCCGCCGCGACATCTTAAAGACGAACGACGGCGCGGGCACCCGCGCAAACGACGTGCTCATCATGCTGCTTGAGTACGGCCACGCGCACAACGAGCTCGTCATTTTAGAAGGCATTTTGAACAGCCGATGGTACACCCCGCTTTTCGATGCCGCAAAAGCGCTCTACGGCGAAAACATCTGCGCGTACTATTTTGACCTCCCGTTTGAGGAGACGCTCCGCCGCCACCAAACGAAGGACAAGCGCACGGAGTTCGGCGAAAAGGAAATGCGCAGATGGTGGAACGAAAAGGACTACGCCCCCGCATTAAACGAGCAGACCCTCACGCCCGACATGATGCAGGACGAGATCATCGACCGCATCTGCGCCGATTTAGAGCGCCTCGATACATAAACCATACATATAAATTCGGAAAGAGCGAGGTTCTCCCCGCTCTTTTTTGTATATTGTGTTATATTCTGCCCGAATTTCTATCGATGCAAAAATAATTTTATAGCATTTTGTTCGTATCTATGATAAAATAGACACAGTGATAATTTTTGTAAAGCTTAGAGAGGCACAATGGACAAAGAGGAGTGCATAATTTTCCTCCCCTTTACAAACCGACATCACGGATTTAACAGGGCGGCGCTACAATGTAAGACCGAAAGCACGCACCTGATTTTAAAAAGAAAGTAAGGTCTTCACATGAAATCAATTTTTCACGCACTCAACCGGCTCAAGGTCTTCCGCGGGCTGACGGAACAGGAATTCGCATGGGTGCTCTACGACGTGGGCAACTCCGCGTTCACCATGCTCTCCTGCTCGCTCATCCCTATCTGGTTCAAGAGCCTCGCCATCGGCACCGCGCCGGGACAGATCAACTCGCATCAGGCAACGGCGTATTATTCCATCGCCGTGGCGGTCGTCACCGTTATCGTGGCGCTTTTAGGGCCGATCTTCGGCGTGCTCGCCGACCACAAAGATAAGAAAAAGGTGCTGTTCACCACCGCGGCAGCGCTCGGCATTTTCGGCTGCATTTTAAACGGCTTCATCACCGGTTGGTTGCTGTTCCTCATCCTTTTTGTGTTCACGAAGATTTGTTACAGCGCGTCGCTGACCATCTATGATTCCATGCTGAACGACATCACCAGCGAAGAACGCATGGACGAGGTTTCGTCCTACGGCTTTGCATGGGGATACATCGGCTCGTGCATCCCGTTTCTCATCGCGCTCATCGCCTATGTGCTTGGGCCCGATATGGTCGGCGTGCTGCCGGATATGCTCTCTAAAGGCATCGGCTTCACGGTGACTGCCGTGTGGTGGCTGCTCGTCACCATTCCTCTCATTCGCGGCTTTAAGCAGCGCAACTATGTGGAAACCGAGGGGCATGATATCCGCAAGGCGTTCGCGGAAATCTTCCACACCCTCAAAAACATCGCGACGCACGACAAAAAGGTGCTGTTCTTCCTCATCGCATTCTTCCTGTACATAGACGGCGTGGGCACCATCATCGATAACGCCATCAATATCGGCACAGACCTGAACCTCAACACGGTCGGTCAGGTCGTCTTCCTGCTCGCAACGCAGGTCGTTGCGTTCGGCGGCTCGCTCGTTTTCGCAAAGCTCTCGAAAAAATACAACACCGTCACGCTCATTCTCGTTTGTATTGCGGGCTATTTCGGCATCGCGCTGTACGCGCTCATGCTCAGCAGTCTCCTGCACTTTGCGATTCTGGCGTTCTTCATCGGCTGCTTCCAGGGCTCCATCCAGTCGCTCTCGCGCTCGTATTACTCCAAAATCATCCCGGCGGAAAACTCCGGCGAATACTTCGGTATCTACGATATTTTCTCAAAAGGCGCGTCCTTCCTCGGCTCTGCGGTCATCGCAGCCGTAAAGCTTGCAGGCGGCACCATCAACGTGGCGGTGGCATGTCTCGCAGTGTTCTTTGCGCTCGGCTTCCTCTTCCTGCGCATTGCAGATAAGCAAAAAGCCATTCGGTAAGGAAACACCGGGCTTTACACCGTTCGCTCTTCACGCCCGTAAAATATCGCTGTAAATCTTAATAGGACATGCAAAAAGGAACGGCGTACAAACCGTTCCTTTTTCCTTTACTCTTCATAAACCGGCTCAAAATCATCCGTTCCGTGCCCGCACAACGGACATGCGTAGCCCTCCGGCAGCGTGCTGCCCTCATACACATACCCGCAAATTTTGCACCGCCAGCCGACGATCTTCTGCTCTCGCTCGCCCTTCTCCGACTTCGGCTTCAGCTTATTCTGGTAATCCGCATATGTCAGCGGAGCGCGGTCGCTGCACACCTCGGCTTCCGTCACCTCTGCAATGAACAGCGTATGCGTGCCGAGGTCAACACTGTGCGTCACCTTGCCGCTGAACCGCGCGCAGGTGCTCCAGTTCAGATACGGTACGCCACTTTCGTCTGTCGGCATCGGCAGGCTGTCCAGCTTATCGACGTCGCGACCGCTCTGCATACCGAAGTGCTTAATGGTCTCAAACGAGCAGCTGTCATCCAACGCGCTCAACGTAAACCGCCCGCTTTCCTGAATAAGCGCGCAGGTGTAATTCGTATTCAGCACGGAAACCGCCACGCGCACAGGGCTCCCCGCGACCTGCACGCCGGTATTCACAATGCAGGCGTTCGCCTTTTCCTCCGCTTTTGCCGCCAACAAAAACACGCCGTATGTCAAATTATAAAACGCTTTGTTATTCATTTTGCTCCTCCTATCAAAATAATAATAATTACTATTTTCATAATAACGGATAGAAAGCAAAAAGTCAAGCGTTAATTTCGGTGTATGCAAAAAGGAACGGTGTACAAACCGTTCCTTTTTTAGCTTTATATTCTATTTCTAAAGGCTGGCGAAAACTTTTAGCCACGCTTCCCGGCAGAACGGCGTTACTTCACGCTTTCCGAATCGCTCACATACGGTGCGGCATGTTCTCTTTCGAGCCTACGGAACATTCTCACAAGCACGACAACGGCGATGGTACCGAGGATCAGCTCTGCGACGAACTGCGCATACGCAAGGCCGTACAGCGGGAACAGCCAATTCAGCACAAACAACGCGGGGATCTCCAGCACGATCTTGCGCACAACAGCGAATATGAACGATTTCATACCCATACCGCACGACTGGAACACGCCGAGCGCGAGAAAATCAATGCACAAGAACGGCAGTGCAAAGCAGAAGCCACGCAGGAACGCCGCGCCGTACGCGACGATGCTCTCGTTCTTCATGAACATGGAGATAATCGGCTCCGCCGCAACCACGAACGTCAGCATCACGGCCAGAATAAAGCCAAGCGAAATTTTCGCCGTAAATGTAAACGTCTTTTTCATGCGCTTGATATTGCCGCTCGCGTAGTTATAACTGATCAGCGGCATAATGCCCTGCGAAAAGCCCATTGCAATCTGGAACGGCACCATGTTGACGCGCTGCGCGATGCCCATGGCCGCCACCGGGTCAGAGCCATACGCGGACGTAAAGTTGTTGAGAATGGTCATGCCGGTCACATTCAAAAGGTTCTGGATGGAAGCCGGGATGCCCACGCCGCACACGCCCTTGACAATCTGTTTCGATGGGCGGAACATGGAGGGCTTGATGCACACGTACGTCTTGCCGCGCTTCACGAACAGCAGCACGAAGAAGTAGAGACACGCAACCGTGTTGGAAAGGCAGGTCGCGCAGCCCGCGCCCGCCGCGCCGAGGTTCAGGCCCCACGGCAGAATGAAAATCGGGTCCAGCACAATGTTCAGCAGGCAGCCGCACATGGTGCCGATGCTCGCGTGCAGCGAAGAGCCCTCCGCGCGCACAAGGTACGCCAGCACGACATTCAAAATGGACGGCGCGGAGCCGAGCAGCACAGTCCAGAACAAATAATCCGCCGTTGCCTGCATCGTTTCGGCATTCGCGCCGAGCATCACCAAGATCGGCGACTGCAATACGCCGTACAGCAAAGAAAACAGCAGGCTGCAAATCAAAGACGCGTAAAATCCGAACGCCGAGCTGCGGTACACGGTATCGTAGTCTTTACGTCCGAGTGCGCGGCTCATCATGCTGGAGCTGCCGATGCCGAACAGGTTGTTGACGGCATTGAACGCCAGCAGAAGCGGTGCCGCCAGCGTAACAGCGGCGTTCTGCACCGGGTCGTTCATCATGCCGACAAAGAACGTATCGGCAAGGCTGTAAATGACCATCACAAGTGAGCTGATGACCGACGGCACCGAAAGCGTTATGACTGCCTTCGGGATCGGCATCGATTCAAATAGCTCTGTTTTGGAATTATCCATTTCTCCCTATCCTTTCCGTTCTTATCACGCAAGACTGTCCAAAAGCAGCTTGCAGCAGCCGTAAATGCCGGCGTCGTTGCCGAGCACGGCCAAGTTGAACCGAACGTCGGTGCTCGGGTAAAATACGTATTTCAAGAAGCCTTTCTTCGCACCTTCTACGAGCACCTCGCCCGCTTTCGAGACACCGCCGCCGATGACGACGACCTCGGGGTCTGCCACCGTGCACACGGCAGAGATGGCGTAGCCGAACGCATCGTACACATTCTCTAAGATTGCGTTTGCAGCGCCGTCTCCGTTTTTAGCGGCATCGAACACGTCTTTTGTTGTGAGCTTCTTGACACTCCGCAAAACGCTTGCTCCCTCGTGTTCGGCAAGGTATTTTCGTGCCAGTCTCGCAATGCCTGAGGCCGAAACGTACTGCTGCACGCAGCCGCGGCGGCCGCACGCGCACGTCTCCG
>OHCI01000715.1_pt1 | contig 10607 bp, 8 predicted proteins | sample 1566751 | NCBI WGS metagenome assembly OHCI01 (sample SAMEA3879609, study PRJEB24766) | human gut metagenome | biome: human-associated habitat; feature: feces | place: USA | collected 1985/1987
ATTTCAGCGCGGATGAATCCTCTTTCAAAATCAGAATGGATCTTTCCTGCTGCCTGTGGAGCTTTTGTGCCTTTTTTGATCGTCCATGCACGGCACTCATCTTCTCCGGCAGTGAGGAAGGATATCAGTCCAAGAAGTGAATAGCTTGCAGCTACAAGCTTGTCAAGTCCGCTTGACTCAACACCGAGATCCTCAAGATATTCTTTTTTCTCATCCTCATCAAGCTCTGCAAGTTCCTGCTCTATCTGCGCACAGATTACGAATACTTCTGCGCCTTCTTCTTTCGCCATCTCTCTGACTTTCGCAACGTGCGGATTCGATGCTCCGTCATCTGCAAGATCATCCTCTGCCACGTTTGCCGCATAGATCGTAGGTTTTGCTGTAAGAAGGTTGTATCCCTTAAACCAGATCTGTGCATCATCATCGTCCGGTACTTCAAACGTTCTTGCCATCTTGCCATCTTCAAGATGCTTCTTTACTGCCTCTACAAGTTCAAGCTCTTTCGCAAGCGTCTTATCCATTCTTGCCTGCTTTGCAATTTTTGAGATTCTTCTGTCAAGGATCTCAATATCTGAGAAAATAAGTTCAAGATTGATCGTTTCAATATCTCTTGCCGGGTCAATGGAACCATCTACATGGATAATGTTTGTATCCTCAAAACAGCGTACTACATGAACAATTGCATCTACTTCACGAATATTTGCCAGGAACTGGTTTCCTAATCCCTCTCCCTTGCTTGCTCCCTTTACAAGTCCTGCAATATCAACAAACTCAATTGCTGCTGGAATGATCTTCTTTGTATGATACATCTCTCCAAGCACATCCAGTCTCTTATCCGGAACTGTTACGACACCGACATTCGGGTCAATTGTACAGAATGGATAATTTGCAGATTCTGCACCGGCCTTTGTCAGTGAGTTAAACAGTGTACTTTTTCCTACGTTCGGTAATCCTACGATTCCAAGTTTCATCTTTCTATATTCCTCCTATAAATCCTTAGATTTCAATCCTATCAATTCGCCTATTCGCAATCCGGTTTGTAGTATAAAACGATACTGATTTCATTCTTGTAACCTTTTAAATCTTTTCCCATATTTCAGCGCCTCTCATAAGAAGCCCTAATACAGTACCTTGTATTATACCATAGCATCTTATTTTTGTGAATATTCATTTTCATCTCTTGCAATCTCTTGTCACACTGGTTGGAGTTCATAAATAAAATAGCCGAAGGAAGATTCTCCCCGGCTGTACCTAACATAATGCCTATCTTGCACATATTCTCTTTACCTGCTCTTTCTTAGATTATTACAGAAAGATACGCCGGCTGCTATCTTCTGAGATAATGAAACGGTTCTGCCGCTCCCTTATCTCAAAAGATCACTTCATAATAATCCATTTTTTAGCAGCTTTTATCATGTCAGAGAACAGCGGCAAAAGCCGCCATTCTCCTAGCTGCCACTTGACAGCACCCCCCAGCCGGGCAACATTGGGACGGCAATCCCATACTGCACCTCCATCATGCCTAACCAGACGGAATCTACAGGGATCCACTCCCAGAAAATGCGTTTTGCTGAAATTCCGGTGCTGTTCTATCTCATTATCTCCGGCTGCCATGTCCGGTAGGCACAAACCTATGCTTAGAACCTTCACAGGCACAATACAAGACCACCACAACCGCTAAACAATTCAAAGACCTGTCAGCACAGTATCCGTATTGAGGAGCTCCATCGCACGAAATGGGTTTCTGCCACCCCTACCTGGAAACCATAAAGATTTACGGATAAAGGCGAAAATAAAATCAGATGTATGCGTGTCCTATTCAGTTTTTCAATGATCGTGGTTCCTTTTCGGAACCTGCTTAAAGTATACTTGACATGCCATTTATTCTGAAGTAACCTGTGCTCCCATCCAGTGGGAGCAGTTCTCCCATTTCACCTGTTTCCCTGTTCAATAAATATAGCCGAATTACATTTCTGCAACCGGCTATACCTTAATTTTTTATCAACTTCATATTATCAATGACACTTAGAACAATATTACGGATAAATTGCACTTCCTTCTCATTCAGTCCTGCTAACAGGCTTGCTGACTCTGCTTTCTGTTGACATCCACACACTAGATAATCCAATGGCACATGAAACACATCTGCAATGCTTACTAATGTGTCAATTTTTGCCCCATTCGTTCCTGTTTCAATCTTTCGTAACGCACCTAAAGATAATCCAATCTCATCTGCAAGTTGCTGTCTTGTCATATTTCTTACACTACGCAGTTCTTTTACCCTAATGCCACTTTCAACAATATCATAATACATCTTTTGCTCTTTTCCGACGTCTTATATATTTGCTCAAGCTGATACTCATTATATAGAAAGAGTGACATACATCAGAGTGACTATACCATCTATTATTGGTAGAATATTGTACACCTTTTCCAATATTATAAAAATCAGCCCATACACCACAAAAGAACAACCGCCAATTTTCCTCTGCAACAAAACCACATTAAAAAATTATTGCTATTTGACATGTAGCGGTATGACCAAAATCAATGTACGATATAACTTTGGTAATTAAATTCAAAGCAAAGGAGATTATTATGGATAACTTAGAAACACTTGTTGAGAACTATTTGGAATACTGCAGTACGCAGAAATGTTTAGATGCCAAGACACTGAAGGCATACAGAATTGACTTAAGACAATTCTCTGAACAGACATTTCCACATGAGGTTACAGAAATCACATCCAAAACACTTGAAGACTACATTGCAAAGCTTCACCAACAATATAAGCCTAAGACAGTAAAGAGAAAAATTGCCTCACTAAAAGCCCTTTTTCATTATCTTGAGTACAAAGAGATAATTGACAGGAATCCTTTCAACAAAATACAAGTGCGCTTTCGTGAACCTGTCATATTGCCAAAAACAATACCTCTACATACTGTTGAAGAATTTTTAACTACTATTTATGCGCAACGCAACAATGCCAAAACTGATTATCAGAAAAGAAATGCTTTAAGAGATGCTGCAGTTGCAGAGCTTCTATTTGCCACTGGCATGAGAATTTCCGAACTTTGCACACTGAAAAGTGAAGATGTAAATCTTTACGACGGAACCATTCTCATATATGGCAAAGGAGATAAGGAAAGGCGTATCCAGATTGGAAACGATACAGTTCTTAGCATCTTAGAAGAATATAAGACCGATTTCAAAACAGAAATTAAGAGCTGCAATCATTTTTTCGCAAATCAATCTGGCAAAGCGTTATCCGATCAGTCAGTCCGCAGAATGATAAATAAATACTCCTCTCTTGCCGGTATCGATTTACATATCACACCACATATGTTTCGACATACTTTTGCCACCAGCTTATTAGAGGCGGACGTTGATATTCGTTATATTCAAGAAATGCTGGGACACAGTTCTATCAATGTTACAGAAATATATACCCATGTAGCTATAGCAAAACAAAGAGACATTTTAACCACCAAACATCCTCGAAAGGATTTTCATATATAATTCTCTTCTACAATCCATCGTTTTCATGATGGATTGTTCTTATTTTAATGGATAATTAGAAGTTATCCATTACTTATCTCGCAAACAATACTCATTTCTACTACAATATTAAATTTAAGTAAAGAGTTGAACTATCATTATTAGGTAATTGCGAAACAAGTTCGTAATCCTGATTAAAAATGCGGTAAGAATCCTGCAATGCAGGATTCCTAAGATGAGAAGCAGGTGATATCAAAATTAGACATGACAAAAAGACTTCCCAGATGGACTGCGAAGAAAATGCTATAAATACCAAAAGGTCAGGCAATCAAAGATTTTAAACTTCGTATATATTGATGCTGGTGGATTTTATCAGCAACAAGTACGGGAACAAGCTGTGTAATTCCGGCAAGAAGTAAATCAGCATGAAGCGTTTTTTCGTTCTGTGTTTTACGATTCGCAATGCAGAAACTATCCTTGAAATGCTTGATTGATTTTTCGACATTTACACGGATCTTGTAAGTGTCTTCCCATTCCTGTGAACCTCGTTCTACACCAGGATAGGCTCGGAGATTCTTCTCTGGATAAATATAAATCATTCGTCCGCAGGAAGAAGTGGTGCATGGATTATCACAGTGACACACCCGACGTTTTGACTTGTCGGCAGGATTGTATTCCCATTTCATTTTTTGGCATACAAATTTCATGGTAGGAAGCTTGCTACGTAAATGAGATTTACTTCCTTCCCGTTTCATGGGAAGTGACGAATCATGTGGACAGCAGGGAATGCCATTTTCATTTACTGTGTAGTTCGTCCCTTCCATGGATAGTTTCACCCGGAGAGGAATAAAAGCCTTACGGAATCCGATATCTTCGAAAAGAGACTTATAGATTTCAATCGCATCAAAAGCGGAATCTCCAAGAAAAGTCTTTGGTTCAATCAAAGGATGCTTTTGAAAAAAATCAATTAAAACAGGAAGCAGAGCTTTTGAGTCGGCAAGAGATTTATCTTCATCCGGAGAATCTGATTTCTTTTCTACAATAATGTCAGGATGTGCAGTTAGAAAATCCTTGTTGTAGAAAGATATGTCGCGGACAATACCAAGTCCATTTGTGACGATACCGAATTTATAGGCATAACAGAAGTGACCATTGATGTACATCTGTTGGATTGCCGGGTTAGCTGTGGCATGGGTTGGCATGGAACCATAAGCTGCTTTGTAAGGATCATAGGAATCATCAAGGTTATGGGATTTCTTAAAACCCTTCAGCTGTTTAATAATACGGTTGGCGTACTTCGGATTATTTTCCGTAACCCATGCTTCAATACCGGAGGTATCGAAGATTGTTATGTCGGCAAGAACTGGATTCAGCTTTTGGCATATCGGTTCGGTCAGGTCTACAAGATGATCGAACATAGATTGTAAGTCCGATAAGAAATCCTGTTTAAAGCGAGTGAATTTTGAACCATTTGGTACAACATCAAAGCCGCAGAAATCACGAAGTTCCTGAGAGTATTTTAAGAACACAACCAGGAGCGTGTCAGTCAGGATTGAAAAAATACGCTGGAGCAGGAGTGCCTTGAGCATAGGATAAAGTTGGTGCTTGCGAGGTCTTCCGGTTCGTGCGCGAAAATGAAAAACAAAAGAAACAGGAACAATTTCATCAAGGTTGATGGCTTCATCAAGAAGAGAAAGAAACTGATATTTGTCGTTGTCGAATTTATTTTGGCAATCTTCAAAAACTTCTGCCAAAGTGAGTTAAATGCCGTATTTATGCGGTGTTTGGAGTTTCGCAAACGCCTAGTGTTTAGTTATTTAATAGGGAGAGGAAGAATATCTTTTCTCGCCCCTCTCATTGAACCGTACGTACGGGTCTCGTATACGGCTCTACAACTTATATTCCAACTTTAACTATGGTGTTGTGAAATTCACTCAACTTTCAGCATCCGATACCCCACACCAATGTGTGTTTGGATATATTGTGGAGAGTTCGGTTCTTTCTCGATTTTTTTACGAAGTGTCGCCATAAACACACGAAGGGAGGCAATATCATTATCCCAACTACTTCCCCAAATACTTTGCGTGATGAAAGTATGGGGCAGAACTTTTCCTATATTTCTTGTCAACAGGCAAAGCAACTTATATTCAATAGGTGTTAAATGCAACTCTTCTTCATTCAAATAGGCACAACCTGCAACATAATCTACACGAAGTTTTCCGTTTACAAAAACAACCGTTTCGGCAGGAGATACATTTTGCATCATTGATAACCTTCTTTGCGTGACTCTTAGTCTGGCAAGCAGTTCCTCAACAGAAAATGGCTTTGTTAAATAATCATCTGCACCAGCATCCAACGCATCAATTTTATCGGTATCTTCACTGCGAGCACTGATTACGATAATCGGCATGTTTGACCAAGTACGGATTTTTTTAATAATCTCAACACCATCCATATCAGGAAGTCCTAAATCAAGTAAAACAATGTCAGGATTGTGTGAAGATGCTTCTAAAATTGCCGATTGACCATTGGGTGCTGTCAGATATCGGTATTCGTGTGCTTTTAAGGTTGTTGTAATTAAATTTCTGACAGATGTGTCATCTTCTACAACTAATATTAGTGACTTATTCATATACTTTGACCTCCCCTGCCGGTAATGTAAATGTGAATACTGTTCCGTGCGGCAGATTATCTGAAACAGTAAGTTCTCCGCCGTGGGCGTTAATAATGGACTTGCACAAAGATAATCCGAGTCCCAAACTTCGGCGACTGTCTGCAATTTGATTTGCACCACTGTAGAACATGTCGAATATCCGTGGCTTTATTTCGTCAGCAATTCCGTTTCCGTCATCCGATATAGATACGATTGCTTGTTTTCCCCGCTTTTCTGTCCGAATAACAATATGAGAGTTTTTAGGTGTATATTGGATAGCATTATCAACAATATTGATGATTACCTGAACAATAAGCTTTGCATCCATTTTTGCAAGAAGAATTTCTTCTTTGCTTTCAACGGAAATATGATGCTCTTCACTCTTTCGGTTAATATGATGTAACGCTTCTGTAATCACGTCATCCATCAAATCTTCCGTTATACGGAGATTCAACCGTCCTTCTTCAATCCGGGTTACAGCCAGCAGGTTTTCTACAAGGTTAATCAGCCACATGGAATCATCATAAATATCCGTGTATAGCTGCTTTTTTGTATCATTATCAAAGGAATCACCATTGGACAAAAGGTTACTGGCATTACCAGAAATGGATGTCAGCGGTGTCCTCAAATCATGTGAAATAGCACGCAGCAAGTTTGCTCGCAACTGTTCATTTTTTGCAAGGACAGCCGCCTCCTGTTTCTCACGGGCATTTTTCTCATTTTCCAAAGCCAGAGCACATTCTCCGAGAATGGACAGTAGAATACTGTTTTCAAATGGATCAAGAGGTATTTCCCCCATCACGATTCCAACAACTCCATATACCATACTGCTACTGCGAACAGCAAGGTACAGGCATTTTGCATTGGAAAGCGTTCCTGTTGTGGATCCGGCACGTTTATTGTTTTTCAATACCCAGCCGGCAACGGCCTTTTCATTTTCGGAAATACATGATTCCAAATTTTCCTCAGTTACAGAAAAAATATGCGGCGTATCCAACACTTCGCCATCAGCTAAATAAAAAACGATATCTTTTCCCAAGAGTTTAATGAGCTGATTTGAAGTTGTGGATACAATTTCATTTTTATCTTTTGCCTGTTGCAATAGCTGGCTTGTATCAAATAACACTTTGGTACGGTAAGCAGATTGTGCCGCCTGTTTTGCTTGATTTTTAATCCGTATAGCAAGAGAACCGGTTAAAAATGCCGCCAAAAACATGATAATAAAGGTAACAGGATAACCCTGATCATACGCCTGCAAGGTAAATTGGGGTTCCGTAAACAGGAAATTAAAAATCAAAACACTTACAATCGAGGAAATTAGGCTGTATACCTGATGTTTCGTGATGACAGCGGTGACAAGAACGCCTAAAACAAAAACAGTAATAATATTTGCTTCGCCAAATCCAAGATTATGGAAAATCATTCCGACTAAACTGGATAAAATCAGAATCGCAGTAGATTTTAATGTATCAGTGGCAGAGAAGACGATATGGTTCTTTTTCCTGCCCCCTCTTAACTGATACACTGCAGCATTAGAAACCGTATCCGGAATAATATGCACATCCAAGTTAGGGGCATAATCAATCAGTTTTTCTGTCAGTGTCGGTTTGCTGAGCAAATGCCGTTTTGTAGCAGAACTTCGCCCGATCACAATCTTTGACGCACCGGACAAACGGGCAAATTCCGCAATCTGAAACGGAATATCTTCTCCATAAACTGTTTCAATTTTTGCCCCAAGCTGCTCAGCAAGACGAACATTTGAACGAAGGCGTTTTATATTTTCCTCGCTCATCACTGAAAAATCCGGTGTTTCTACAAACAGAGCCGTAAACTTTCCTTTGAAAGCAGAAGCCATTCTTGCGGCGGTACGGATAATTTTTGCATTAGATGGAGAAGAAGATAGACAAACAAGAATATGTTCGTCTGTATGATAATCTCCATGATTTTTAATGCGGGCATTTTCTGTGAGGATATTCACCCTGTCCGCACATCGCCGCAGTGCAATCTCCCGAAGAGCTGTCAAATTTTCTATTGTGAAAAAATTTTCTACCACCTGTTTTGCCTGGGTCTGTCTGTATACATTTCCTGTATTCAAACGGTCGATCAAATCCTGTGGTTCAATATCTATTAATTCAACCTGATCTGCATTATCAAACAGAGAATCCGGAATGCGTTCCTGTACAACAATCTCCGTAATGGATGAAACTGTATCGCAAAGACTTTCAATATGCTGAACATTGACAGTCGTATAGACATCAATCCCTGCATTCAAAAGTTCCTTAATGTCCTGATACCGTTTTGCATGACGGCATCCTTCGGCATTCGTATGAGCAAGTTCATCCACAAGGATAAGCTGTGGTTTTCTTTTCAGTGCCATGTCAATGTCGAATTCGTTCAGTATCATACCATTATAGAGAACTTCTCTTGTAGGAAGAACTTCTAAGCCATTCAAAAGAGCTGCTGTTTTGGGGCGTGCGTGGGGTTCTATATAACCGGCTACCACATCAATTCCCTGCTGTTTTGCCATATGAGCCGCTTCCAACATGGCGTAGGTTTTACCTACACCAGCCGCATATCCGAAAAAGATTTTCAAATGTCCTTTATTCCGATTTTCTTCATCGGCTTGGATTGCCTTTAATAACTGATCCGGATTGTGTCTGTTTTCGCCCATACGGTCACCTCCCTGTGCAAAAAACATTATATAGAGATTATACCACCTTTTCTTCTTTTTTTCCATTCGGGCGTGTAGCCGAAAGCAGAAAACGCTCCGAAAAATCACGCAATTTTTCGACAAATAGACCCTTCATACAATTAATGTCATTTTGCCATATCACTCTCGCTGGTTTCTCAATCGTATTGATAGGATGTACCGCATTGTCTATAGAGCCTGGAGTAATGACACTTTGCTTTATTTGAAAGGATAAGGAACAATACTCATCTTTCAAAATATCGTTGGAATTTTCTATGATAAAGCCAAAATCAAGTTTATTATTTTCCAGCCCATTTATTATTTCACTTACAGAACCGTAGAACAGGTTCAGCTCATAGTTTGGGTATTCGCTTGAAAATTGTTCTAATAGATCTGCAATAGAATCTATGATTGCAGGTGTTTCAAATCCAATCCTGAGCTTAGAATCTGAAATAAGTTTTTGGGATTGATTTTCCTTGAAAAATTTATCCAGCTTTTCCATAAGAAAATAACCATAAATAAATGCTACCAATACCACTATAAGTAAAACAAAGTCTTTCATATCACCAACTTCTTTCAAAAATTAAATATGAAAACATTTTTGAATATGTTTCGTCTCCCCAAGAACAAGCATGGTACTGCCCTTTAACAACTGCGTATCGGAACTTATTTTCAAATTCATAATATCATTTGTTTTCAGCGCCATAATATTGATGTCATATTTTTTTCGTATATCCAACTGACCGATTGTTTTTCCTATCCATTCTCCCGGTATAGATATTTCAAAGATTGCATGTTCTTCATCTAGTTCTATGTAGTCGAGAATATGATCAGCACTATAACGGATCGCAACCCAATCGGCAAGCTGCCTTTCAGGATAAACAATTTCATCTGCGCCGTTTCTTAAAAGAAATTTTGCATGAACATCACGAGATGCACGAGACACCACCATTCTTGCACCGAGTTCCTTCAAAAGGGACGTTACTTCCAATGAATTCTGAAAATCGTCTCCAATTGCCACAATACAAACATCAAAATTCCCAACACCAAGCGAACTTAAAAAATCCTCACAAGTCGCATCCCCAATCTGAGCGTTGGTTACAAAGGGAAGTACAGCATCAACTCGGGTATCTTCTTTATCTACCGCCATCACCTGATGGTGCAATTCATCTAATTTTATAGCAATATGCCGTCCGAACCTTCCCAGACCGATAAGTAATATTGATTTCATTTTTTATTCTCCTTTAACCTACTGTGATTTTTTCCTGAGGATATTTTGAACCGTTAAGCTTTTTTTCAGAAAGGGTGGCAAAAATCAAAGTCAATCCGCCCACTCTGCCCAAAAACATCAAGCAAATCAAGATTATATGAGAAACAAGTCCCAGGTCAGGAGTTATTCCCAGCGATAACCCTACCGTCCCGATTGCCGACGCCGTCTCAAACAAAGCGGTCATAAGTGGAATATCTTCTGTGCTGCTAATTACCATTCCTCCGACAAGGAATAAAACAATATACATCAAAAAAATCGTAGCTGCATTTTTGATAGTGTCATCCGGAATTCGTCTGCCGAAAAAATGAGTGTGTTCCTTTTTTCTAAATACAGATAATGCCGATGAAACGAGCACTGCAAGAGTTGTCGTTTTCATACCCCCTGCAGTAGAACCGGGCGAACCACCGATGAGCATCAGAATAATGATAAGCATTTGCCCAACTTCACTGAGTAAAGTCAAATCTGCTGTATTAAATCCTGCAGTTCTCGGCGTAACA
>OHCI01000734.1_pt1 | contig 10310 bp, 7 predicted proteins | sample 1566751 | NCBI WGS metagenome assembly OHCI01 (sample SAMEA3879609, study PRJEB24766) | human gut metagenome | biome: human-associated habitat; feature: feces | place: USA | collected 1985/1987
AACAAAGAATCTGTTTTGTATTCCATTCGCAAATTTGCCTCCCTCTGTTTTCTAAATAATATAACAATCCTACTATTAAAAAAGTTAGGATTCTTTTGTTTTTATTTATATTTTTCTAAAAAGGCGCATGGATTCATCAAATCCATACGCCTAATTTACATATTGTTATTATTCTTTCCGAATCCTTTCAACAATGCTTTCCCGACTCATCTTTTCAAACTGATACTTTGGTATCACATACGCAATCCCAACCAAAATTGGAATCATAAGCACACACGGTACTATCGTAAGATGCATCCGGAAGAAAAATGCCGTACCAAGTGTATTTGCTAAAATCTTCTCTGCCCCAAACACAACTAATAATACTGCAATCACAAATGCACCTCCCAAATATAGGAATCCCTCAGCCACTAGCATTTTCGATACCTGTTTTTTCGTCATTCCCACAACTTCCAAAAGTGCCAGTTCTTTTTTTCTGCTAATTACAGAGGTTGCTGTTGTATTAAAGAAATTCATAATGCCAATAAAAGCTAAAATAATGACAAGAAAACTACCGATCATATAATATTTGCTGACATACCGCTGAAAACTCTCTTTCATATCCAATACAGAAAACACATTGATCATATCATTTTCTTTCAAAATATTTTTATCAATGTATTCTTTTATCTGCTTGTCCTCGCCCTTCTTTGCATCAATGGCAGCATACATGGCTGATTCATTTCCTGTCTGGGTGATATACTCCTCTTCGGGAACCAATACCGTGATATAGATACAGTCCGCATACGGATAATCCAATGCATATGGCATCAGTGCTTCTCCGATGACTTCATAATCTTTTTGGTTTCCATTTTTGTAATCCATCTGAAAACTATCCCCAGTCTGATAATAAGAAACCGGATGCTCTGCATATTTATCACCATAATCTACAAGCACATAATTTCCGCTTTTAAATGTATCCCAAGAGCATTTTTCCCCTCTCCATTCTAATTTGTCAAACACTGACTCGCTGATTCCGAGAAAATGAACACTTACTGTATTGGAAGCCTTTGCATCTTTCCAAACCTGTTCTTCATAATCGGTCCAGTTTTTTTCATATTTATCTGCGAATGCTTCCCATGTTTTCAGAAGTTCCGGCTCCATCTTGTGGGTTTCCTCAGAATAATACACATATCCTGTCTTAGCACTATCAGGACATTCGTCCAGAATCTCTTTGATTTCAGGTGTAATACCGTTGAAATTCGTATTTGACAAACTTCCCGTCATCTGATCCAGTTGAAAATCGGAAGCTAAACGCACTTTTCGGTAAGAATCAAAATCATATCCCTGCACCAGCATCACGATACAGTTGACAACCACCATAGAAAGGGCGATAGAAAGCATAACAATCAATCCCTTTTTCCAATTTCGTAACACATTTTGAACTGCCATCCCCCACCAGGTTACAGAAGTATTCTTTTTTATTTTCCTATGTGCCTGTTCTCCTTCTGCCAAACGCAGAGCTTCCACAGGCGAAACTCTTTCCACCATTTTACAAGCCTGCAGACTGGAGAGATACACCGTTAAAAGCGTTAAAAGCGCTGCTGCAAGAAAAATCAGAGGATTTGCTGATACTACTGCCTGGGCAGTCTGTCCTGCCTGCGCACTAATTTCAGCATCTGCTGTCAAGGACGGAGCCATGCAAAGACCTGCAAGATAACCACAAAGCAATCCGATTGGAATACCAATAGCTGATAATCTCCACGCCTGCATACGTACAATTTTCTTCAACTGCTTTCCCGTTGTCCCCACATTCTTTAACAATCCGTAAGCCCGGATATCCGTTTTCACAGAAATGTTAAAAATATTATAAATAATCAGGTATCCAGCTAATATGACAAATAGAATCATTATAATTAAAGAAGAAAATGAAAAAGAATCCTCTTCAAAGAGATTATATGCCGGATTGACTTCCATTCCTGTCCCAGCTTTCGTAAATCCCGCTGCTTTGGATATCTTTTCCGTTTTCTTTTCCAGATTCCAAAGGTTCTTGTACCAGACAGAATACTCTTTCCCTCCATTGTAGATGCCATTTTCTAACTCTTTCTGCGTAACGGGATAACGATTCTCCTTTGCATAGGCTTCGGATACCCAGACCATCTGACCTAAAACAGCTTTATCCCCCTGCCAGAATCCACATATCTGAAACGTATCTGTCTTATATTGTTTCAGCATGGGATTTACTTCCCAGGTCAGCGTTACTTCTTCCCCAATCTTTGGTGTAACACCCAGAGATTCCAATATCGTGCTGCTAAGTGCTACTTCATTTTCTTTCTCCGGCAGTCTTCCTGTAGTTGGCAGACAATTAAAACTTTCTGCCATATTTTCATCTGCATATCGGACCTCTACGGAAAATCCAAACCGTTCGTCCATTCCAGCTCCCAGAAAAATACCGGAACCATATCGTTCCACATCTTCATCCTGTTCTATTGTTTTTTGCAATCTCTCCGCATCTTCTTCTGACAAATTCTGCGCAATAGCATGGGATGAATCCATAAATTGCTTAATTTCCGTTGCTCTTTTGGAAAGTATCATGGATACACTCCCCACAAAGAGACTTGTGAATAAAAGGGAAGTCAGCATGATTGCAATAACAGCAATAACATTCCTGGCGCGATTCATTTTCATAAAACGCCTCGTTAATAATCGTAACGTCTCTTTATTCTCTACTTTTACCATAAAATCGCCCCCTGCTATACCAGACCACTGTCTGAAACAATTTTTCCATCTTCTATCTGTAAAATCCGGTCTGCCATCTGGGCAATCTCTTCATTATGGGTAATCATAACGATGGTTTGGTGAAAACGCTTACTTGTTACTTTCAGAAGCCCTAATACGTCCTGACTTGTTTTTGAATCCAAATTTCCGGTCGGTTCGTCAGCGAGCAAAATAGCAGGTTTTGCAGCTAAAGCCCTTGCAATTGCCACTCTCTGCTGCTGTCCACCGGATAGAGCACTTGGCAGATTTTCCAATTTTGTCCGAATACCAAGTGTATCAATGATTTCGTCTACATATTTCTTTTCAATCTTTTTTCCATCCAGCTTCACAGGAAGAATAATATTTTCCCATACATTCAGCATCGGAACTAAGTTATACTGTTGAAATACGAAACCAATATTCCTGCGTCGGAAAACGGTAAGCTCTTCATCTGTCATATGGCTTAAGTTCTGTCCATCCACAATTACCTGCCCAGATGTTGGATTATCTAATCCTCCAATGATATGAAGCATCGTAGACTTTCCGCTCCCGGAAGTTCCAACAATCGCTACAAACTCCCCCTTTTCCACTTCTAAATTTACACCATCAAGGGCTTTGACTTCTGTTTCTCCTTGTCCATATATTTTTTGTAAATCTACCGCTTTTAATATATTCATGCCATCCTCCCATCAAAAAAGCCTGTATTGCTCTTTACAATACAGACTTTATCATAACAATGTCTCCATCTGGTTTCTGAAAGATCACAGTTTTGATACTATTCCTTTTTTGATATCGGGAGAAACACAGAAAAGGTAGAACCCTTTTCTCTCTCTGATGTCACTTTTATATACCCCTTTTGTGCCTGAATAATCTCTCTTGTAAGGAATAAGCCAATTCCTACTCCTGGCTGGTCTGCCACTGACAGGCTCCGATAAAACCTTCCAAATATCTTTGGTATTTCTTCTTTTTCTATTCCAATGCCATCATCAATGATATCAATCTTTACAAAAAAAGAATACTGCTCAGCTTTTACCTGAACATTTCCCCCACATGCTGTGTATTTAATCGCATTATCTACAATATTTCCGAGTGCCTCCACGGTCCATTTTGGATCACATAGAACATGCAAATCCGTGTCACATAGGCTCAGAGTAATATTCTTCTCCCTTACTTTTACGTTAAACTGCTGCTGTATGGATTCAAGCATCTGTGTAATAGTAGTATCCTCCGAATGTACTGCGATAATTCCACTCTCCATCCGTGATAATTTGACCAATGATTGTATCAGGAAATCTAATTTCTCTGTCTGCTCCAAAATGGTAGCTATCTCCTCCTGATTTTCATGATTCGTTTCAGAGAGTATTTCACCATAAATTTTCAAATTTGAAATAGGCGTCAAAGTCTGATGCGCAATGTCGGAAATAAGTTTCTGTATCACTTCTTTTTGTTCCTGTTGGTTCTTTCTTGCCAGAAAGCTACTGTCTAAATGTTGTTTCATGCTGTTTTCAAGAGCAGAATACTTTTCTTCTGATATTTCTGTCCGTTCCAGTTCTCCATCTATAGCACAATCCAGCATTTGCTGCAGCCGATTCAAAAGCTTTTTTTCTTTCTGATAAAAAATGCTATGCCAGAAGATTCCACTTAAAACAAATATTCCTACAATCAATATAATTATTTCTATCATCCATTCACCGCCCAGGTATAACCAATTCCATAAACCGTTTTGATATATTTAGGCTTCTGCGTATCATCTTCTAATTTGTCTCTGAGACGTTTAACTGCAACAGTCAGAGCATGAGCATCCACAAACTCTGTATCGCCCTGCCATACCTCGTCAATCAGGTATTCTCGCTTCACTACTTTTCCTCTGTTTTCGCACAGCACTTTCAAGAGTTTTTGTTCTGTCTTACTCAGTTCAATAAGCTCTCCATTTTTGAAAAATTCCATTTTATCGAAATAGAACTCAAAGCCATCAAGCTCCATAGAATTTTTAGCTGCTGCCTCTTTATTTCTAAGCTGCACAGACACTCTTGCACGCAAAACCATCAAACTAAACGGTTTCGTAATATAATCATTTGCCCCAGCGTCCAATCCTGTTACAATATCTACTTCCATGTTATTTACTGTAAGCAGAATAATCGGCACCTGACTATTTTTCCTTATTTCTCTTACAAAATCAATCCCATTCCCATCCGGCAAGTTCACATCTAATAAAACCAATGTGATATCTTCCTTTTTCAAGATTTCTCTAGCCTCCTGCAAAGTCTGGCACTGATAAAAGAGATAGGAATCATTCTTCAATGCGAGACGTATTCCATCATTTAATTTTTTGTCATCTTCAACAATCAGTAACTTTTCACTCATATTTTCTCTGCTTTCTTTCAAATTACGCTAATTGTATCATTGCCAGTTTTATAAATCAAATCATTAAATCAAAATCTCCGGCAGAAATTATCTTATAAACAGAAAAAAGCTCCCGAAGGGGCTTTCCACGTTTTAAATGTACACTAATTCTCTTAACAGAACCTCTTCTGCATCATTCCATATTTCCCATGAAGAATGTTGTAAATTAGTACTATCCACAACGATAACAGGTAATTTAATTATTCGTATTTTTTCCCGATAATGTAAATCGAAACTACCATACCACCTAATATCATAATTAAGAAAATTTTATTTAAAATATCCCATAAAGCTATATTGAGACAATTGATTATTATAATACCTGCAAGAGGATATAGGACAACCGTTGCAAGTGTCCATATTTTTAAAGTTGTGCAGATGTATATCCAATTTCCATTGTTAAAAGATAAACCAACTAGATGTATTCTAAAAATTCCTTGTGAAACATAATTTATCTTGTTGGCATCATAATATGTTGGTAATATGTCTTTTGCAAAGAAACAAAACCATGCACCAAATAAAAGTATTCCCCCGGTAACCAGCAATATATCCCCTTTCATCTCAGCTAATGAACTTCCAGATACAACTAACATAATAATTTCTGTAATAGATATAAAAAAACATAACAAATATGCTAATATCCAGTTTTTTCTATGCTGATGAATAGAATTCCTAACAGCCATATCGAGAGAGCCTACTACCAATTCCTCGACTTCTTTTGTATCAATATTTTTCTGTGTATCTATTTTTTCTCCACGTAACAATTCTGTAACGGTAACATCTAATATATCAGCTATTGGTATGAGTAATACGACATTGGGCATACTAAGACCACGTTCCCATTTGCTAACTGTTTTATCTGATACATATAATTTTTCAGCCAAATCCTTTTGAGTTAAATTCTTTTCCTTTCTTAATTCGGTTACAAATAAACCAAATTTTTCATTACTAATTTGATACATACATCCACCTCCTGCACACATATTATAATGGGAGTACGCATAAATCAATCGACCAGCAGTAGAATTGCAGAATATTAACACAAAATTCATCAAATAATCTCCCCATCATGATTATTTCTATAAAGTTATCTTCGAATATTTTTTAAGGCATACTATGGAATAATTAAATCGGCAACTTATGACTATGACGGAAAAAACCAGCCTTCCGGAACTTAGAAAAAGTCACCTGATATGGAATTGTAATTCGATTCTTCTTAGAACTCTTATAAACACAAAAGCTGAACAAATAGGATTTTTCTTCCTACCTGTTCAGCTCTTTGTTTACCTGTAAATCAATTCATTTAACACAATCTCTTCTGCCATATTACGAATACCATTTACTGCTCTGACCCATGCCATCTGGTCACGAGCTTTCAATTCTTCCGTAATGCTCTGCCTCTCCATCATCTGACGCACCAGAATACCCATCCTCTCCTGTGCTTCGTTGTCTACAGCATTCAGATGTTCTGTCAGTCTGTCTTCCAACATATACAGTGAATACATTGCCGGACGATGCTCTTTCAGATATGTTTTCCGCATCATTCCATATTTCCCATAATGCGGTTCTTCATCTGTACTGACAAGATTCGGATAGTAAATTCCGTCTGCGCCAAGTGTGTAGGTTCCACCCATTTTTTCAAATGTGCTTTTCATGTGTTATTCCTCCTTGAAATCAGCGATGTCCTTAGATCATCGCATAATATTTCAGGGCAGCCTTGATAGCATCTTCTTTCTCTTTCGGGCATTGTGGAACTCTTGCATTTTCTGATTTTGGAAGATTATAGTTTTCTCCCACTTCAATTCCACATTTGCGTTTTACCTGAGAAATATATAAACTTGAAACCTTCAAGCCAAATTCTTTCAGCACATAATCTTTGATTTCCTGATAGGTTGCTTTCAACTCGGCACTGGTGGCATCCAGCTCGTCCAGGTCTAAGTCAATCTCTATCGTGTCATCTGGTTTTTGTTGGGACAAAAGAACAACCGTCTCGACGTGCACACTCTGTGGGAACTGATCCACACCTCTACACATCTTGATCTCGTATCCATTCGCACACAGATACTTCAGATCTCTCGCCAATGTCGCACTGTCACAGCTTACATACACAACCTTCTCCGGCTGCATCTTCACGATCGTCTCCAGCAGTGTCTCGTCACAGCCCTTTCTCGGTGGATCCACTACGATCACGTCTGCATGAGCTGTCTCACCATTATGCTCTCGCTCATACTCTGCATAATATTCCGGCAGAACTTCTTCTGCCTTCCCAACGAAAAATTCTGCATTATCAATCGCATTGATCTTTGCATTCTCTTTTGCATCATCGATTGCCTGCGGCACAATCTCAACTCCGTAAACCTGTTTTGCCTTCTGGGCAAGGAAGAGGGAAATCGTTCCGATTCCGCAGTACAAATCCCACACGGTTTCATCACCTTTGAGGTCTGCATATTCAAGTGCAAGTCCGTATAGTTTCTCTGTTTGTACCGGATTTACCTGATAGAATGATAATGGGGAAATCTGATATTTTACATTTCCGATGTAATCTGTAATATATCCCTGTCCCCAGAGAATTTCATAAGAATCTCCCATAATTACATTATCTCTTCGTGTATTCGGACTGATCGTGATACTTGTCATGCCCTCAATCTGAATAAGCTTTTCAATCAGACGCTCTGCTTTCGGAAGTTTCTTTCCGTTGATCACAAGACAGACCATAATTTCTTTTGTCTTGAAGCCATAGCGGATCAATGCATGCCGGATCAGACCTTTTCCAGTCTTCTCGTCATACGATTTGATCTTGTTTTCACGCATATATTGTAAAATGATCTCGAGAATCTCTTTGTTCTGCTCTACGCCAAGAGCGCAATCTGTGTTTGCAATGATATCATGTGTTCTTCCGGCATAGAATCCCGTGATCGGATTGCCTTCTTTGTCCGTTCCGAACGGGAACTGTGCTTTATTACGATATCCAAACGGATTCTCCATTCCGACAACCGGCTGCATCACAGCTTCAATCTGCTCTTTTGTAAATCCACCGATTCGTTCCAGATTTCCGCGGATCTTCTGATCTTTAAACACAAGCTGACGATCATAAGACATTTCCTGAATCTGGCAGCCTCCGCATCTTCTGGCAAATGCACACTTTGGTTCTACGCGATATTCTGACGGTGTGATGACTTTCATTAATCTGGCATAGCCATAATTCTTCTTTGCCTTCATGACTTTCGCTTCAACCACATCACCGATCACTGCGTCTTTGATAAAGAGCGTGTAACCATCCACATGGCCAATTCCTTCCCCGCTCACTCCGATATCTGTTATTTCAACTGTTACAATATCATTCTTATTCATACTTTTCTCTCTTCTATTTTACTCTTAATTATACAAATAGCCACTGCTCACATAGAATCTGCAAACAGTGACACTTGTTATTCTCATTGTTAAATTTAATCCTCAGATGCTCTTCTTAAGTTAGACTCGAACAGACGATTATATCCAAGCCAGTCTGTTCCTGTTTTTCCTTTGAACAGCTCTGTCAATGTCTGAAGCTTTGCATCTGTTGAATCTGCCATGTTCAGTGCAACTGCCTCTGCCAGTGCAGGCTTCTTTGGAGAACCGTATTCCAGTTCACCGTGATGTGCCACGATACAATGCTTTAGCTCATGTGCAAGCTTCTCCGGAAATCCTGGAATGGAACGGATTGCATCATTGATCATCCCAACACCGATCACGATATGTCCGATCAGCTGTCCCTCATCTGTATAATCATTGTCCGGAAAATCAGAAAGTTCTTTCACTTTTCCAATATCATGAAGAATTGCAGAGCTAAGGAGCAGATCTCTGTTCAAAATAGAGTAGCTTGTTGCAAAATAATCACACATACGAGTTACACTGAGTGTATGTTCAAGCAATCCCCCGGAAAATCCGTGATGTACTGTCTTCGCTGCGGAATGTGCCTTGAATTTTTTGATAAATGCTTCATCTTTTATATAGTAGAATTCCAACACCTGTCTTAAATATTTGTTAGAGATCTGACGAATATAAGCTGTCAGCTCCTCGTACATTCCATCAACACTTTTCTCTGTTGTCGGCATATAATCTGCCGGATTGTATTCTCCCTCTTCCGCCTTTCTGATCTGACGGATGTTCAACTGAAGATTTCCGTTATAATTGATCACATCTCCAAAAACTTCAATAAAGTCCTTCTCATCATAATCTGCGATTCCCTGGGAGTTCGGATCCCATACTTTTCCATCTAATGTTCCTGTCTTATCCTGAAGAATCAGATTATCATACGGCTTTCCATTTCTTGTCTCTGCGGAACGCTTTCCTTTACAAAGATATACATTCCTGATTGTTTCTCCCTCGCATAATCCATCTATAAATCTCATTTTCTGCCTCTTTCACTTATTATTCTTTACTTTCAATCATAACATCAAATTTAATATCTACATATCCTTCAGATCCTCGGCGTTTCCCTTCCACTTTGATCTGATCTCCTGCTTTCAGCGTCAACATCAGTTTACGGTAAGCACTCATGCTTACAATTTTCTCTCCATTCACAGAACAGATCACATCTCCACTCTGTATGCCCGCTGCCATTGCAGGTGAATCTGCTGCCACGTCAATCACATAGATTCCTGACGGCATGCCCTCTTCTTTCTGAATTCCACTTGTCACTGCTGTTCCTGACACACCGATATATGGTACACTTGCACCGTTCGCTAACAGCTGGATAACCAACTTCAGATCTGAGATCGCATAAGCATTTGCGGTACGTACTCCCCGGTCTTTCCAAATATCAGAAGAAATCATTCCGATCACTTCTCCATCCAGATTGAATAAAATACCCGTTCCTTCGGATGCACTGCTCATATCGGTCGCAATCACGCTATACTCTCCGTCGCGTCCGATTTCTTTATAGTTTGACGAACTGACAATTCCGTATCCGCTTCCTCCGGCATAACCGAAAATATTTCCCAGTGCGAATATAACATCACCCTGTTCTGTCAGATTCGAATTGCCAAGTGATGCTACACTTGAAGCACTCCATGTGGCATCTGAAAGGCTTTTTTTATCTACCGCAAATATTGCAAATCCACTATTTTTATCCTTTTTTTTCAGGCTTGCCTTATATTCCGATTTATCTGAAAATGTAACGCACCACTCTT
>OHCI01000738.1_pt1 | contig 10219 bp, 9 predicted proteins | sample 1566751 | NCBI WGS metagenome assembly OHCI01 (sample SAMEA3879609, study PRJEB24766) | human gut metagenome | biome: human-associated habitat; feature: feces | place: USA | collected 1985/1987
GTTTGGATAAAACTGAAAATCTCCGTGCTTGAATTTTGCACAGTCAGGAAAGCGGACTGAATGCAAATCATTCAGTTCGCTTTTGTATTTATTTAAAATTATCCCCAAAATTTCCAACAAATCCAATACGAGTTAAAACGATAACCACGTTTTCTTTTTGTGCAGAATATAAAATGAGGAGTATTGAAAATGTTACCGTTAATTTCCGTTTTGATCCCCGTTTATGAGGTGGAGGAATACCTCGACCGCTGTGTGCGGTCGGTCTTGGCGCAAACGTATGAAAATTTTGAGATCGTGATGGTCGATGACGGTTCTAAGGATCGTTCTGCCGAGATCGCGTCGCGGTATGCCGAGGAGCATGAGAATATCCGTCTCATTCGCTCAGAACATGTAGGCGTTTCGCACGCACGAAATATACTTTTAGAAAATGCAAAAGGAGAATATGTGTTTTTTCTGGATTCAGATGACAATATGAATCCACGAACTTTAGAGGTTCTTTATAATCTACTTAAGGAAAAAAATGCAGATATCGTACAGTGTGAAATGAAAAAAATGTGGAAAACACAGGTGTTAAACACATCAGCATACATAGAAGTTTACAAAAATGACATTGTGGAGAGGTTTTGTTGTTGGCAATCAGGACTTTTACGGTGTATGCTAGCAGCTAAACTATATAAAAAAACAATGTTTTGTAATGTGCACTTTCCTGAAGGTAAGACGCATGAAGATGAGGCAACTATGCATCGAATATTAGAAAATGCACATTGTGTGGTTTGTACATCGGAGGCGTTCTATCAGTATTATTATAATCCGAACAGCATCACAAAACGCAAATTTTCCGATGATCGATATGATATTTTAGATGCGATGGAAGATCGACTTTTGTTTTGCCTTGAGAGAAATCTTGATTTTGCAGCGGATATGACACGACTCCATATGCTTTTATTGGTAATTGAACTATATCGTCGCACAGTTAATGAAGTTGGGACGGGGGCAGAGGCGCTCATATGGTTGAATAAAAGAAGTTGTACTTTAATTGATGACTTATTGACGACAAATTATTTCAATAGTGAAATATGTACGCTGTTTACTGTATGGCAAGCCAATCCGATGCAAGGAGAGTTGCCTAATTTTAAGGTGATATCAACGGATTGTTGGAATAAAAGGTGTGATATATCATGAAAAGATCACCGCTCATACGGTTTTACACCGATAATAAAAAAGACCTTTCCGGGCTCTTTGTTATTTTGCTCATCTCGTTTTTGGCGGGTCTGCTCAAAATGGCATCTTCTATGCTTTGGGGACGAGCCGTTGACCTTGGCACAGCGGGGGAGATACACGGTATGCTCGTCGCGGCAGGGCTCATGGCGGGCGTGATTTTGATCGACTGCGCGCGTACGGCGGTGCATTATCACATCATCGGGCACGTTACGGAGAACATGTTTTTGAACATTCGCTCTATGGCGTTCCATAAGATCACCCACGCGGATGTGGGCGTGCTGGAAAGCAAATTTCGCACCGGCGACATCGCCACGCGCATCACCACGGATATTGATTATCTCAGCAGCTTTGCCGCCGGCAGCGTCAGCGATTTTTCCCGCCGCATTTTTCAGGCTGCGTTTGCCATCATCGGCTGCTTCTTTTTGAGCTGGCAGCTGTCGCTCATTTACTGCGTTATCCTGCCGGTGTCCCTTTGGGCAATCAAGAAAGTCAGCGTGCCGTTCCGCGCGCAAAGTAAGCGCTCTTTAGACGCGACCGGCGCGGCGATGAACACGGCTTCGGACGCCATCAGCGGCATTTTGACCGTGAAAGCATTCGGCTTGGAGAATGAGCGCACGGAGAAGTTCCACGGATCTGTGCAGCGCGCCTGCACAGAGACCGAGAAAAGCGAAAAGACCAACATGAAAATGACGGGTGTGAAATACGTCGCGACCGTTATTCAGACCATGGCGCTGTTTCTGCTCGGCTCCGTGCTTGTCACGAACGGCACCATCACGGTCGGTACGATGATCGCGTTCATCACGCTGAGCAGCTACATCAACGACCCGTTCAGCATGATGGACTACATGATCAGCACCATGAAGCGCGCCTCGGCCACGGCACAGCGCATTTACGAGGTGCTGGATATTCCAGACGAAAAAGCGGGCACGGTTAAATCTATCGTTTCCGATGAACCGTGCGCCGCGGAGGACATCACGTTCTCCTATACAGAGGAAAAGCAAATTTTAAACGGGCTTTCCGTGCATATCGGCAAGAATCAAAAGGTCGCCGTCATCGGCTCGAGCGGCTGCGGTAAGAGCACATTGTTAAGTCTTATTTGTCGTTTCTATTTACCCGACAGCGGCAAATTAACACTGTTCGGCGAAGACAGCAAAGACTGGGACGCCGACGCTTTGCGGCAGAACATGGCGATCGTCACGCAGGACGCATACTTGTTTGACGGTAGTATTTATGAGAATATCGCATACGGTTGCCCCGGTACGACGCGCGCAGAATGTGAAGCCGCGCTGAAAGATGTCGGGTTGTGGGAATTCGTCTGTTCTTTCCCGGACGGCATGGATCACGAGATCGGCGAGATGGGCGGGCAGCTCTCCGGCGGTCAGAAGCAGCGGCTGTGCATCGCCCGCGCCATGGCGCGCAAAGCGCCGCTGGTTTTACTTGATGAAGCTACCTCCGCGCTCGATGCACAGACTGAAAAAGCGGTGCAGAAAGCGCTCGATAAATTGCTTGTCGGGCGTTCGGCGGTTATCGTTGCGCACAGATTGACGACTGTGCAGAACGCGGACTATATCTATTGTTTAGAAGCCGGGCGCGTACTCGAGGAAGGCACGCCGCGCGAGTTGTTAGATAAAAAGGGCAAATACTACGAAATGTGCCGGTTGCAGGGGCTTGTAAAGGAGGCGGCGGTATGAACGCATTGATATTAAACGTCAAACGCTTCGCGCGTGGCTTCTCATATTTTGGCAAAGCGCGCAAAACCTATATTTTCGGCGCGATTTTCGCCGCATTTGAGCTTGCGTTATTGTTCACGACGCCGTATATCAATCAGGAGCTCATCGACATCGTGACGGGCGAAAAGGACGGCAATATCGTCGCGACGCTTGCCATTTTGCTTTTGGTGTTCCTGTTGTTCGTGCCGCCGGTCGTGTACGGCAAATACATGCAGATCACGGCGACGGCGAAAGGTACGGCGGAGCTGCGCGAGAAGTTATTTCACCACATATTAAAAATGCCGTACAGCCGCGTGACGCAGTATAAATCCGGCGATTACATCACACGCCTTTCGGACGATGCCGCACGCACCACGGGCATTTTCAACGCGCACTATTTCAACCATTTCGTGCGCTTTCTCGTGGTGTTCCCGGTCACGCTCGTGCTGCTTATCGTCAATGATTGGCGTATCGCGCTTGCGGGTGTTGTGTACGGCACGATCAATCTGATCCTCTCCCTATACCTCAATCCGCTGACGAAGCGCATGGAGGGGGAGGCGAAAACGGAAGTCGTGCGCTCGGCGTCATTCCTTATCGAAGCGCTGCGCGGCATACCAGTCGTGCGTGTGTTCACTTTGCATGCGGTCTTAGCCGAAAAGTACGAGATGATTTGTAAAAATATCCGCGAAAAGCGCATCAAGTTCCGCACCGTGAACGGCATTACATACGGCGTGGTGGATTTCTTCTCGCAATCTGCGCAGGCAGTCGGGTTTATTCTCGGCGTTCTGCTCGCAGGGGACGGCGTGTCTGTCGGCAGTGCGGTGTTCAACGCGACGCTCATGGGCATGATGGCGGATTCCGTGTATCATTTGAGCACATATTTATTGCTCGTGCAGCCGAATCTGGTCGCTATGCAGCGCGTGTTCGACTTGCTCGACGAGCCGGAAGAAATCTATGCAGAAACGAAAAATACACCGAGCATCGGCAATATTGCCGTAACATTCAAGAATGTCGGCTTTTCGTATGACGGCGAAAAGCAGGTGCTGAACGGCATCGACCTTACCGTAAAGCGCGGCGAGCATTTGGCGCTTGTCGGCGGCTCGGGCGGCGGAAAATCGACCGTCATCAAGCTGATGGAGGGCTTTTACCGCCCGACCTCCGGCGAAATTTACTACGGTGATACGAACAGCACTGCGCTCACCGAAGGCGAGATTCGCGATCTGTTCGCCTATGTGCCGCAGGAGTGTACACTGTTCGACGGCAGCATCGGCGAGAATATCGCGCTCGGCAAGCCCGGTGCGACAAAAGCAGAGATCGAGCGCGCAGCGGCGCTCGCCGACCTCAAGGATTTCATCGAGAGTCTGCCCGAAAAGTACGATACGTCCGTCGGTGAACGCGGCGGGCAGCTTTCCGGCGGACAGAAGCAGCGCGTGGCGATTGCCCGCGCGTTGCTCAAAAACGCGCCGATCTTACTTTTAGACGAAGCCACCGCCGCGCTTGATTCCGCCGCGGAAAAGGAAGTGCAGCGCTGTCTCGATACGGCCTCGAACGGCATGACGACCGTGACCGTCGCGCACCGCCTTTCCACCGTGCGCAATGCCGACCGCATTCTTGTTTTGGAAGCCGGCAAGGTTGTGGAAGAGGGTACATTTGACAAACTGCTCCGTTTAAACGGCAAATTTAAGAAGCTTTATGATGACCAGGGCACCGTAAAATAAAAATGAAAGAGCGAGGGACAAAACACAGGAAAATGTCAAGCGACGAGAGGAAAATCTCGTTTTTTGCGGGTGGGTAAACTGAGACCGGCGACTTGCGCAGGTGTAAGCCCGTTCAAAGCGGAATGAGGACGAACAAAGTTAAAGAAGAACACAAACATGGAGATCAGGTTATTAGCGCTCTCAAAGGAAGAAAAGCCCTGCTTCTGGTCCGTTGCAAAAATTAGTAGATAGTGGGATAATAGAATTGTTCCCATTAAATGAATGAAAATATGAGTAAGAGTTTAACGATACTGATATTACCATTCATTCTGATTTTCTCCTTCGATAGCAATTTTTTCTTCAATCATATCTTGCACTTCGTCAAGTAACTTTTCTAAGTCGATAATAGGTTTTTCCATTTCACATCACCTCAAATTCTTCTATGTAAATTTTGTTGTAGCCGCAGCCGTACTCGAAATATTCGTTACCGTTGCTATCCGTGTATAAGTCATATGTAGTAACGGTAATACGTCCGCGGTTGGTTATGGCAAGTTGAACTTCCTTTTCGGTCGCGTAAACGATATTGAAAGTAATAAACGATTCACCATCAAAATATTGATATTCAGCCATAGTTTTATCTCCTTATACCGCTTTGTACCATACGGAATATTCAACTTCGATATCTCGTCCGTTGTATTCGTAATACATTGTCACGTAACCGCTGTATTCGTTTTCTTTGCCTATAATCTTGTGGCAGTGCTTTCCGACGTCATCGAACGCTCGCGTATAACGTTTGCCGTCTTGCGAAGTGCATTTACAGAACAACGTGCCTTCGTCGTTAAGGAATCCGAGACCGGAAATCTTGTAGTCGGAGTTACCTCTGGCTTTTCTAATGGAATAAACTACTTTTTTCATTTTGGATTTTACCTCCATTTTTTATTTTCTGCCTTTCGGCAGGGGCAAAGGAGCATAAGTCGAAACGCACTCAAAATGAAAATGCAGTTGCAGTAGAGAAAATCAATCGCCAAAGAATTTGAGCGAAAAATACTATCGTAAAATGAAACAGAGCCAAGCTCTTTATCGAGTCTGACTCTGTTCTTCAATATTACAATTTTAAGTAGTATTTTTCCGTGCGGTTGATTTTCTCGCTGACTTATGCTACAACCGCCACCACGAAAGGCAATAAAAAATGAATGCGAATATTGTTTGTGTGGTAATTGAATAGGGTGTTCTAACGAGGTTAAGTAAAGGTGCCTTTGTCAAAAAATTAGAATTTGCGCGAACCCTTTTTCGATGGAAGATATACAGATGTATTCGATTGCTATAATACGAATCTCTGCGCGATAAGCAATTTTTTCTGAAATCAGCCAATATTAAATTAAATGAAAAGAAAGTTATTACAGTGCCCTCAGCAGAAATGCCATATACAATGGAAGCGTCAGAACTTGCCCCATGCGACCAACATTATAGTCTCCAAGCTTGATGGCGCTGCTGACGTGATATTTTTCCGGATGATTCAAAATCGTTTTTGTACTCTTGATGTTGCCGGTCGCCGCTTTTACTTCCACGAGCGTACACTCGCCTTTGTAGCGGATTACAAAATCTACTTCCAAGCCGGAATCCTTGTGAAAATAATAGAGCTTCCGTCCCATCTTTGTAAAAATATCGGCAATCAGGTTTTCAAAGATGGCACCTTTGTAGCCGAAAAGATTACCCTGCAGAATGTCATACTGCGTGCCGTCTTCCAGCATACTGACGAACAGACCCATATCGCGCATATATACCTTGAAAGTGTCCTCTTCAGCGTTGCCGTCTAGCGGCAGTTCGGTAATGGAGAGGTTATAGCAGCGGGAGATGATTCCCGCATCCTCGATCCATTGCAGGCTCCCGGCATATTTTGCAGCTGTGGAGCCTTTTCGGACAACAGAATACTGGAATTTCTTATTTTCCTTGGCTAACTGACGGGGGATGGACTGGAAGCACTCCTTGATGCGGGACTTGTCTTTCTTTTCCGCGTATTTCACCATGTCGTCTTCATAAGAACGCACGATGTCACGCTGGATACGCAGCACTTCGTTCATCTGCTTGCTGTCCACAAAAGTCTGTACCGCATCCGGCATTCCGCCGACGACGGCATATTGCAGCAGGAGCTGCTTCATGCGGCTGTGTAATGCGTCCGGCACCGGCGTTTCCGTATCCAATGCTTTTTGCAACATATCAATGACCGGCTCGGAGATCCCGTTTGCCCACAGGAATTCCTCAAAATCTAGCGGATACATATCAATTACGGTTTCCGAACCTACGGGAACTGATTTCGGCTCCTTGCCATAGCCTTTTACACCGAGCAGAGAGCCGGTGCCGATCACATCGTACCGACCGTCGATCCGAAAGAATTTCAATGCGGTTCGGGCCTCGGGGCAATCCTGTATCTCGTCCAACACCAGAACGGTCTCTCCGGTCTCGAAAACCGCCTCTTTTCCAAGCAGCGCAGAAAGCAGCATGACAATGTTGTCAATGTCCAGAGATCCCGCAAAAACGGAAGCATAGTCCGGATTCTCGAAGAAATTCAGATAGACCACATGCTTATAATTTTTCTTAGCAAACTCCAGCACGGAAAAGGTTTTTCCGCACTGTCTGCATCCTTTAATGATCAATGGTTTGTGTCCCGGTGTGTTTTTCCATTCAGTCAATCGCTTTTCTATTTTTCGTTTTAACATCGCGGCTCCCTCCGAATCGTTTTCCTAACTTTGCGCATAGCATATCACAAATTGTGAACTTTTTCAAGGGACTTTGTCTATGAATTGCAAACTTTTTAAGACGACTTTTTGCGATAAAATAAAGCTTTTTAAAACGACTTTTTGCAAAAACTACGAAAATGCAACGCTTACTCCGTGTTTTCAGCATTTATCCCATGTAGTAGTCAAGAAAAGTAGACACGAAAAATATTTATTTTTGATTTGCTTTTTCAAAAGTAGACATGAGGAATATTTTTGCAGAAGTTGTTTTTTCAAAAGTGGACACGGACAATAATTTTTGCCGAAATCCTTTTTCAAAAGTGGACACGATGATTCGAAGCCTTGTAATGTCCTTGTTTGCAAGGGATATCTGCAATATAAGAAGGAAGTTTGTCGCTATATTGGCAGAAAGCGATAACTTCCAGTTTGTCGATGATTGTCAACTGGGATAATGTCATAGGGCATTGTTCCGAAATTTTTTCATAACCCTCAAGAAAGTGGTCTTGATAGAATGCTTCGATTCATGCTATACTAAAACCAGTTTTAATATTAGAAATAGAAAGCTATTGCTGATTATATCGACTATTACAATAACAGCAGGATCCAAGCGAAAACAAAATGGATGCCTCCCTCTAAATTCAGGGAAGCATCCATGATGGAAGCTTAATTATTCAATTTTGAACCGGTGTCCAGAAAAATGGTGATATTCTCAGAATTTCATCTGTCTGCATATTCTGGCACCATTGACATAAATGTCATTTGCCAGTTCTGTAACAAGCCGCATATCCTGCCAGGTTTCACACTTATTCCCCATAAAAGTAATGTTATCAAAATGGACATCATGGACACGTACTTCTTCTGTCGGTGTCTGATACCCCCGGATCATGGAGACCGGGATATCTCCGTTCAGCACCTGGATATTATCAAAATAGATATCATTAATCTCTCCTTTGGCAAGCTGTTCCGTATATTTGCAAAGCAGAACCTTAATATCGAACAGTTTCTGTTCTGCCTGCTCTACTCTGATATTTTTATAATGTATATCATGAACATGGCCGCCATCTGCCTGATGGATGGAAATCGCCGCACCACCCATGTTTCCTTCATACTGGCAGTGTATAATATCACAATCCTCAAATACTAGGTCGTGGATTTCGCTCTGGAGGGCATAACCAAGCTCTATGGCATTACCGGGTTCTGCATTCCAGATCACGTTATTGTGAACACGCACTTTTGTTACGTCGCGTACCGTTGACGGATCTTCAAACAATCTTTGGGATTTGATGCAGATACTGTCGTCTGTGGAACGGATAAAGCAATTTTTTACCTCTACGTCCTGGCTGCTCGTAATATCAATACCGTCTCCCGTTACAATCCTCGACATAATATTCATATCATCAATCACAACATGGTCACACGCCGCAGGAACTACATGCCAGGAAGGACCGTCTACAGCAGTAAAGCCTTTTAAGAGTACATTATTACACCACTTGGCATAGATAAAGAAACGGTGTGCATTACTGTCCGGCAGATGCCAGCAGGCTCCGTTGATAATTCCGTTTCCTACAATGGAAATATTGTCACAATGGTCTGCGTATACACAACCTGATACAACAGCACCTTCCTCTATGTAAACCGTATCATTGGACTTTAAGGTAAGAACTCCTACATTATATACCTTGCCCTTTTCAAAGCAGATGGTGGTATCTGCCGGCTTCTCAATCCTGTGCGAGCAAAGCACAAACAATGCATCATGAAGACCACCATCTGTCTCTACAGTAAACTTTCTCGGTTCATCAAGATGGATATGGACTGTTTCTCCTTTTACAAAAGGAACTATGCCAAAGCTGGACGGACGGATTTCAAGTTTTTCATATGGTGTATGGATTGAAATCTCCAGATCATACGCTTCGTTATCTACTACTACAACATAGTCAAACGAATCTGTATGGTATACCACACGCTCTGTTCCGTTGCAGGTAACACTGTATTTTGTTGATTTTTCCAATTCATCTACAGATTTTAAAATAAATCTTGGTTCCTTGACCGGGTCCGGATTAGGATAATAAATCAAATCATTTTCAAAATCCTTCATATCTCTTTTCTCCTCGCTCCATCATAAATACTTATAATTCATACTGCCTATAATCAATTACCAGAGCTATTATTTAATTCTTCGTTAATCTCTTTGAGAATCTGATCACCACCCTGATTCTTCCAGTTTTCAACAAAAGTATCAAATTCGCTGATATCTGCTTTTCCCATAATAATCTTTGCAAATGTTTCTTCTTCCATTTTTTCAGGTTAGCCCATTTTGCCTGCATGGTTTCTGTCTGACCGCTATATGCATTATAAACCGGTATATAGGTAGTGTCAAGAGTTATGCGCAAAATTGATTACATCTCTGGTAGAAATCTATTACAGCGGGCGGCTTAACCGCCCCTTGATTACTTTTCAGCAGGCAGGGCGCAAATGGTCAAGGGCGGCGGTGCTGGTCACGGCGCTGGGCGCTTCGCTCTACCAGACCGCCGACCTCGGCATCGCGCCCTACGATTACCTTTCCCTCGGTCTGCGGGACTACACACCCTGCCCGTACTTCGGGTGCCGCATCTTCACCGATGCGCTCAGCGCTCTGCTGTGCTGGCTGCTGGGTGGCCTTGTGGGCCTTGGCACCTTGATCTGTGCGTTCTGCCTTGGGCCCTTCATCCAGTTCTTCGATCGGACGTTCTCCCAGAAGGTGCTGCAATACAAACCGAACAATTGAGAAACCCCGCGGCGTCAAAGCATTGAACAGCACCCCACTTGTTAGACAGTATGATATACTATCTAACAAGTGGGGTGTTTTGCTATGCCAAAA
>OHCI01000757.1_pt1 | contig 10018 bp, 10 predicted proteins | sample 1566751 | NCBI WGS metagenome assembly OHCI01 (sample SAMEA3879609, study PRJEB24766) | human gut metagenome | biome: human-associated habitat; feature: feces | place: USA | collected 1985/1987
TGCGCTCCAGAAGGTCGTTTTCACCGCCCTCTTCCTTAATGACCTTAGAGGCTGCCATGGAGTGCACGCGCACGTGCTCGTGCAGCTCCTGACGGTCTGCGCCGCGCTTTGCGGCGTCCATCATGATGTTTTCCGTCGCCATGAACGGCAGCTCGCGGCGGAGGTGCTGCTCGATGACCTTCGGGTAAACCACAAGGCCGTCCGCAACGTTCATTACAAGGTTCAGGATCGCGTCGGTCGCAAGGAAAGCTTCCGGCACGCTGATGCGCTTGTTCGCGGAGTCGTCCAGCGTGCGCTCAAACCACTGCGTAGAAGCGGTAATCGCCGGGTTCAGCGCGTCTACGACAATGTAGCGTGCAAGGGAGGCGATACGCTCGCTGCGCATCGGGTTGCGCTTATACGCCATGGCGGAGGAACCGATCTGGTTCTTCTCAAACGGCTCTTCCACTTCCTTCAGGTGCTGCAGAAGACGGATGTCGTTCGAGAATTTTGCGGCGCTCTGCGCGATGCAGCTCAAAACGTTCAGCATCTGGCTGTCAAGCTTACGCGGGTAGGTCTGTCCGGAGACGGCAAAGCAGCTTTCATAGCCCATTTTCTCGGCAATCTTCGCGTCGATCTTTGCGGCCATTTCATCGTTGCCGTCGAAAAGCTCAAGGAAGCTTGCCTGTGTGCCCGTGGTGCCCTTGGAGCCGAGCAGCTTCGCTTTGCTGAGCTGATACTCCACGTCTTCAAGGTCCATCAGAAACTCCTGCATCCACAGCGTGGCGCGCTTGCCCACGGTGGTCGGCTGTGCCGGCTGGAAGTGGGTGAAGGCGAGCGTGGGCAGGTCTTTATATTCTTCCGCAAAATGGGAAAGAATGCGGATGACATTGACGAGCTTCTTCCTAACAATCTTCATGGCTTCCGTCATGATGATGATGTCGGTGTTGTCGCCGACATAGCAGCTTGTTGCGCCGAGGTGGATGATGCCGGCGGCCTTCGGGCACTGCTGGCCGTAGGCATACACATGGCTCATCACGTCGTGGCGCACAAGGCGCTCGCGCTCTTCGGCGACTTCGTAGTTGATGTCCTCGGCGTGTGCCTTCAGCTCATCGACCTGTTCCTGTGTGACCGGCAGACCGAGCTCCATTTCGCTCTCTGCAAGGGCGATCCAAAGGCGGCGCCAGGTCTTGAACTTCATGTCCGGCGAAAACAGGTACTTCATCTCTTTGTCGGCATAGCGGGAGGACAAGGGGGATTCATACGTATCTCTCATGTTTATCTTTTCCTTTAATCAAATAAATAACAAACGGAAAATGCGGCAATAAACCGCGTAAACGGAGCCTCCGCGTTTTCGGGGACTCCGTTTCGTCATATGCTTTACAGTCAGTTCAGGCCGATGCGCTTCATCATTTCGGCATAAGCCTCTTCCACACCGCCCATGTCGCGGCGGAAACGGTCCTTATCGAGCTTTTCATGGGTGTTGATGTCCCAGAAGCGGCAGGTATCCGGGGAAATCTCGTCTGCGAGGATAATCTCGCCGTCGGAGGTCTTGCCGAATTCGATCTTGAAGTCGATGAGGTCAACGCCGATGCTCTTGAAGAACTCCAGCATGAGCTCATTGACCTTCAGAGCCATCGAGCTGATCTTATCAATCTCCTCCTGCGTTGCAAAGCCGGCAGCGAGGATATGGTAATTGTTGACCATCGGGTCGCCGAGATCGTCGTTCTTGTAGCAGAACTCCAGGACCGGTACGCGCATGGGGGTGCCTTCCTCAAGGCCGAGGCGCTTAGAGAGACTGCCGGCTGCCTTGTTGCGGACGATGACTTCGAGCGGAACGATGCTGACCTTGCGCACGACGGTGTCGCGGTCGGAAAGCTCTTCTACAAAGTGGGTCTTGATGCCGTGCTTTTCAAGCAGCTGGAACATGAAGTTGGACATACGGTTGTTGACAACGCCTTTGCCGACGATGGTGCCCTTCTTGAGGCCGTTGAACGCGGTCGCGTCATCTTTATAGGAAACGATGCAATAATCCGGGTTCTCCGTTGCGTAAACTTTCTTTGCTTTGCCCTCGTAGAGTAATTCGGTCTTCTGCATAATACATTACCATACCTTTCTTCATTGAGCGTTTGGCGCGGGCGAAAAGCCGAAAACGGCAAAATTTTCTCCCGTGCATTATCATACACTTTAATTCTATAGAAAAGTGCACCGAATGTCAATCTTTTTCCGAAAACCGCCGTGCAAGAATTCGTACAATTTCAGGGTATAAGACGAAAGAATACTGGTGCTTTTACAACAAAAGAAAGTGAACTTGCAGAATTGAAACAGGTTTCCTTCAAAATTCATCGCTTTGCGGTGCTGAAACTTTTTTGAAATTTTTCGCAAAAACATATTGAAAACACGAAAAACCTGTGGTAAAATGTAAGCGTTTTCAGGAAACGGGCAAAAAGGCCCAAAAGACCGAAGGGAGTTCTTTTTGCAGGATTTAAAGGTAAAAACTGCGTTTCCTGTGCTTTTCTTATTTTTCAATCTATTTTCTAAGGAGCGATCGTTATGTCTTATGTAAGCGAACAGCTGGAACACCTTAAAAAGTTGAATTCCAATGAGCCGGAATTCATTCAGGCTGCAACGGAAGTTCTCACCACTTTGGAGCCGGTCATTGAAGCAAACCCGCAGTATGAGGCTGCCGGTATCTTGGAGCGTCTCACCGAGCCGGAGCGCCAGATCATGTTCCGCGTGCCGTGGGTCGACGATAACGGCAAGGTTCATGTGAACCGCGGCTACCGCGTACAGTTCAACTCTGCGATCGGCCCGTACAAGGGCGGTCTGCGCTTCCAGAAGAACGTCTACGAAGGCGTTATCAAGTTCCTCGGCTTCGAGCAGACCTTCAAGAACAGCCTGACCGGTCTTCCCATGGGCGGCGCAAAGGGCGGCTCCGACTTCGATCCCGCCGGCAAATCTGCCGCAGAAGTCCAGAGATTCTGCCAGAGCTTCATGACGGCTCTGTACCGCTACATCGGACCGGACATCGACGTTCCCGCTGGTGACATGGGCGTTGGCGGCCGCGAGATCGGCTACCTGTACGGCCAGTATCGCCGCCTGAAGGGCGTCTGGGAGAACGGCGTGCTCACCGGCAAGGGCATGAGCTACGGCGGCTCCCTGATCCGTCCGGAAGCAACCGGCTACGGCGCTGTCTACTATCTCCAGGAAGTCCTGAAGCACGAGAACGACACCATCGAGGGCAAGCGCATCGCTATCTCCGGCTATGGCAACGTGGGCTGGGGCATCATGAAGAAGGCATCCCAGCTGGGCGCCAAGGTTACTTACTTTGCCGGTCCCGACGGTTATATTCACGATCCCGACGGTGTTATCACCGACGAGAAGCTGAACTTCATCCTGGAGATGCGCGCTAAGGATCCTATGCACTGCAAGCCCTATGCCGATAAGTTCGGCTGCGAGTTCGTGCCCGGTGAGAAGTGCTGGGGCGTCAAGGATGTGGACGTGTACATGCCCGCCGCTATGCAGAACGACGTTAAGATGGAGTCCGCTGAGAAGATTGCTGTTTCCGGCGTGAAGTACTACATCGAGGTCGCCAATATGCCCACCACTAACGATGCCCTGAACTTCCTGCGTCAGCAGAAGCACATCATCGTGGCTCCCTCCAAGGCTGTTAATGCCGGCGGCGTGGGCGTCTCCGCTCTGGAGATGGCACAGAACTCCGAGCGCCTGGTTTGGAGCGCCGAGGAAGTCGACCATCAGCTGCACACCATGATGGAGAACATCCACCGTGTGTCTGCTGAGGCTGCTGCCGAGTACGGCCTGGGCTATGACCTGGTGGCTGGCGCCAACATCGCCGGCTTCAAGAAGGTCGCCGAGGCTATGATGGAGCAGGGCTGCTTCTAATCGGGCTGTTTGCTTCCAAAATAAATTACTGAAAAAAAGGAGAAGCCGAAAGGCTTCTCCTTTTTGTGCATTTTGCAGTAGATTACGCTAAAATGCTGGGAAATAATGGACATATTATTGACAAATCCTTAGCGATAGTTTACAATGAGCTTGTGAGAGATCACGAACACTGCTCAGGGAACCGATAGCGCACTGACCCCGGTATTTATGGCCTCGGCCGCAAAATCACCACACCACAACGAGGCCGGCCTTGGCTTCGTTGTGTTTTTTTGCGGAGAAAGGAGAGGCTATGGAAGAAAAGACCCACAGAAATTCGCCGCCACTTACCATCATGACCGTTTTGGCGGTCATATTATTGATTGCGGCCGTGATCCTATCTGTGATCTGTGTCCGGCAAAGAAATATGCTGCGCTATAAATCCATCGTGACCCTCAGCATGGCCTATGCGTACATGCAGGAGGTGTATGCGGGAGAGGATGCATCGGAGCATCCCCAGGCCCATATGATCCTGCAAAGCCTGGAGGGCCTGGCGGATGATTTGGATGAACCGGCGCAGAAGGTGAAGGAGTTGGTCCACCTTTCCGCACAGGTCCTCTCTGAGGAAAACTTCCCAAAAGTGGAGCAGATCGTCCTGCCCATCCGTGTGGTTTTCGACACGGAAAATAAAACCGTGTCCACAGATATGGACCAGCTGAACCGGGCCATCGACCAGCTGGAGACACTTGTAACGCAGTAAGCTCCTATATGGATATTACAAGGCCCTCCGGCTGAACCGGAGGGCCTTGTTTTTATAGAGTTTAATATTGCGAGACCAGCGCATCGGCTGGCTGCGGGAATATGCACCTTTCTTTAGAGCTTGGAACGGGAGGATTGCTCTCCCGCTATTCTCCCGGCCTTGGAAATGACAGAGCTTTTTATATCCGCTTAAAGCGTATGGTAGAGCTTTTTCTGCTGGCTTCCGGCCACTACGGCAAGGCCCCGAGATTTGAGGATAGATGCTATAATATTGGCGTCCTGTAAAGCGGAATTGCTTTCCGCTTGATTGAGAAAATAGGTATCCGCCAGGTGCTCCTGAATCAGCTGCCGTGCCACCCGCTCCGGCGTGGCGGCATCCTCCGGAGAGCAATCAGCCAGAGAACAGAACAACTCTGCCCGGTGTACCGCCTCCGCTACCGGGCGGTGCAGGCCCGAAAGACCCACTACGCAGATGACCTGACGGGAGCACGCCGGAATCACCGGCTCATGTTCCGCATGGGCCTTCAAGGGAAGCTGGCGGGAGCCGTCCGCCTCCACCAATACGAAGTCTGCCAGGGAAGCCAGCACTTCATAGGGAATTCCGCAATCAACCAGCTTTCCGGTGGGGGAGCGCCCGGCAGCGCAGACGATACGGTTTCTCCTCAGGGCATCCTGCAGTGCTGGCTCTGTGGGATCCAGCACCGTGGGCAGGTCCCTATAGCCCAGAAAGTGGGTGCTGGTGCACAACAGCACCCGGCCCGGCAGTTCATCAGCCAAAGTGCGCAGCAGGGTGGTTTTTCCGCCACTGCCGATGATGGCCGTTACGCCGCGTTGAATACCCAGCAGGGGAGCAAGCTCCATCTCCGCCACCTCCTTTTTGCAACAGTATAGCGCACCTGCGGCCGGTTGTCCAGTTGACACAGGGTGCGCAAACGGGTAGAATAGGCATAAGAAAAGGAAAGAAGGGATTGTTATGGCTATTTTGATCCGCGGTGCCGGGGATATTGCCACGGGCATCGCTCTGCGTCTGTACCGCGCGGGTTTTCAGATCGTGATGACGGACCTGCCACAGCCTACCTCTATCCGCCGCACAGTGTGCTTTTCCGAGGCTTTGCGCCTGGGGGAGATGCTGGTGGAGGATGTCTGCGCCCGGCGAGCGGGTACAGCCCAAGAGGCCCTGGACATCTCCGCTGCGGGAGATATCGCTGTGCTGGCGGATCCGGAGTGCGCCCTGCTGCACCAGCTGCATCCGGCAGCCCTGGTGGATGCCATTTTGGCCAAGCATAACCTGGGTACCCATCGAAACATGGCTCCGGTGGTTGTTGCCGTGGGTCCCGGCTTCACCGCTGGGGAGGATTGCCACGCCGCCGTGGAGACCATGCGCGGCCACACCCTGGGGCGGGTTATCTACTGCGGTTCGCCAATCCCAAATACCGGCGTTCCCGGCATCATCGGCGGTTACGGCGCCGAGCGGGTGATGCGGTCCCCGGCGGCAGGGGTATTCGAACCCAAAATGGAGATCGGTCAGATGGTGAAGGCAGGCGAAGTGGCAGCGGTGGTGAACGGCCAGCCCATGCTCTGCACCATCGACGGCTGCCTGCGGGGCCTTCTTCAAGAAGGACTAACAGTGCCTGCAGGCATGAAGTGCGGCGATATCGACCCCCGTTGCCAGCAATCCCACTGCTTCCAGGCGTCGGATAAGGCTCTGGCCGTAGGCGGCGGCGTACTGGAGGCATTGCTGCACTTCGGCTGTCGGCCGGATTGAGCTATAGTTCGCCCAAAATGTCTGCCGAAAAAGGCAGACATTTTTATTGCAGGAGCATCCCTAATCCCACCAGCACACAGCCCAGCAGGAAAAACAGAGCAAGCAGCACCGCTGCATTGCGCAGAAATTTTTTCCAGCCCAGCCGCTTCAGATCCATGAACGCATAGGGATACAGCAGCCCCGTGTGGCCGATGGGCTTTCCGCCGGTAGCCCGCAGCAGGGCATAGACGGTGTAAGCCAGGGGCAGCGTCAGCCACCACACGGCGCACAGCAGGGATAGCCCCGTTTTGTCCGCCAAAAACAGCCACTGGGCCACCACCAACAGCGGAGTCAGGTAATGCACGCAGATGTTACCAAAGCTGCCGCCGAAGTCGGCGAACCTCTGTCCCTTGCGCTTCTGCTCGGGTACCAGCACAAACTGATAGATCAGGTGCGTTACCCAAATGTACAGAGCCATGGCGCAGGAGAGCTGCACATCGGTCAAAACCGCCCACAGCCGCCTTCCGGGCCAAAAGCCCGCGCAAAGCAGCAGCAGCTCATACACGGTCAGCAGGAGGTTACTCTGATTCGTGTAAAAACAGAACATCCCCGCCCGGATCCGTCCTCTGGGGATGAGCTGCGAATGCAACAAAAGCCCTGCGGTATTCAGCAAAAAGAGAAACAGCGCCGAAAGCTGTAAGCCGGACATTTTGAACCCTCCCTTATATCCGGTAGGTGGAGCAGTTCACCCGTCCGCCTGAAATGGTGATGATGCCATAGGTGCAGGGATTGCCCCGGCCGACGGAACCTGGATTCATCACCCACAGCGTTCCGTCATAGTCCACCAAGGGCCTGTGAGTATGGCCAAAGAGCAAAATCTGCGCGCCCATCTCCTTAGCGGCATAAATAGCTGACATGGTGCTTGCCTTTACATTCCTTGTGTGGCCGTGCATCATCAGGATGCGCACACCGGCATACTCTGTGAGCACCTCCGGAGTGTCCACCGCCCCCCAATCGCAGTTGCCGGGCACGGTTTGCATGGGGATGGCCGGGAGCTGCCGGTGCAGTGCCTCCGCGTCCCGCTGGCAATCGCCCAGGTGCAGGATGATGTTTGGGTCCGTCAGCTCCGCACACCGGGCCATATTTTCCACATTTCCGTGGGAATCCGATAAAACTAAGATCCGCATTGTGATCCTCTTTCCCTTCAGTATACCCGGATTATACAAGGAAACAGTTGAAAAAGCAATGATTTCCGGCTACAATAGGGAAAGAAAGGGGGGCGGCGCCCATGTATGAGAGCATAGTAAGGCTGGACCTCCACGGCAAAAATGCCTATCAGGCCCGGGTGGCCCTGGATGCAGCGCTGCGCCGGGCCAAGGGCGGCACCTACCGCATCCGCTGCATCCACGGCTGTCATGGCGGCACGGTGCTGCGGGATATGATCCGCGGGGAATACGCCCGACACCCCCGGGTGATCCGGCTGGAAGTAAGCGCCGACGGCGGCACCACGGATCTGGTGCTGCGGGAGCTGTAAGGAGAGATAAAAATGAAAAAAACCTTGACCGTGGCTCAGGTGCAGATGCCCGTGACCCGGGATAAGAGCGAGAATATCGCCGCCGCCTGCTGCCTGATCCGCCGGGCCGCGAGGCAGGGGGCGGAGCTTGCCATGTTGCCGGAGATGTTCTGCTGCCCCTACGAAAACAGAGCCTTCCGCCCCTATGGGGAGCCCTTGGGTGGCCCGGCTCAGCAGGCTGTTTCCGCCCTTGCAAGGGAATTGGGAATATGGATCATCGCCGGTTCCCTTCCTGAGCTGGAGGGAGAGCGGGTATATAACACCTCCTTTGTTTATGACGATACCGGCCGCCAGGTAGCCCGCCACCGGAAAATGCACCTGTTCGACATCAGCGTGGAGGGGGGGCAGAGCTTCCGGGAGTCCGATACCCTGTCTCCGGGAAATGACGTGACGGTTTTTGACTCTCCCTGGGGGAAGCTGGGCCTTTGCATCTGTTTTGACCTGCGGTTTGAGGAGCTGGCGAGAGTCATGACCCTGCAGGGTGCCCAGGCTATTTTTGTTCCGGCAGCCTTCAATATGACCACCGGCCCTGCCCATTGGGAGCTGTTGTTCCGTCAAAGGGCGGTGGATAACCAGCTGTTCACCATCGGCACTTCGCCGGCCCGGAACGAACAGGAGACCTATGTGGCCTGGGGCCATTCGGTGATCTGCGATCCCTGGGGCAGCGTCCTGCACCAGTGCGGAGCGGGGGAGGAGCTGGCTGTGACGACTCTGGACCTTAAACGGGTGGAGTCTGTGCGGCGGCAGCTGCCCATTCTTTCTGCCCGGCGGGAAGATGTATATTCCATCGGCCAAAAGTGAGAGGAAGTCTGTGCTATTTATCTCTTGCGGTACTTTTCCCCTCGTGATATAATCATTAAAAGTCTGAAAAGGAGAAATGCACCATGATGAAATACACGGAAATGACCGCCCAGCAGCGCCAGGCGGAGTATGCCGCTGTGCTGGCGGAGTACGAGAAGCAGAAATCCTTGGGGCTGAAGCTGAACATGGCTCGCGGAAAGCCCGGCAGAGAGCAGCTGGATATGGTCACGGAGATGAGCAATATTTTGGTAAAGCCTGAGGACTTTATATCCGACGGCATCGACAGCCGCAACTACGGCAATGTGGACGGCCTGCCCGCCGCTAAGGCCCTGTTTGCGGAGATTTTGGGCTGCAAGCCGGAGCAATGCTTCGTAGGCGGCAACGCCAGCCTTCAGCTGATGTATGACGCCATATCCAAGGCCTATACCCATGGCATGCTCCACTCCGAGAAGCCCTGGAGCAAGCTGGATAAGGTGAAGTGGCTGTGTCCTGCTCCCGGTTACGACCGCCACTTCAAGGTGACCCAGTCCTTTGGTGCGGAGCTCATTACTGTTCCTATGACGGAAAATGGACCGGATATGGACGTGGTGGAGGAGCTTATTAAGGACCCCACTGTAAAGGGAATGTGGAATGTGCCTAAGTACTCCAACCCCGATGGCATTGTTTATTCCGATGAAACCATCCGCCGCATTGCTGCCATGAAGCCGGCGGCTCCGGACTTCATGCTCATGTGGGATAACGCCTACTGCATCCATGAATTTGATAGTGAGTTTGTTCCCTTCAACGACATTCTTTCCCTCTGCGCCGAAAACGGCAATGCCGATATGGTGTATGAGTTCGCCTCCACCAGCAAGGTTACCTTCCCCGGTGCGGGTGTGGCGGTCATGGCTACCAGCGAGGCTAATTTGGCCTATCTGGTGCCGCTGATCAATATTCAGACCATCGGCTATGACAAGATCAACCAGCTGCGCCACGTGAAGTATCTGCAGAATAAGGCACATACCCTGGCCCTGATGCAGCGCCACGCAGCCATTCTGCGGCCCAAGTTCCACGCCGTACTGGACGCCTTGGACAGCGAGATCGCGCCCCTGGGCATCGGCGGTTGGAAGCATCCCGTGGGTGGATATTTCGTCTCTTATGATGCCATGCCCGGCACGGCCAAGCGCGCCCTGGCACTGTGCAAGGAGGCGGGCGTCACCATGACCGGCGCCGGTGCTACCTTCCCCTATGGCGTAGATCCCCAGGACAGCAACATCCGCATTGCCCCCTCTCTGCCTCCGGTG
>OHCI01000762.1_pt1 | contig 9963 bp, 9 predicted proteins | sample 1566751 | NCBI WGS metagenome assembly OHCI01 (sample SAMEA3879609, study PRJEB24766) | human gut metagenome | biome: human-associated habitat; feature: feces | place: USA | collected 1985/1987
GAATTGATTTTTCGTATTTTTACTCATTTCGGTGTGATTCTCATAAAATCGGCGGCTTGAATTTCGCTTCAAAACCCACCCAAAAGCTGTCAATTTTCGTTTCAAAAATCATAAAATTTCCAAATCAAAGCCTTTCATATTCTTTGTCGATAAACCCTAAAGCACGGTGCATTAAATCTTGTTGACCGTGTATAGATTGCTCTTTTGCTCGCCGCCGATAAACCGTTTTGAGATCGTTATGTACCCGCCGCTTTCCAGCGAATGCAAAACTTTTCTGCAAGTGGATGCACACATCGAACAGCTTTTCGCAATCATAGGCACCGACCAAAAACTTTGCCCTGCCGAGTCCTTTGCACGAACGAGAAAAGAATAAACAATAAATTCATTTGGCGATAACCGTTCATCAAAAATTTTGTTCGGCAAAAGAAAAAATTGACTGCTGCAATTTTTGCGCATACGAAAACCTCCTTCCAATTTATTCGAGAGAATATTTTGCTAAGTGAAAACCAAAAAGAAAAACACCGTTCAAAAAAACTCCCTCTGCTATACGGAGAAAAATTCCCGTTTTGTTCGGGTGTTTTCAGAAAAAATTTACAAATTATTTTCACGCAAAAGAAAAATCCTCACCATACAGGCAAGGATTATCAATATCATTTTACAATTTAGATATTTAATTTTTTAGTATATTCAACAGTTCGGGAATGTCGTTTTACGAGAACTTTCTCAATTCTCAAGATTTTTAGAACATTCATAATTGCACCTCTGATTGAAAAAGGATACCGCTGCTTAATAATTGGGCTGTAAGATGATTTATGACTTATTAAACTGTCTATCAAATGCAGGCTGTAAATGTGCCAAATTTTAATTATTTTATAGTTTTAAATATTGACTTTTTATTTGTCATTTGATAGAATAACCGCGGTTAGCTTATGCTAACTAAAAATTTTAATGTCAAGTTAGCAGTGGCTAATAAAATACGGAGGACAAATATGTTTAAAAAATTATCGATTTCATTGACTGCATTAGTTTTTGTACTTGCACTTACCTGCACTTCGTTCGGTGCGTTTGCAATGGGTTCGAGCGATGACGGTGTTTACGAAGTGCCGATTGAAATGTGGCACGCAGAAAAAGAAAGAACATCTATGGGTGACAGCTATATTGTTCACACCGCACTTCTTACAGTTGACGGTGATGAAAAAACGCTTACAATAGCTCCTGCCAAAACAACAAGCGATATGCATTTTTGGTATTACAAGGACGGCTCTGTTGAGGGCGACACAGTAGAAGTTGAGCAAAAGAATAATGTTGAAATTGACGGAACTGAATATGAAACGGCTTTTGAATTTCCGATTAAGAGCGACAATGAATTTGTCGGCGTAAAATTTGCCGCTTCGGCTATGCCTTTATCACCTTCTGCAAGAATTAAAATAGATTATGACAGTGCAAAAAAAATCAGAGATGTAAAAAAAGAAACAACCACCAAAAAAACCACTACCACTACAACGACAACAACAAATACTACAACGACAGCAACAAATACTACAACGACAACTACAACAACTACTACAACTACAACAACACCAGCCGTTACCGAGCCTAAAGAGAAAACGGTTAAAAATAAAAAAGTTCCGATCGCCATTGCCTGCGGCGTAGTGGGTGCGGTTGCATTTGTGCTTGTAATGACTGCTGTTATCAAGAAAAATAAACATGACTGATTGGGGCGAAGTATGAAAAAAATATTTAAGAAATTTCAAGTTAAGGATTTTGTGTTTTTGGCTGTCTTATCCGCAGCGATGACATTGTGCGGCGGAATAACGATGCCGCTTGTTATGCACACCACCGTTTTCGGACTGCGTAACATGGCAGCCGCACCTATTTATTCGATTTTCGTAGCAATCGGACTTATGAAAGTAAGAAAGCCGGGTGCTCTCACAATTATCGGACTTTTTTCGGGCGCACCGCTGATTTTCTTTTCGACGGTTATGTTTTTTAACAATTTTGTTTCCGCAATCATAGCGGAATTGATTATGCTTTTGATTTTCAGAGGCTATCAAAAGAAAGTTTCCGTTTTCGTTACAACGGGAATATATATGCCGTTTTCACTGCCGATTTCGGTTCTGTTCAGTCTTTGGCTCAATGGGCAAAGTTACGCTCAGCTTACAGCAAATCCGAAAATTTCTGTTTTAACATCAATCGGCACAATTATATTGGCATTTTTGGGTGCGGCAATCGGAATGAAAATCGCCGCAGAACTTCAAAAGGCAGGCAAATTAAAACCGTACGGAGAAGATGATAATGCTTGAAACATTTGAGGCTAAAAAGCCTTTTTATCCGCTGATTTCATTTTCAGTTTCCGTAATAGTGCTGATATTCGGAATGCTTTTTTCCAACAATCTTTTGGCTTTTGCTTTTGCCACGGCAATTTTTGTGCTTTACTCAGCATTCGGTCTTTTTAAAAGCACATGGAAAATGACCGTTGCAATGGCGATTTGCGGACTTATTATAGGCGGTCTGTCATTTTTGACAAACAGAAGTTTGGACGCATTTTGGCAAACACTTTTAAGAATGATTCTCTTGGGATTGTGTGCCGTGCCGATGGTAAGCACATCACCCTGCGATCTAACACGCTGTCTTGCAAAGCTGAAATGCCCGAGAGTTATAACGCTCGGCATGCTTGTAACACTTAAATTTATTCCGGTTTTAGTGGGTGAAATAAAGCAGATCTGGGAGGCGATGAAGGTCAGAGGTGCAAATATGAATTGGTACCGACCGAGTTGCATTTACCGTGCGTTTATTATTCCGCTCGTTATGCGAATCATCGGAATATCGGATACTCTTTCCCTTTCGCTTGAAACAAGGGCATTTACACTTGATGACAGTACAAGCTCGGTATATAAAGTAATAAAAATAAAAGCAAGGGATTTCGTATTTTTTGCCTGTGTTATCGTGCTTTGCGCAGGCGGAGGTGTTATGATATGGGCATAGCGATAAGACTGAAAGAAGTTTCTTTTAAATATGACGGTGCTAAAGAAAATGTGCTTGAAAATATAAATCTCACCGTGGAATACGGCGAAACCGTGCTTTTGTCGGGCGTTTCCGGCGAGGGAAAAAGCACCCTGCTTTCGATAATAAACGGTGTTATTCCGTTCGTTAATTCGGGCGAATTTTCAGGCAGTGTGGAAATAGACGGCAAGGATGTTACAAAGCTGAAAATCAGCGAGCGTTCAAAGCTAATCGGCACTGTGCTTCAAAATGCGGACGAACAAATTATTTATGATTTAGTAAACGAAGAAATCGCTTTCGGCTGCGAAAATCTTAATATTGCGTCCGAAGAAATCGACAGACGCATTGAACGATTCACAACGCTTATGCAAATAGAAAAAAACGCAAAAACAAAAACACTTTCCGGTGGTCAAAAGCAACGCCTGATAACCGCTTCTACCCTTGCGATGGAGCAAAAAATCATTATTCTTGACGAACCGCTTGCAAATTTGGACACTCATACAGCACACATTTTGCTGAAAGCACTTCGTAATTTGGCAAACAGCGGATATGCCGTTTTAATAGTTGAGCACAGGCTTGATGTTGTGAAAAACTACATAGATAAAGTTATGCGAATCGAAAACAAACAGCTTTTTACAAGTACGGACATAAACGACTTGAACAGCGGAATAAAAACAATTCCTCATGCCGACGGCTCTTTGCCCGGCGAAGTGCTTATAAAAGGCGAAAAACTCTTTTTTGCCGCAGGTGACAGAAATATTATAGATGGACTTGATATAGAAATTCGGGCAGGCGAACGAATAGTTTTGCTCGGTGAAAACGGATGCGGAAAAACCACCCTTATGCGCATGCTTGCAAGACTGAATAAGCCGAATGACGGTATGCTCAGCCAAACAATAACAAAAAGCAAAAAAGCAAACAGCAAATGGTTTTCAAAGGTGGGATATGTTTACCAAAATCCAGTCTATCAGCTTTTTATGCCAACGCTTTTAAGCGAGATTTCCTTTAAGGCAAAAAGCGAGAAAATAGCAAGGGAAATGATAAATGCCTTTGGACTTTCGGGACTTGAGCAGAGGCATCCGCAATCACTTTCCGAAGGGCAAAAACGGCGTGCCTCCATTGCTGCCGTCTGTGCAAGCGAGCCGACCATACTGTTTCTTGACGAGCCGACGGTGGGTCAGGATTACAAAAACCTTTGTAAAACGGTTGAAACCGTAAATAAAATAAACAAGAACCTCGGCACGGCAATTGTTACCGTAACGCACGATAAACGATGTGCCGGTGCTCTTGCAGACAGAGTGCTGATTATGGAGAACGGTAAAATATCACGGCAAGGCGATTACCGCCTCGCAAATGAATTTTTGGATAAATAACTTAATTTAGGGAGAAAAGAAATGATTAAAACAAGACTTATAGAGCAAGTACCTTCTTCAAAGAAGTACATTGCCCTAACAGTTCTTGCGCAGTGGTTGAAAACGGTTGCAAACATCGTTATGATTTTCATTCTTTCAAATCTACTTGCGCAAATTATCGACGGTAAAGCGTTTGATTTTAAAGGACTTTTGCCTTATTTGGGCGCAATTGCGGCGGTTATGCTTGTGCGCTATCTTTGCGGATACGCAAGTTCTCAGACTGCGTTTTTCGCTTCAAGCGAAGTAAAAAAAGTGCTTAGACAAAAAATGTATAAAAAGCTTACACGGATGGGAGCATCTTACAGCGAAAAGGTATCAACATCAGAGGTGCTTCAGGTTTTTGTTGAGGGTGTAGACCAGCTTGAACTTTATTTCGGCAAATATCTGCCGCAGTTTTTCTTTGCTATGCTTGCACCGATAACGCTTTTTGCCGTGCTTGTGTTCGTAAGCTGGAAAGCGTCGGTGGTGCTTCTTATTTGTGTACCCCTTATTCCGCTTTCTATTGTTGCAGTTCAAAAAATCGCAAAAAGACTTCTCAGCAAATATTGGGGAGTATACACAAACCTCGGCGATACTTTCCTTGAAAATATCCAAGGCTTAACAACACTCAAAGTTTATCAGGCGGATGAACGCAAGAATGTTGAGATGAATGAAAAAGCCGAAGAATTCAGAAGAATTACTATGAAAGTTCTTACAATGCAACTCAATTCCGTAAGCGTTATGGATATTGTTGCATATGCAGGAAGTGCAGTAGGTGTAGTAATTGCAATCATTCAGGTAAAAAACGGCACAATCACTTTACCTCAGGCATTTTTAATCATTATGCTTGCGGCTGATTTCTTTTTACCGCTCAGGCTTCTCGGTTCATTTTTCCATGTGGCTATGAACGGTATGGCGGCAAGCGACAAACTCTTTAAGTTGCTTGATACAAAAGAGGACGAACACGGAGCGGAGATTCCTGAAAATCTTGACGGGGATATCGAAATTAAAGACCTTTCCTTTTCTTATGACGGCGAAAAAACCGTACTTAACGATATATCGGCAACCTTTAAAAAGCACGAGCTTATAAGCATAGTAGGCGAATCGGGTTGCGGCAAAAGCACGCTTGCTTCCCTGCTTTGCGGAACAACTAAAGGCTACATCGGCAGTATAACAATCGGCGGTGTTGAAATAAAAGATATTGATGAAAAAACACTTATGAACAACATCACTGCCGTAAACTTTAATTCCTACATTTTTGCAGGAACGGTTAGGGAAAATATGCTCATAGCCGACAAAAGCGCCGGTGACGAAAAGATGATTGAAGCATTGAAAATGGTAAACCTTTGGTCATTTTTAAGTGAGCAAGACGGACTTGATACTAAACTTAATCAACAAGGCAGCAATTTTTCGGGCGGACAAAGGCAAAGGCTTGCCATTGCAAGAGCCTTGCTTCACAACACACCGATATATGTTTTTGATGAAGTAACTTCAAACATAGACGCCGAAAGCGAAAACGACATTATGACCGTTATTCACAATATGGCTAAAATCAAAACCGTTATTCTTATCTCCCACAGGCTTGAAAATGTGGTAGGCAGTGACAGAATTCTTCTGCTTGATAAAGGCAAAATTGAGGAAAGCGGTACTCATTCTGAACTTATGTCTCTTAATAAAAAATACAAGCTGATGTATTCCACTCAAGCTGAACTTGAAAAATATGCAAAGGAGGAAGCGTAATGAAAAGAAAACAATCAGGTTTCAAAATTATGATGCGGTTGATAAAACTTGTTAAGCCGCTTGCTTTCTTCATGGTACTTGCAGTTATACTCGGCGTTACAGGCTTTCTTTGCGCAATTCAAATTACGGTGCTTGGCAGTATGACGCTGCTTACAGCTGCAGGTATAAACGGTGGACTTGCAATAAAAACGGGTTGTATTTGCATTATTATTTTTGCGGTTTTGCGTGGCTTTTTACACTATGGCGAGCAAGCGTGCAACCACTATATTGCATTCAAATTACTTGCACTTATTCGTGATAAAGTATTCAAATCACTTCGTAGGCTAACACCGGCAAAACTTGAAGGTAAAGATAAAGGCAATCTGATATCGCTCATAACAAGTGATATTGAACTTTTAGAAGTTTTTTATGCTCACACGATTTCTCCGATTTGTATTGCGTTTTTAACAAGCCTTGTTATGCTGATATTTATCGGAAGATACAGTAGTTGGCTTATGCTTGTTGCACTTGCGGCTTACATTACAGTCGGCATTATTATTCCGCTTGCATCATCCAAATTTAACAAAAATATCGGTATGACCTACCGTGAAAATTCGGGTGCACTTTCCGGCTATGTGCTTGACAGTATGAGGGGACTTTTGGAATCAATCAGATACAATTCAACCGATATCCGCCTTAATGAAATGAACGAAAAAACCGATGAACTTAATTCACTTCAAAAGAAATTAAAGAAAATTGAGGGGCATAATATTTCAATTACGGATATTTCGATTATCTTCTTTTCAATCACAATGCTTTTAGTTGCAATTTGCCTTTACCAAAAGGGCACAATCGGATTTGACGGACTTATTGTTTCAACCGTTGCAATGATGAGTTCATTCGGTCCGGTTGCCGCACTTTCAAACCTTGCAGGCAATTTGACTCACACCCTTGCAAGCGGTGAAAGAGTGCTGTCAATTCTTGATGAAAGTCCTGTTGTTGAAGAAAACATCAGCGGCAAAGAAGTTGAATTTGACGGTATGGAATGTAAAAATGTAGGCTTTGCATATGACAAAGAGCAAATTCTTGAAAATTTCAATATGGAAATTCCAAAAAACAAAATCATTGCTATAAACGGACCGAGCGGTTCGGGCAAATCGACTGCGCTTAAACTTATGATGCGTTTTTGGGATGTAAACAGCGGCGAAATTGATATGTCGGGTGAAAACATTAAAAATATTAAAACATCATCACTTCGTAACAATCAGAGCCTTGTAAGCCAAGAAACTCAATTGTTTAACGATACGATTGAAAATAACATTAAAATTGCAGATTACAACGCAACAAGAGAAGAAGTTGAAATTGCCGCAAAAAAAGCCTCAATTCACGATTTTATAATGACTTTGCCTAAGGGATACAACACAAATGTAGGCGAACTCGGTGATTTGCTTTCGGATGGTGAAAAACAGCGTATAGGTCTTGCAAGAGCGTTCCTTTGCAACTCTCCTATGATTATGCTTGACGAACCCACAAGCAATTTGGACAGTTTAAACGAGGGCAACATCTTAAAATCCATAAACGAAGCAAAGCACGGCAAAAGCATTGTTTTGGTTTCTCACAGAAAGTCAACGGCAAAAATCGCTGACGAAGCTTACACCGTTTACAGAGGCAGATTATCATGAAAAAAGACAGAATCACACGAGAAAAAGAAATGTTACCCGAAATGGTAAAAATTTATTGCCACGGTGTGCATAAATCAAAAAAAGGAACTCTTTGCAAGGAATGCCAAGAACTTACTGATTATGCGCTTTTTAGGCTTGATCATTGCCGCTGGGGAAACGATAAAAACTTCTGCTCGCAATGTCCCTGCCATTGCTACAAACCCGATATGCGTTCAAAAATAAAAGAGGTTATGCGCTATTCCGGGCCGAGAATCATGCTTTATCATCCGCTTGTGGGTACCATTCACGGCATTGAAACGATAAAAGGCGTTATCAAGGCAAAAAAGAAAAGCAAATAATACCAAAAAATATTGACTCTCATGCAAACAAAGTCTTTACCGAAAGGTAAAGGCTTTTTTCTTTCACGGTGAAAAGAAAAACAGCACCAATGCTCTATTAAGCATCAGTGCTGTTTTACAAGATTTATATTTATTTCAATACAAAACGATATTTGAATTTTCTTTTGCGAGGTTTTGCATTTTTTCCGTATAGCCGTTAATGCAAAAGAATACAAAATATTCATTTCTGTTTTGCTTGTTCCAATTTACTTTTTTCGCCTTTTCAAGCAAATCATAATATACATTAACATCAAGTGGCTTTTTGGTATATTTGCATTCGCCGAAGATGATGTTATTGGAATTATCTGTTGCGACAATATCAATTTCTGTATCTTTTCTGTCCCACCATTTGCCGATTTTTGTGGGAGTGAAACCGAAAAATAAATGCTAAAAATGTTATTTTTTGTAACTTAATAAGCGGATATTTCAAATGCGTTGTTTGATTCTATATAAAACTCTTTTAAAGACGAGCTTATTATATGTGAATTGATTTTTCGTATTTTTACTCGTTTCGGTGTGATTCTCATAAAATCGGCGGCTTAAAACCGTATTGCGTTTCGTTAAACAAAAAAATCTTGATAATAAAGCGATTGTATGTTAAAATATTTTCCGTAAATTTTGACAGAGGGTGAAAAATATGTCAGGGCACTCAAAATGGAGTACTATCAAACGTAAAAAGGAAAAGACCGATAATGCCCGTGCAAAGGTATTTACTAAAATCGGCCGTGAAATAGCTGTTGCCGTCAGAGAGGGCGGACCCGACCCTGCCGGTAATTCAAAGCTTAAGGATTGCATAGCTAAGGCGAAGGCTTGCAATGTTCCGAACGATAATATCGAAAGAATCATTAAAAAGGCTGCCGGAGACGGCAATACCGATAATTACGAAAGCATAATCTATGAGGGCTACGGTCCGTCGGGTGTTGCCGTAATAGTCGAGACTCTTACAGATAACCGCAACAGAACCGCAGGCGATATGCGTCATTATTTTGATAAGTTCGGCGGCAATATGGGAACCTCGGGCTGTGTTTCGTTTATGTTTACCCGTGAGGGCGTAATTATTATCGACAAAGAGGATGTTGACGAGGAAAAACTTATGGAAGACGCTCTCGAAGCGGGTGCCACCGATTTTCTCACAGACGGCGATGTTTTCGAAGTTCGCACAGAGCCTAACGATATGGGTGCAGTACGCGACGATCTTGAGGCCAAGGGTTATAAATACCTGACAGCCGAGGTCGATTATATTCCATCTACCTATACAAAGCTCGAAAGTGAAGAGGATATAAACAATATGGGCAAAATGCTCGAAATGTTTGATGATAACGACGATGTTCAAAATGTTTTCCATAACTGGGAAAATGAGGACGATTACGAAGGTTGACGGATTTTGAATTTAGGGAATATTCTGTTTTAAATTCAATGCGTAATTTAAGTTAAAGACGGCTTGATTTGTTTTTCAAGCTGTCTTTTTTATTTTTCTGTTCTTTCATCCGAAACACTATTTTCTTTACGACTTATTTTTAAAATCTCGTCCTTAGTCATCTTGTTCTCTCCTTACTTTGCAATGACATGAATCACATAAGTAATCGCAAACAGAATTCCGGCAATAACACCAGCTACCGCTGCAACCAGTCTCTTTTTCTGATGGGTCACCGTATACATTCCATAGGACTCATAGCCCAGATATGCCCAAAAAATTGCCAGAATCTGGTTATTATCCTGTCCCTGATACATATTAAACACTGCCAAAATGATAAACATGGAAGACATCGCCATTACACCATAGCGCCTGCC
>OHCI01000767.1_pt1 | contig 9846 bp, 8 predicted proteins | sample 1566751 | NCBI WGS metagenome assembly OHCI01 (sample SAMEA3879609, study PRJEB24766) | human gut metagenome | biome: human-associated habitat; feature: feces | place: USA | collected 1985/1987
GCTGGACAGGTTCGCGCGAAACCGCTATGACAGCGCCCGGTACAAGGCCACACTTAAAAAGAACGGCGTGAAGGTCGTATCCGTCAAGGAGAATATCTCCGACGGGCCGGAGGGTATCATCCTTGAATCCATGCTGGAGGGCTACGCCGAATATTACTCCGCTGAGCTGTCCGAGAAGATACAGCGCGGACAGAAAGAGAACGCGCTTAAATGCAAAAACAACGGCGGAAATACGCCGCTGGGGTATGTGGTAGGCACAGACGGTGTGCTTGCCGTCGATCCTCTGACCGCCCCGCTGGTAACGGAGATATTCACTCGTTATGACAGCGGCGAGAGCATCAGCGAGATCACGGCTTCGCTGAACGGACGTGGGCTGAAAACGAAAAAGGGCAAGGCGTTCAAAATCGGCGGGGTCAGTCTGATCCTCAAAAACAGGAAGTACATCGGAGAGTACCAGTATGGGAGCGTGATCATCCCCAAAGGAATCCCTGCAATCATTGACGATGACTTGTTTGACCGGGTGCAGCGGCGTATGGCGTTCAACAAAAAAGCCCCCGCCAAAGCCAAAGCGACAGAAGAATATCTGCTGACAACGAAGCTGTTCTGCGGAACTTGCGAACGGCTGATGGCCGGGGAAAGCGGCACCAGCAGCACAAAGAGCGTCAAACATTATTACTACAAATGCGGCGGTGCGAAGCGAAAGCTGGGCTGCAAGCGAAAAGCTGTCAGAAAGCATTGGATCGAACGGGCGGCAGTTCTTGTGACGGTGCAGCGCGTATTGCAGGACGATGAAATCAGCCGCATTGCGGAAGCAATCGTGGCCTTGCAGGAAAAGGAAGATACCTCGCTCCCAGCCATGCGCCAGCAGTTGACTGAATGTGAAAAAGCCATTGACAATATGCTCAACGCCATTCAGATGAGCGTGCTCACCGCCTCCACAAAGGAGCGGCTGGAGAAGCTGGAAATACAGCGGGAAGAGTTGAAGCTGTCCATATTGCAGGCGCAGATGGCAAGGCCGCGCTACACGAAAGAGCAGGTAGTCAGTTGGATCAGCCGCTTCAAGTATGGCAACGTAGACGACCCGCAGTATCAGAAGCAGATCATCGACACGTTCATCAATTCCATCTATGTGTTTGACGATAAGCTGGTCTTTACCTACAACTTCAAGGACGGAACTGAAACGATCACACTTGCGGAAATTCAGGCGGCCTTCGGTTCGGATTTAACTCAAGTCGCTCCACCAAAAAAGAAAGACCACCCATCAGGTGGTCTTTCTTTTTTGGTGGAGTGCGGTCTGCATTGCAGACCGTGTCGCCTGCGGGCGGGAATTGAACGCGCAAGGAACCCCTGATGGGTTCCTTGCACACATTCTTCCTTTCCGAAAACATTTATCACATCGTTGATCCAGAGTATTCTCAAAACACAAAAAACCGGTTCGCCCAAGCGGGCGGAGCGGTTTTTTTCGTAGACCGCAGAGATTCGAGGTTTATGCCCCGCAGGGGTAAATCTCCGGCGGGTCATCACGTCGTCACGGACTGCACTGGTTCGCGACGGCTTTTTTATTTAAAGAGCCATCTCGAATCTGTTCCGTCGCTCCTCCTCTCCAAAATGCAAACATTTCACTGGTTTGCATTTTGGCTTTTCCTCCAACGCCCGAAACCGGTCGGACACCCTGCCTTTTTGTTCATTTTACGAAAGGCAGGGTGTCCGTTTTTGATGTTCAACATTTTCTTATCCGGCGCTGCTATGAGGCATGCTTTTTTGACTGTTTTTCAATTCGACAGCAGTATGCCGGTAATGAGGCGCTTTGTGGATACCATCCGCTACGCGCAAGCCCCGATTCGGCAGGAGAGACCCAATCAGAAACGCAGCGCCCATCCACAGATGGGTGCTGCGTTATTTTATTATCTCTTTTTACAGTCAAACGGCGTTTCGTGTTCCTCGGTGAGCGGTCCGGAGCGTTCGGGCAGGACGCCGGGAATTTCACCGGTCAGAAACTGGCGGCGGAAGGTTTTGAGCGACGGCTGGTGGACCGTGAGCCGGGCGGCAAGCTGCTCGACAAACGCGCGGTTTTCCGAAAAAGGCGCGGTCATCAGGACGGGCTCATAGTTTTCACGCACAACGATGCCGAATTCTCCGGACTTCGGTTCTGCAAAGCAGCGGAAATCCAGCTGCGGGCGAACGTACTCCGCCAGCGTGAAAACCAGCTCCTTTGCGGTCGGGGCTTTCTTCAGGGTCCGGGCAAAAATCGCCTCCAGCAGCTCCCGGTTTCCGCGTTCCCACACATCGGCTGCCGCACGCGCCAATGCGCGCGAGATCGCCTGCGGGCTTTTGCCGGTCCGCTCGTGGATGGCGCTCCACAGATGCTTCATCTGTACGTCGCCATATGGCAGATCGAGTGCCGCTTCGACGGCAAGACAGAGTGTTGCGTAACAGGTATTTCCCCAGCGGCCGCTGAGCTGCATGACGGTTGACCGGATGTCCTTCATGGAAAAAGTCCCTCTTTCTTTTTCATCATGTTGCAGGCTGTTTTCGCTTGTGGGCATATTATAGCACAGCGTTTTCTGGAATTCCAACCAGCATTTTCCTGTTCGACACGCCTCGACTTCCTTCGACAAAACTTTGTGCAATGCGGCAAAACTGGTAGAGAATTTACAGCGGTTTGACGGAAAACAGGAATAGAAAGGAAAAACCGGGCTTCCGTTCGGCAAATTCATGCGCATGGATTGTCGACATAATTTTGACGTTTGTGATGTCATCGGAAGAAAAACCAAATTGGCGATACATATCAAAAATTCGAAGAGACAGGAAGAATAGGCGACAATAGCTCTGGGAATTATGGACGAAATACCGGATGTTTGACGCTGAAAATATACAATCCGTACAAATGTCGACGGAAAACATAAAAAAGCAGTACCGGACACGTGGAAGACGTGCACGATGCTGCCGCAAACGGGAAACCGTATTATGCCTGCGGAAACTGCTCGGCAAATGCGCTGGAGAGCATTTTGGAAATCTGCCGCATGTGACCGCTGTGATAGACCGTTTCAAAGGCATGCTCACTGTTTGTTAAATGCTGGCGGATTGCGCAGATCGACTGGTCCAGATCTTTGCCAAGAAGCGCGCTGATGATTTGCGTATGCTCTTCAACCGCGCTTTTTTGCCGCTCGGGCATGATCTGATTCAACCAGCGCGCGCGCTGCATCTGCAGCCGCATCTGACCGAGCATACTGATGATGCGCTGGCTGCCGGAGTATTCGGCAAACGTGGCGGTGTTCTCTGTGCAGGACTGCTATGTATCATGTAGAAAACGGCAATTTTGTGCGGACAATCGGAGCCGGACGGCGCAGAACCAAAGGGCGCGCTGCATTCTGCAGCGCGCCCTTTTGACAGGATGCTCAACGGACCGCCCCGCTTTTGAGCTGCAGCTGCAGCTTATCGGCAATGAGGGCGATGAACTCGGAGTTGGTGGGCTTGCCTTTGGTGTTGGAGACGGTGTAGCCGAAGAATTTTTGCAGCGTTTCCAGATCGCCGCGGTCCCACGCCAGCTCGATGGCGTGCCGGATGGCGCGCTCGACGCGAGAGGGCGTCGTGGAAAACGTCTTTGCGACCTGCGGGTAGAGAACTTTTGTGATGGCGTTGATCACGTCCATATCGTCAACTGCGATCAGGATTGCTTCGCGCAGATACTGATAGCCCTTGACGTGCGCCGGAACGCCGATTTCGTGGATGATCGAAGTTACCAGCGCCTCGACCTGCGCCTCCTGCCGGAAGGGCTTTTTGTCCGCGCGCTCTGCCGCAACGATTTCCATCACGCGCTCGGCGACCATCTGCAGATTGCAGGGCTTGCTGATGAAATAGCGTACACCGAGCTTTTCTGCTGCCTGCGCGGCGTAGTCGGTCAGAAAGCCCGTCAGCACCAGACCCAGCGGCGGCTTCGGAAGCGAACTTGCCTCCTTCAAAACGGAAATGCCGTCCAGCTTCGGCAGCAGCAGGTCCATGATCAGCACGTCCGGCTGCTCGCGATGTAAAAGCTCCACGGCGCATTCGCCGTCGTTTGCAGCGCCGACGACATCAAAGGCAGGATTCTGACCCAGCACAGACGAGAGCTGCGCGGTAAAGGTCTCATTGGCGTCGACGAGCAGAATTTTGATTTGAGATTCCATATGGGACTGTCTCCTTTAAATCGTGGAGTTGTCCGGCCAGACACTATTTTTCGCTGCGATGACTATAATTTACCAAATATCTGTAGAAATTTCAATATTTTGCGCGCAGAAATTTTCCACTTTTTACAGACACAATTCGACAAACTGAGCCGGAAGCCGGAAAATTGTCAATTTTTGTCCAAACTTGTCAAATAGAGTCCACAAATGTAAACGTCTGGTTTACAAGTGTAGCAGTTACGAAAAATTCTCCCGACCCCGTGTGGGGTCAGGAGAATTTTGGTGCCGGTGACCGGGCTCGAACCGGTACGAGTGTTGCCTCACGGGATTTTAAGTCCCGGGCGTCTGCCAATTCCGCCACACCGGCAAATCGGCTTCTATATACTACCACGAACGCCGGACCTCGTCAAGAAAAAATCGCGCGCCGCCGCGCTGCGGACAGGAAAAGCGTTAAGTTTACATAAATTCTTAAGTATTTAAGGCAAAATTAAGGATTTGTAACCAAATTGTAATTGCTTCTTTTGCCATTCGATGCTAAACTAACCATAGGAAACGGGGATTTCCATATCCCAAACCATGAATTTAGTAGGAGGAACACTGAATCATGAAAACAAGTAAAAGATTACTCAGCATCCTTCTGATGCTGACCATGCTGTTGAGTATGTTCACAGTCATGGCTTCCGCAGATGAGCCGGAGGAGCCGTGCATGCATGAGGATGAGGTGGGAAAGACTACCTACATTTATCATGAAGCAGAGAAGGCAACCTGCACAAAGGAAGGGCATAGCGAATATTGGCAGTGCAGCAAGTGCGGTGCAGTGGCGATCTATAATGCAAGCCTTGAGCGGTACGAGGTACAGTCGAACGGCATTCCCAAGACGCCGATAGACCCCACCAACCACAAGGATCTGCAACCGGTCGCAGCAAAAGCTGCTACTTGCACAAAGGATGGCAACGAGGCGTATTACCATTGTGATGCTTGCAAAAAGAACTTTAGTGATGCGGCAGGCACAAAAGAAATTACGAATCTTGAAACTGTTAAAATTCCGGCAACCGGTCACAATTATGTAACTCAGGACGATGATGTTCCTGCAACCTGCACACAGCCCGGCAAAACAGCAAGCCAGAAGTGCAGCAAATGCGGCGACACCATCGAGGGCATGAGCACTCCGATGGCACCGCATACGCCTGTAGATGTTGCAGAGACTCCTGCAACCTGCACGGAGCCCGGCATCGCAGCTGGCAGCGAGTGCGCTGTTTGCCATAAGGTGATTTCCGGAAGGGAAGTTATTCCGGCAAAGGGACACGACAAAGAGTTGGTTAAGCATGCGGCAGTTGCTGCTACCTGCGTTGCTACCGGCAACAAGGAATATTACGAGTGCAAATCCTGCGGTCAGCTGTTCAGCGACAAGGGCGGCAAGACTGAAACAACGCTTGAGGCTGTCAGAACGGAGAAAGACCCGAGCAACCATGCTGAAAAGCTGACGAAGGTTGCAAGCAAGGCTCCGACCTGCACCGAGGACGGCTACAAGACATATTGGACTTGCAAAGCGTGCAAGGCAATGTACTCTGATTCCCACGGCAAGAATCCGATTCAGAATCCTGTTGTGCTTGAAAAGCTTGGTCACGACCTGCGGAACACCAAAAAGAAGGATGCCGACGGCAAGGAAATCTGGAAGTGCTCGCGCTGTGACTACGAAGAGCACATTGCTCCGGGCGAAAAGACCTATACGCTCAAGGTTCGCATTACGAACCCCACCAAGGGCACGATTGAGGTCAACGGAAGTTCGGTTAACAGCGGCGATACGTTTGAGCTGAAGGCGAACGACAAAGTAAAGTTCACTGCAACGCCGAAGGATAATCATAAGGCTGTTTGGACGTATGGCGATGACGAAACCACTGGCAATACCTTCACCGTCAAAATGGGCAAGGCAGACGCCACGCTCTATGTCAAGTTTGTGGACGATGATTACTCCGACGGCGATTATAAGCTGACGGTTGACATCAGCGGCAGATCTAACGGCACGGTCAAGCTTGACGGCGAGAAGGTTTATGACGGCGACAAGTTCTGGCTTGACAAGAACGAAGAAATCACGTTCAGAGCTTATCCGGACGATGGTTACAAGGTTGTCTGGACCTACAAGGGCGAAACGGAAACCGGCAGCCCCTATACCCTCAAGATGGGTTCCAAGGATGCCAAGCTTTATATCTCCTTCGTCAAGAAGAGCACCATCGTTGACAACGACTATCCGACCCTGACCTTCGACATCACCGGCGGCAAGCACGGCACGGTTTACCGCGGTACCCGCGAGTATGAACACGGCGACGTCATCTCCATCAAGAAGAACGACAAGATGACCTTCAAGGCGAAGGCTGACAAGGGCTACGTGGCTGTCTGGACCTACAAGGGCGATACCTACGTCGGCGATGAGTACACCGTCAAGATGGGCGCGAACGATGCAAAGCTCTATGTCGAGTTCATGGATAAGGACGACATCCGCCTGACCGAGCTTCCGTTCCGCGATGTTTCCAAGCGCGACTGGTACTATGACGATGTGGTCTATGTCTACCGCAAGGGCTACATGGACGGCATGTCCTCGACCCGCTTCGGCGGCGAGCTGAACACGACCCGTGGTCAGATTGTCACCATCCTGTGGAGACTGACCGGCGAACCGAGAGCAACGAAGAGAAACCCGTTCACCGATGTCTCTTCCAGCCAGTATTACTACGACGCCATCTCCTGGGCATATGACGCAGGTGTGGTCGACGGCTTCGACGCACGTACCTTCAAGCCCGACCAGAACGTCACCCGCGAACAGCTGGCAGCCATCCTGTACCGCTATGCCAAGTACATGAACCTCTCCACCAGCGGTTCTGCGTACCTCGCAAAGTACAGAGACGCTGATAAGATTGCAAATTGGGCATACGACGCAATGGCATGGGCAAACTACCGTGGTCTGATCAACGGCACGTCCGCAACGCGCATCGACCCGAAGGGCTACGCAACGCGCGCGCAGATCGCAGCCATCCTGCATCGCTTTGCCGTGGAATACGGCGCATAATTCCCAGAACAAAAGAACCTCCCCACGGGGAGGTTCTTTTTTGCGCGTCCGAAGCAGAAAAACCGCCGCCCGGAGTCTCCGGGCGGCGGTTGGTGTTTTTACGTTACACGTTGGCGATGAACTCAATCTCGACCTTTGCGTCCTTCGGCAGGCGCGCGACCTGAACCGCGGAACGAGCCGGGCAGGCACCTTCGGGGAAGAACGTGGCATAGACGGCGTTCATGGCGGCAAAGTCATTCATGTCGGCGAGGAAGACGGTTGTCTTCACGACGTCTGCCATCGTGCCGCCGGCGGCTTCAAGAATTGCCTTGCCGTTGGTGAGCGACTGCTTCGTCTGCGCGGAGACGTCTTCGGGCATGACGCCGGTCGCCGGGTCGATGGGCAGCTGACCGGAGACGAAAACAAGAGAGCCTGCCTTCGTCGCCTGCGAGTACGGACCGATGGCGCCGGGCGCGCCGGTGGTTGCAATGATTTCTTTCATGATAGAATCCTCCTTATATAGCTTACGCCTTCGCGGCTTTTGCCTTTGCCTGCTCCAGCGCTGTCGCCAGCTGGTCGGGACAGGATGTGGGCTTGTAGCCGCAGCGGATGCCGCGCAGACGGGAAATGACCTCGTCGACCGGCATGCCCTCGACCAGTCTGCCGATGCCCTGCAGATTGCCGTTGCAGCCGCCGATGTATTCCACGTTCTTGAGCTTGCCGTCTTCAATGTCAAACAGAATCCGGCTCGAGCAGGTGCCCTTGGTCTGATATTCGTAATGCATGGTGTTGTTCCTTTCTATACCGTCAGGTCGCAGAATTCTGCGCCGACATATTCACAAAGCGCGTCCGGATTCAAAAGCACCTGCGCCCCGCGCTGCCCGGCGGAGACGCCGATCTCGTCGTACAAAATCGCCGTCTCGTCGATAAACGTAGGGAAGTGCTTTTTCATGCCGATGGGGCTGCATCCGCCGCGGATATAGCCCGTGAGCGGCAGAAGCTCGCGGACCGCAATCAGCTCGACCTTCTTGTCCTTCGCCGCCTTTGCCGCTTTTTTGAGATCCAGCTCGCAGCAGACCGGAATGCAGAAGACAAGATAGCCCTGCTTTTCGCCCCGGGCGACGAGCGTCTTGAAAATCTGCTCGGCTGGCTCCCCGATGCCCTCTGCGGCGTGAAGACCGCTCAGGTCGTTTTCATCGTACGCATATTCCTTCGCGCGGTAAGTGATTTTCGCCGCGTCGAGCAAACGCATCACATTCGTTTTGTTCATACTTTCGCCCCCAACCGGCGCAATTACGCAGGTCTGCCTGCGTGACATCATTATACCCGATTGCGCGCAAACTTGCAAGATATATGCAAATCTGCTATAATACAAGCTTGACAGGAAAGGGGATGGCATGATGTCGATGGAAAAGGTAAAGGCATATTTTGCGCAGCTCGGTATGGAGCAGCGCGTGCTGGAATTTGAGGTATCGAGCGCAACCGTGGAGCTGGCGGCGCAGGCAGCCGGCGTGGAGCCAAAACGCATTGCAAAGACGCTGTCGTTCCTCGTGGGGGATACCTGTATTCTGATTGTCGCTGCGGGCGACGCGCGCGTGGATAATAAGAAGTACAAAGAGCGCTTTGGCGCGAAGGCGAAGATGCTCGCGCACGACGACGTGCCGGAATACATCGGGCACGCGGTGGGCGGCGTGTGTCCGTTCGCGGTCAAAGAGGGTGTGAAGGTTTACTTAGACGAATCGCTCAAGCGCTTTGAGACCGTTTTTCCGGCTGCCGGCAGCGCAAACAGCGCCATTGAGCTGACGATTCCGGAGCTGGAGCAGTATTCGAAATTCGATGGATGGGTCGATGTGTGCAAGGACTGGAGAACCGACGCGGAAGGATGAAAAATCCCATTTTCGGGCATACTGCCTCCAAAGAACATTGGAGGCAGGCACATGGAAGAGCAAAAGCAGCAAGAGTGCACCGCGCAGACGCAGGAGCTTCTGGAGTTGGGCGCAAGCACGACAAAATCAAGCCGGGGCAATATTTATACGCTCACAATCATCGGACAGATCGAGGGGCATCAGGTCCTTCCCGAGACGGTGAAGACGACGAAGTATGAGCATGTCATTCCGCTGCTGGCGGCGGTGGAGGAGTCGGAGGAGATTGACGGGCTGCTGCTGCTTTTGAACACCGTCGGCGGCGACATTGAGGCGGGGCTTGCGATTGCCGAGCTGATTGCCGGGATGAAGAAGCCTACGGTGTCGCTGGTTCTCGGCGGCGGGCATTCGATCGGCATTCCGCTGGCGGTGTCTGCGAAACGAGCAATCATCGCGCCGCGCGCGAGCATGACCGTTCACCCCGTGCGCATGACGGGGCTGGTGGTCGGCGCGCCGCAGACGTATCATTACTTTGACCAGATTCAGGACCACATCGTCGACTTCGTGACCGAAAATTCCCGCATTTCCCGGGCGGATTTTGCGCGCTATATGATGGCGACCGGGAACATGGCAACGGATGTAGGGACGGTGCTGTACGGCGCGGAAGCGGTCGAGTCCGGGCTGATGGACCAGCTGGGGAGCCTTTCGGACGCGCTGGCGTACCTGCATGCGCAGATTGCGCAGGAAAAAAAGAAGCGCTCCGGTCCGGATGCGGGCGGCG
>OHCI01000771.1_pt1 | contig 9818 bp, 10 predicted proteins | sample 1566751 | NCBI WGS metagenome assembly OHCI01 (sample SAMEA3879609, study PRJEB24766) | human gut metagenome | biome: human-associated habitat; feature: feces | place: USA | collected 1985/1987
TCGACTGCCTCAATTGTCTGCTTATATGCTTTTTTGATTCCGATAATGACTTCTTTTGCGCCTACAGCCTGGCCTACCAGGTGAAATGTATCCACAATCTCACGCGCATATTTTTCCAATAACTGTCTATGTAATCTCAGTAGTGGCTCACATTCTGCACAGTTCAGGATAATTGTTTCTGCACGCTGATCCAGTTTCGCATAAGTCGGGAATCCTGCACCACCTGCACCAACAATTCCGTTTTGCTGCAATATGCTGCTTAATTCTTTCATATCCATAATTTCACTACTCCAGTCCTAATCCTTCGTCAATAATTCCAACGATTGCAGCATCGATCGGTGCTTCCGGCATACCACTTCCGATTCTCGCAGCACTTCCCTGTACAACCAGAACGTATTCGCCGATTCCTGCGCCGATCTTATCGATTGCAATGATCTGTTTTGCTCCCTGACGCATATGATCTGCCACTTCTACAATCATGAATTTATTTCCGACTAAGTTTTCATTCTTGCGTGTTGATACAACACTGCCAACAACTTTTCCCATTAACATGATACAATCCTCACGGTATCCCCGCTCTTAATCTGCGCTGCATTTGCTTCATCTGTATCGATGTGCATCTCAAGTGTAAAGCTGTCATCTACACGGATCTGTACGTTGTTAAAGATGGTTCCTCTCTCATTATCTGCTTTTACAGATACGATATCACCATCATGAACTCCTGCTGCCATCGCATCTTTCGGAGCCATGTGAATATGTCTCTTCGCAACAATGCATCCCTCGTTCAGATACACCGCACCTTTTGGTCCGATGATCGCGATTGGTGCGCTTCCTGCAATATTTCCTGATTCTCTGATTGGTGCTTTTACACCGAGGCTGATTGCATCTGTTGCAGAAATCTCTACCTGAGTATTCTTTCTGACTGGTCCAAGAACTCTTACATTCTCGATTGCTCTTAATTTAAGACCAACAATTGTAACCTTTTCGTTTGATGCAAACTGTCCACCCATAAGTTCTTTGAACTTTGTAAGATGGTAGCCTTCTCCAAACAGAATCTCGACATGCTCCTGTGTGAGATGGATATGTCTTGCGGACACTCCGATTGGAACGAGAAAACCTTCTCCAGACTGAGCAGCATTCTTTTTCTCTACTGCTTCGAGAACCATTTTTGTAATTAATTCCACATTACTGTTATCCATATTTGTGTCTCCTCGCAAAGTGGATTGCTCCACTTACTTATTTAAGCACTCTCAGGGGATCAGCGCCCGGCGCTTAATCCCCTGAAAGTACCGGTTTTATTTACCTTTGACTATTATTTGATCTGTGGAAGAATCTTCTCAACATCTGTATGTGGTCTTGGGATTACATGTGTAGCTACAAGCTCTCCAAGTCTTCCTGCTGACTCTGCTCCAGACTCAACTGCTGATTTAACTGCTCCAACGTCTCCACGAACCATAACTGTTACAAGACCGGATCCGATCTTCTCTGTTCCAACGAGTGCTACGTTAGCAGCCTTTAACATTGAATCTGCTGCCTCGATAGATGCTACAAGTCCTCTTGTTTCAACCATTCCTAATGCTTCCTGTGACATTCTGCGTTCCTCCTTCTGAACTTCCGGTTTCTTCTGAACCGTTTCTACCTTTTGCGCCGTCTTTTTTACTCTGCGTACAGTTTTGGCTGGCGCTTTGGCTGTTGTTGTTTTCTTTTCTTTTTCGTCTGCCATCTGTAGCTGCCTCCTATACAACCTTGTTTACACTTGTGTTAATGATTCTCAAGATCTCCTCGTGAGGACTTGGGATCACTACTGTGCTCACTGGTTTTTTGATTCCATTCTGCTCGGCAGCTTCAATGGCCTGCGCAACTGCGGATACATCACCACGAATTATGATCGTGACAAGTCTTCCACCCAGTTTTTTCTCCCATGTAACGAACTGCACATCAGCAGTCTTGCACATGATATCCACGGCTACCACTGCTGCCGTAACGCTTGGGATTTCAAAGAATCCATACGCTTTTCCCATGAGACTGCTCCTTTTCTAGCTGTTTGACTTCAAACTATACTGTAGGAAGGATCTTCTCAACGTCGTTGTGTGGTCTTGGGATTACGTGTGTAGCTACGAGTTCTCCAAGTCTTCCAGCTGCGTCAGCACCTGTCTCAACTGCTGCTTTAACAGCTCCAACATCTCCACGAACCATAACTGTTACAAGACCGGATCCGATCTTCTCTGTTCCTACAAGTGTAACCTCTGCTGCTTTTGTCATTGCATCTGCAGCCTCGATTGCTGCTGTAAGTCCTCTTGTTTCTACCATTCCTAATGCAAGCTGTGCCATTGCCATTGTAATATCCTCCTAAATTTCTTCGACTTCTTCGTCTGTTACTTTGTGTGGTGTTCCTTTATCAAATGCGTTAAGCTTAAGCATCTTCTCAGTGTCCTCAGTCGGTCTTGAGATCTTATACTTTGTGACAATTCCTGTCATTGACTCTGCTTTCGCTGTAGCAGCCTCAAGTGCTGCCTCCACATCTGCAACCTGTCCGCGGAACTTGACCATTACGATCAACGGTACAGGCAATTCGTCTGCATTCGCAGGTTTATTTTTATCGAAGTTCTCCAGTCTTACATTTCCTGCTTTACATCCGGCGTCAGCCGCTGCAAATGCCGTTGCAAGTCCGAATACTTCCAGCATACCTACTGCTTCCATACTCTCTCACCTTATTTGTTGATGATTGCAATCTTAAGACCTTTCATAGCCAGGTTTGTCTGGTGAGCCTCATTGATCTGCTCGAGCGGGAACTCATGTGTGATCAGATCATCCATCGGAAGTCCGATTGCTTTTGCTCTCTTAAGGAAATCAAATGTAGTTGCATAATCTCTCAGAGTGTATACCCATGAGCCAACCAGTGTGATTTCTTTTGAGCAAAGATCGAAGTGTGGGTTGATTGTTGCATCTCCACCATTGATAAAGAATCCAAGCTCACAAAGTCCACCACCATTGCGGATGAATTTGTAAATGTTGGCATGAGCGATCGGTGATCCTGTACACTGGAATGCGAAGTCAGCAGCATGTCCGCCGAATGCATCTTTTACTCCCTGTGCAAGTGCATCGATTCCCTGGAAATCTTTGAAGTTAACTGACTTCTCAGCTCCCATTCTCTTAGCAAAGTCAAGTCTCTTCTGCTCTCCGTCTACAGCTACGATATTCTCAATACCCATTGTACGAAGAACTGCGATACAGATCAGTCCGATCGGTCCGCAGCCCTGAACAACTACTCTGCTGTTGAAACGAAGAATTCCTGTTGTTTTTGCTCTCTCTACTGCATGTACAAGCACTGCACATGGCTCAATGAGAATTCGGGAATCCAGATCCAGATCACTTACATTAAAGAATGTAGTTCCGAAGTTTCCGCCTCTTAAGAAGATGTAATCAGAGAACCATCCGTTGAGATGTACATCATCGTCAGGAAGAAGTCCGTATACATCAGCTCCGCCTACGTTCTGTTTGTTGAGGTCGTACATTGTGATCTCCGGATCATCCTTGAAGATCATACATGTAACAACTTTATCTCCAAGATTCAGAGCTTTTCCAGCGCTGTCAACTTTAACGTTTTTACCCATCTTAACGATCTCACCTGTTCCCTCATGTCCGAGTACTACAGGAATAAGGCTGAATGGGTCTCTCTTGAATTCGTGAGCGTCTGTTCCACAAACACCACATCCTTCAACTTTAACAAGAATATCTCCGTCACCAACTTCCGGCATCGGATACTCTTTGATTTCAAAATGCTCAAGTGCTGTAAGCATAGCTACGTGAGCTGTCTTTGGAATTTCATTTCCTGCTGCTTTCTGTGCCGGAGCTGCTTCTGGAACTTTCTTTTCCAGCATGCTCTCAAGTACCTGTTTTACAACAGCTTCTACATTAGCAGAATTCATTTCCATTGTCTATACCTCCGTTATCTTATACATAAGCTGTCTGTCATTACGCAACGTCTTCTCTTTGTGAAGCTGCTTGCGCTTGTAAGTCCTTCACCAGTTCTGCTGGCAATTGTAAATGTACAGAAGCCTTCGCCTCCGAATCCAAGTGCCGCATAGGATGGTCCGTTCTTAACAAGAATTGCTGTGTCAATTGCTTTTGCATATTTTGTAATACGATCTACATTCTTGGAATGAATGTGAGCGGAATGTCTGTTACCATGCTCAAGCCATACAGCCTGCTCTACAGCATCGTCGAAATCTTTCGCTCTTACTACACCAAGAATTGGCATCATAAGCTCTGTTGCGATCAGTGGGTGTTCCTTTGGTCCTTCAAATGTAATACATCTGATATTGTCCGGAACTGTAACTCCGATCATTCCAAGCAGTGTCTTTGCATCACGTCCAACACATTTTCTGTTCAGCTTTCCGCCTGCAAGAACTACATTTGTCAGTGCATCCTGCTCTTCCTTGGAAGCCAGGTAGCATCCCTGCTCATTTACCATGTAGTGCATCAGTTCATCAACGATAGAATCAACTGCAACAATCTCTTTTTCTGCGATACACGGAAGGTTGTTATCAAATGTACATCCGTTTACAATGTCCTCAGCTGCCTTACGGATATCTGCTGTCTCATCAACGAGTGCCGGTGGGTTACCTGCTCCAGCTCCGATTCCTCTTCTTCCTGAAGAAAGAACTGCTGTAACAACTCCCGGACCTCCTGTTGCAGCGATCAGCTGAATTGCAGGATGTTTCATCATGATGTTACTTGTCTCAAGTGTCGGATGCTCTACTGTACAAGCAATGTTGTCCGGTCCACCAACCTCAACAGATGCTTCGTTCAGAAGATTAACTGCGTAGATTGATGTTTTGATTGCTGCCGGATGTGGGTTAAATACTACTGTATTTCCACCTGCGAACATTCCGATTGTGTTACAGAGAACTGTCTCACTTGGGTTTGTACAAGGTGTGATCGCTCCGATTACTCCGAACGGTCCCATCTCGATCAATGTAAGACCTCTGTCTCCTGACCATGCCTGTGTAGTGATATCCTCTGTTCCCGGAGTCTTCTCAGCTACAAGCTGGTGTTTTAAAATTTTATGTCCGACATTTCCCATGCCAGTCTCCTGAACTCCCATGCGGGCCAGGATTTCTGCATTCTCCTTGATCTTTTTACGGATGTTGGAGATAACTTTCTCTCTGTGATCCAGTGACATCTTAGCCACGATCTTCTGGGACGCTTTCGCTGCCTCAATGGCCTCGTTCATATCCTTGAATACACCGCGGTCTCCCTGTACATCAGAAGCGATCTGCATCTTTGCAAGAACGTCCTGTACGATGTCCTGAACCATCTGTTCATTTATAGACACTCTAATACCTCCTTGAAGACTTGTTTTCCGTAAGCTGCGATTGCTGTGTCCTGCTCAGCAGTTCCACCGCTGACTCCGAGTGCACCGACGATCTTGCCATCAGCTTCGAGTACCTCTCCACCCCCGAAGATCACGATCTTACCGTCATTCGTAAACTGAATTCCGTATAACGGCTGTCCCGGCTGACTCAACTGACTTAACTCTGCTGTGGACATCTTAAGGCTCGCGGAAGTATATGTCTTGTTCAATGCAATGTCAAAGCTTGCTATGTAGGCGTCATCCATACACTGGACGGCTACAGGTCTGCCTGCCTTGTCGGAAACTGCTACAACCGCATTCACGCCCACACGTGCCGCTTCTGCCTTAACTTTTTCAATCAAGGCATTGGCAAGCTTCAATGTCATCTGATGCTTTTTGCATTTACAGACATGTTTGTGTGTATGTTGTGGAGCTGCTTCCTTCATCTGATCCAGCACAGCCTGAACTGCACTGGTAATTTCCTGCTCATTCATAGCATTGCTCCTTTACTAATCTGTCAGATTACATTCCCAGCTGTTCCATAACTTTCTTTGTGATAGAAGCTACAAGATCAGCATCTGTTCCTTCTGGAGCTGCTGCTGAAGATCCGCCACAGTTTCCACCGCATGAATGGCAGCTTGGCTTACCAGCTTTAGCGTTCGGGCAAAGGTTTGCCGGGTGTTTTCCTGGAAGTCCCATCTGTCTTCTCAGTTCGTACAGTCTCTGAACCTGCTCATCGTTCAGTTCCTGAGGTCCGCCAACCTGCATGGACTGCCATAACAGACGTGCGTAGAACTCAAGAGACTCCATCTTGTGGTATGCGCTCAGAAGGCTGTCTGAGTAAGCAAGTGCTCCGTGGTTCTCAAGAAGAACTGCATCAAAGTGCTGAAGGTATGGCTCGATAGCGTCCGGAATCTCCATTGTAGAAGGTGTACCATATTTAGCGATCGGAACACATCCAAGAGCGATAACTGCTTCTGGCATGATTGGCTGTGTAAGCGGAATACCAGCGATAGCGAATGTTGTAGCGTACAGTGGATGAGCATGTACTACAGACTGAACGTCTGGTCTCTCTCTGTACACACGCATGTGCATCTTAATTTCTGAAGATGGTCTGAATCCTTTATTTGCCTGAAGAACATTACCATTCTCATCTACTTTACAGATGTACTCTGGCGTCATGAATCCTTTGCTGACACCTGTTGGTGTACACAGGAACTCATGGTCGTTCAGTTTTACAGAAAAGTTTCCGTCATTAGCTGCAACCATTCCACGGTTGTAAACTCTTCTTCCGATTTCACACATTTCTTTTTTGATTTCGTATTCGTTTTGCATTTTTTCTCCTCCTTGGAATCGTGTCAAAACTTTTGTTTTGTGTTGTTTCTTAACTTATTTTACCACACAATCCCACATTAGTCAATTTGAACAGCCGTTGTTTTTGTTGTTTCTTGTGATTATTTTCACTATTTTCTCTGTTTTCGACTTCGTGCAGATTATCTGATTGTGTTTTTTATTTTTAACCACCGATCCGGCACTCTACACCGGAAACTTCTTCTGCTACTTTCAGAAGTCGTTCCATCTTTTCATTTGTCGGTGGTTTTACATCCCCCATCAGGTATGGGCGGTTCAGTCCGTCATATTTATCCTGTCCCAGCCTGTGGTAAGGCAGAAGATGCATTCTTCTTACATTGCCAAGTTTGCGGACATATGCGGCAATATCACGGATTTCTATCTCTGTATCATTGAATCCCGGGATTACCGGAACACGGATGCTCAACTCTGTCATATGAGAGTCTGCAATCTTCTTTGCATTCTCTAACATCAGTTCATTCGAGCGTCCTGTAAATTCTTTATGTTTCTCTGGATTCATGTGTTTGATATCCAGCAGATACTGGTCTAAATATGGAAGAATCTCTTCGATTGTGCTGTATGGTGCGCATCCCATACTTTCCATCGCAGTTGTGATTCCTGACTCTTTCGCTGCCCGCAGAAGGTCTCTTGCGAACTTCGGCTGGCAAAGGCTTTCGCCTCCGGAAAGTGTAAGTCCGCCTCCGGTTCTTCTATAATAAGTACGATCTTTTTCTACCGTCTTCATTACTTCAGCAACCGTAGTGTCCTCACCGATCACTTTTGGTTCTCCCTGTACCATCATTGTCTCGATCTCGTAGTGCTGTGATTCCGGATTACAGCACCAGCGGCATCTGAGCACACAGCCCTTTAGGAACACAATGGTTCGAATTCCATTCCCATCATGGATGGAATACCGCTGGATATCGAAGATTCTTCCTTTGGTCTTCAGATATTCTTCCATGCTGTCTCCTTCTTATTCTTAAAATCCCTGCTCTGTTCTGCGGATGATATCATCCTGCAGTGACTTGGACAATGTCGTAAACAGTGCGCTGTATCCAGCTACACGTACAACCAGATGTTTATACAGCTCCGGATGCTTCTGTGCATCCAAAAGTGTATCACGGCTGACAACGTTAAACTGCATGTGGCTTCCCTTCTGATCGAAGTATGACTGAATCAGTCCTACAAACTTCTCAAGTCCTTCTCTTCCACTCAGTGCTGACGGATGGAACTTCTGATTGAACAGTGTTCCATTTGAAGCAATATAGTGGTCTAATCTGGAAACGGAGTTTGCAGCTGCTGTCGGTCCGCTTACATCCTTACCTGCTGTTGGAGATACTCCATCGGCTACAGGCATGTGTGCCAGACGTCCATCCGGTGTAGCTCCTTTCTGTCCGCCAAGCGGTACATTTGCTGATACCGGATACAATCCTGCCTGGAACATACCTCCACGCGGGTTTTTATATTTCTCCAGTGGTTTTGTATAAGTATAGGCAACATCTCTTGCAAATGCGTCAACTTCCGGAATATCATTTCCGAACTTCGGCACTGCATCGATCAGCTTGAGGATTCTCTCGCCGTTTGCCTTCACCTGTTCTGATTCTGTTGCTGCAACAACAGTTTTCAGGATTGCTGCAACTTCTTTCTCACCTACCGGCTGTCCGGCAGATTTCATTGCAGAAGCAACCTCTGATACCATTTCTGCAACATCCTCGTTGCTCAGGCCCTTTCCATAGTTTGTGCTAAGAGCCATCTTCAGATCATGCATCGTGATCTTATTCTCGTCATAAACGAGTTTCTTTACTGCGTAAAGTGCATCTGCCATATTGGCAACACCGAATCCCTGCGGACCTGTAAAGTTATATACAGCGCCTCCCTGTTCCAGTGTCTTTCCTCTCTTGATACAGTCATCAACCATACATGCAAGAAACGGCAACGGTGCTCTCTCCGCATGTGCCATATCAATGGCATTGTCAGCATTAACAAGCAGTGCGATCGCGTAATCCATCTGTGCTTTATAAGCATCATAGAATTCATCAAATGTCTTCATATCCTCAACATTACCTGTCTTTGGACCAATCTGTACACCCTTGTCCACACCATTTGAAAATACCAGTTCCAGCGGACGACACATATTGAAGAATGCTGCATCATGCCATCCATTTGTCTTACCAGACTTCTGTGGTTCTACACATCCGATGATGTTGTAGTCTCTCGCATCCTGTAAAGTCAGTCCACGGCTCTCAAGTGACGGGATAATAACCTCATCATTATAATAAGCCGGGAGTCCGATTCCTGTTCTTGTAAGTTCTGCTGCATAAATCAGGAATTCATGTGGTGATCCATTCCAAACTCTTACTGAAAGAGAAGGCATTGGAAGGAATACATGCATAGATGATGTAATACACATAAATGAAAGATCATTCGTAACATCTATACCATCTTCATTCTGTCCTCCTGCAATCAGGTTCTGGAACAGACTGTAACCTGCGAATCCTTCTGCTGAAGCCGCATCACGGCACTTGTTCAGGTCATTTAATTTAACCCAGATACAATCCAGCAGTTCCTGTGCAAACTCTCTTGTGATCTTGCCGCTGTCGAGATCCTTCTTATAATAAGGATACATATACTGATCAAATCTTCCAGGGGATATTGAATGTCCACTGGACTCAATCTGTAACAGCTGCTGTACAAACCAGAAGGACTGACATGCTTCATAGAATCCTGTCGCACCCTTCTCCGGTACATTCGCACAATTCTGTGCAATGATAAGAAGTTCTTTCTTTCTTACCGGATCAGAACATTTCTCCGCCATCTCAAGTGCAAGCTTTGCATAACGACGGGCATATGTAATTGCAGCATCACAGCTGATCATTACCGCCTCAAGGAAACGTGATTTTGTCTGGTAGTTACCATCACTAACCTTCATAGAAGCAAGCTCATCTTCTGCTTTCTTGCGGATTCCGGAAAATCCGATCTCGAGAACTTCACCGTACTTAACTGTCACATGTCCTACACCATTGTAAAAATAGTTTCCAGGTGTAAAGATATTGTGTTCAATGTCAAGTAATGTCTCCGGCTCCATATACGCTGTAGACATTACTTGACATTG
>OHCI01000777.1_pt1 | contig 9752 bp, 9 predicted proteins | sample 1566751 | NCBI WGS metagenome assembly OHCI01 (sample SAMEA3879609, study PRJEB24766) | human gut metagenome | biome: human-associated habitat; feature: feces | place: USA | collected 1985/1987
GTCAATTGATGAGGCCAAGACTATTGCAGCTAATTTTTTGGGGCAATCAACCATGGGCAATGTTGGCAGATCAAACGTTAAACGTGCCCAAGCGCAACCATGTGTTCAAGTACTTCTTAAAGATAGTCTTCCTGACAAGGTAGATGTCGGTAACAAATATCCAGGCAATCTATTTCCCGACACATTGATGTATGCTGTCAGCTATGTTGATGGAACGGTTTTGATTCCTGCTGATAAAGACGCACCTACGGTAGTTGGTGTATTAGATACAAAACCTGAGTCGTTACCAGCCCTCTTGAAAAAAAATAATGGCAACAACCCTCTGTACGAGGTACTAAAAATGGCATTCAACCCAGACATGTACCGTCTTCTTACGGACAAAGATTGGATGAAAGCAATGATGCCGTCGCATGACAAAGATTATCCTGTTTATGATGGTGAGCATAATGATGATTATGCAAAAAGAGATTATTATTTGGCTCCCAAAATCCCTGTCGCTTGGTCACAAGGAAATCCCTTCAACAACCAATGCCCATTAATAGGAGGGCAACATGCTGTTGCTGGTTGTGTAGCAATTGCCGTAGGACAGGCTATGACCTTGACAGGTGTTCCTGCTTCCTTATCCCATTATCGTGATGAATATTTGGGTATCAGAAATATTGTGACCGCTAAATCTTATAAGTCTTACCCAGAATATGGCAAGAAGGTTTCTCAGTTAATCGCTTCTATTGGTCCTGCAGTAGGTATGAATTACGGATTATCATCAAGTGGCACTTCTGACTTGCGAGGAGCCGTCAATCTGTTCTTGGAAATGGGGATGCATGTTTCCCAAAACAAGAAGGTCATAAAGCGCGTTCTGCAGAAACACCAGAAAGGTTTCATTCTCGTAGGGTCATTTCCGGACGATAGTAACACTGGACATTGCTATCTCATTGATGGATACAGCTATCAAGTTAAGAAAGAAGACGCTACGGCTCTGCTGCATGTGAATTTTGGTTGGGGACCCGAATGCAATGGATTTTTCCTTGTGAACCTTTTTGCGCCTCATTTCGATCCAGACCGAACCGTAGACTCAAATGGATACCCACTCCCAACATTCCCAAGGAACTGGCATTTCTATTGTATTTATGACTAATATCACGCATGCTGGCTTGGTCCTTCCCCAAGCCAGCTGCAACTTGTTAGCATATTATCATTCATCATGTTATTTATACATATTATATGAGATCAATTATTATGAACAAAGTTTCTGTTTTTTGCTTACTTGTCAGCTTATTCGCATTTGGCTCATGCCATGAAGACGAGGAGACGGAGTTTGAGAACAAAGTGTATACAAATTTTCCAGATGTCTTTGATGTGCCTGCTGAAGGTGGTAAATTTTTGATAAAGCAAACATACAACAACGATTATTTCCTTACCCATTGCGAGACTTCAATTCGGTATGTGGATAGCAATGGGAAAATCACGGTTTCTTATGACAGCATACAAAGCCACGACACTACCTTTGTCTATGGAAATGGTAAGGTTCATTCTTATTCAGATCGTTTTTACAACAGTTGGTTTGAGCTGAAGAAAGAAAACAAACATGAGATATCTTTGGTCGTGACGCCCAACAACACGGGTGGCAAACGAGAGATAGTCGTTGGTGTTCGAGACATCTTATTCAAGGGCTGGCCTCAGAAAATCATGATATATCAACCTGCATACTAAGGAGCGTCCGACTATTAACATTCAATGTACTCATAAGGTCATGAACAGGTCATTCTGCCGTATGGCGACAAGCACGCTATTGCTTGCCGTTATCTCCACTTCCATCTCCGCCCAGCCGCAGCGATGGGAGCACAACCTCTACGAGGGAGTCGGAGTAGTAAATAAATTTGAAGACAATGACGACCAAAAGACGGCGTTTCATGTCGGCTACGGTCTCAACTATTATATCACGCCCCATTGGTCGGTAATGCCTGGGGTAGCTCTTCGCTTCAAGGCGTTGGGCAAGGATAATGGCAACTCCGGCAACTGCGCTTCGACCTACATCGACGTGCCACTGCTTGTCCAGTATCATTTTGGCGGGGACAAACGCAAAGGGATGGTTGTCGAGTGTGGCCCCGTGGTCTCATTCCTTGCACACAGCAACACGTACGATGGCAAATACTGGAATACGTGGAACCCGTATGAGGGGGAAAAGATGTACAAGCACTTTGACGTGGGAATACGCCCAGCCGTCTATTACGAGACAGGACATTGGCGCTTCGGCGTGCAGTCCCATGTCGGGTTCCTTGACATCAAGCGCAAATTTCCAGATAGACCCTACGCCTCGTTTTTCGACAACAAATACCATGCCATGAGCCTGGTTGCCACCGTTTATTATCATTGGTAAAACGTATAGCTTATGATCAAATCATTCTTGCGAGGCTTCTTCGCCTCTTTCCTTCTTTTGAGTATGATGGCTTCCGCCTCTGCCCAGACGAAGACCTGGCGCCACAGCCTCTATCAGGGCATCGGCCTGTCCAACAAGCTCAACGATGAAGACAAGCAGACGGTCGCGCTGCGCATCGGCTACGCCGCCAGCTATACCATCGCTCCCCGATGGGCTGTCACGCAGGGTGTGGCCTTGCGTCTGAAAGGTTTTGGCAAGGACAGCTACTTCGCGGGCAACTGCTCCTCCACCTACATAGACCTACCATTGCTCCTCCAGTACCATTTCAACAAAGAATGGAAAAACGGCATCGTCGCCGAATGTGGCCCAGTCGTCTCCTTTCTGGCCAAAGGAGGAAAGTATGGTGGGAGAACCGAAGACAACGTGGTCAATGGCGAGAAAGAATACAGAAACTTTGACCTGGGCCTTCAGCCAGCCTTGTACTACGAAACCAAGAACTGGCGGTTTGGCGTTCAGGCTCACGTCGGCCTGCTGGATACCAAGTGTAAATACAGGATACCATACGACTGGATTCATAACTTTGGCCAATACCATGACGAAAGATACGATGATCCGAGACTGACGAGCCGGTACTACGCCTTCGACATCGTAGCTACTATTTGCTACCATTGGTAAGAAAAGGTTGGGGTCGGAAAAGGCTGACCTCTTCATTAATTAATTTAAATTCCCGGTGGCCTTTGCACATTCTCTAAACTTCGAACAAACTGCTGGCTTTTCTGTACATCCTTCGAAAAAACGGGTGGAAAGCCTTTCAATTAATAGATATTCGGGCAGATAAATGCAGGTTTAGGTTCGATGGGTAGCATTCGGCTGAGAGGAAAGAGAATCCCTCGGTTCAACTTTTAGCATTTTGCTACCTATTGCCTCCGCCTCACCTTCTCCTTTTGGGCTTAACCTAAAAAGAAAAGAATGAAGAAATGCGATGAAATGGGGGAAAATAAAAGATGATAGCTCCCATGCTACATCGCTCAACCATGATGACGCATGACTCATGATGGCCTCATTACCACCCCAAATCGCTCTCTGCACCCCAAGAGCTATCACGAGGAAGCACAAAAACATGAAACGATGGCGATTTTTACCTGAAAAACGGCAAAAATCGCCCCCGCAGCCCCAAGGGTGGAATAACTTTTTTTTGGCCGATAGACCTATTTGGGGGCTTTTTTATTTTAGTAAGCTGTGTAATATGCCGTGTTTCAATTGGTTATGCTTGTAAGGCTAAAAGTGAAAATGTAGACCACAGATATTTGGAGGTGTCGGGGGAAAAACCTAACTTTGCCCCCAGATCAATAACTATATAAAGATGAAAAAGTTTCTTTTAACATTTGGACTAATGATGTGTGGCTTGTTGTCCAGCCATGCAGATCCGACCTCTGCTCCTCCAGCTGAACAAATCCCTATGGGATACGACGAGAAAGGATTACAAAGTGGACGACCAAGAACCATCCTCCCCGATGTGACCGCAGAACGTTCCAATAGTATTGTCTCCGTGCATGTGAAGCGCTACACCGGATACGTGTCAACATACATCGTTGACTCGAATGGGGTTACGGTCAGCACCTCGATGGGCTACGCTATGGATGGACAGTACGACGTAAACTGTGTGATGGACAACATAGCTCATGACAGCTATACCATTCATGTAGTATTGGATGACTGCTCTTATATTGGGTATTTTGAAATGTGACTTCCAAAGAAAAGCGATAGCTGCTTTTGTAGTAGTTGTGTAAAAGAAAGAACTATGAATATATTACTCGCTGAAATAGTCTTACCTTCAACCAGTCGCTAGTAATCATATACAATAATAATACGATACATTTGATAGAATAAATCTCAGTCCCTACTGATAAAATAGGGAGCAATGCCTGAAGCTGTAAGAAGGCAAAATAACAAAAGACCTATGAAGAAATCATTTTCCCTCGCCGCCATTTTTATGGCTATGGCGTTCGTGGCTAACGTGCAGACGGCTTATGCTGACAGACAAGGTTTCACCCCCAAAGAGCCTGCTTGTGCATTGCCTGCAGAGAATCTTTTGGATGCGGCTAATGACAATTTCAACTTCAAGAGTTTTGAAGTGGTTGCAGACGCAGCGCAGGCCTATTTTGTAGAGTTTTGGCTTCAGCCGGCAAAGTATATTAATGGACAATACACAACCTTCTATGTGTATTTGAACAATCACTATGTGGGATCCATCACGCCTACCGAAGGAAGATGGCAGTCGGCACACATTGACAATATGAAATCCTTGGAGCTCTTAAAAGGGACAAACGTGATAACCGTTGCAACAAGAGCACCAGAAATGCCCGCAGTTGAGAGGGTCAATATTGCGCTTAATGAAGCAGAGGCAGTGTTCTCTTCCGAAGCCTATGACAGGTATTTGGATGATATCGTTTCTGATAACATGTGCGATGCTCCAGAAGACGAGGGACTTGCCACATTATCCAACAATGCGGCAGGCATCGCATACTTCACAAACGTTCCCTTACGTTATTCATTTTACAGAACCTTCTCGTTCACAAAAAACCAGGAGGTGTTTATCGCAACGACGAGTGACAAAGAACATTTCATAGATGTTGTTTACTATGGCACGCCTGTCATTAGGCCTCGTCCGGCTATGGATTTGGAATTGGTGCCAAACAAGCCGTTCCCGACGTACAACATTGCTTCCTCGGAGGAGATGCAAGGGCTCAACTGGAAGGGTATCTCGGAAAAAGCCGTTAACACTAACGAGCAGATGGCTACCGTAAGATTTAAAGCACCGAAGACTGGCTTTTATCTTATCCGTTTGCGCAGCAAAAATCAAGCGGTCTCAGGATTGGCCAATCTGAATGTAAATGGCACCTATTATTACGAGAACTCCCCATTCAACTTTGCAGGAGTGCGATGTGAAATTCCGGCCGATGGGAAGGAATACGCGACCATGACAAATTGTGCGAATACCAGACAGGACGATCCGATTCTGTTTATTCATGGATGTGGTGTTGCGGATAAACTTGTAGGAGTCAATGACGATGGACCAAGAGAGAAGTTGAACCAGTACAATTTGTATATGCTTGACTCATACATTTCTCAAAAGTATTTTATGAAAACTTATCAGATAAGTGTCAATAACTACAGCTCGTTAAAACCCGTATCAAGTTGCAACATACTGGCAAGGGTCGTCAATAATGAGGAAGCATCAGCGGCAGCTTTGATGAAATCCGCCCATAATACAACCACGGACATCAAGGATGTTCGCACAGAGAACGTGAGTATCTCGTCGGGAACTGGTTTGAACTCAGATTTAATTATTTCCGCAGACGCAGATATTGAAAACGTTTCTGCATATAACCTGGCAGGGGTGCGGATCGGGTCCATTGCGTGCGAAGGACGCCAAGTATCTGTGCCAATGTCATCATTAAACATGACGTATCAGGGTATATATGTGGTCAGAATAGAGACGGGTGAAGGAATCCAGAGTAAAAAGGTTATCATTAGATAAATTCGACATAACAAAATACTGGACCTTGTGTTTTTTGCAATGAAAGGCCAGGGACTCACAAAAAAGATACGACAATGAGACATATAATTATATTCATGCTGTTAGCAATCTGTACGTTGAACAGTTTTGCCGACGACCATTCCGCCAAGCGTGCCCCCATCACACCCCCAGACGGAGTTCACGCGGGCCATGAGTATGTAGATTTGGGTTTGCCCAGCGGCACCTTGTGGGCAACGTGTAACCTTGGTGCCAGCACCTGTTACGACGCAGGTCCATATTACGCATGGGGAGAGCTGCAGCCCAAGGAACTTTGCACTTTGGAAAATTATGATTACTTCTTAGGATTCCACGCAGACTCCATTTGTGGGGGATGGTATGTCTTTGAGGACATTGGTGAGAACATTTGCGGAACGGAGTATGACGTGGCCGCCCAGACCTGGGGTCATGGCTGGCGCATGCCGAATGAGGAGGAGCGCTATGAGTTGCGGATGCTTTGCTGGAACAAGTGGGTGGAGGAAAATGGTGTGGCGGGAGTCCGCGTTGTCGGCCCCAACGAGCATAGTATTTTCTTGACCACCTGCGGCTATGCGTCTGATTATGGCATAACCCTCGTAGGCATCGAGGGCGGATATTGGGTCGGCATTGAGGACGTGGAAGATACTTTTACGGGCATGCTCATCAAGCCAAGTAGCATCGCTAAGTGTCTGTTCGTGGACAATAGCGGCCTTTGTTCCTCCAGCCCGATGAAATATGGGGGCAAGAACATTCGGCCTGTTGTCAGTCGCAAGGACATGATCACCGGGGTGTTCCGCCCCTCATCCGGCGAGGTGTTGTTTGACATTGAATACCGTAATGGATGCTTGCAGGTCAAAGGCAAAGCGTTTTCGGGCAAGGTTACCCTGTACGACACGTCCGGCAATATGGTTTTCTCTGAGGAGACCGATGCCAGCCGATGCCAGCTTCCATCCCTGCGCAAAGGGGTCTATGTCGTCTCCCTATCCGAGAATGGCTCCATTGTGCACAAACAGAAAATATTAATTAGATAAAACGTCATGAACAGATTATTATTGATATTATTGGCTGCTTGCTCCTGCATTTCTATCCATGCACAAGACAGCTATTATTATTACCGCGGCAACAAAGTGCCATTGGAGCAGGACGCATCCAAAGTCGTCTCCATCTCTTCCGTTTCCGGTGGTGTGAGTTTAGCACCAGCTGGAGGGTTTGCTCTAGACAAAACGATAACGGACGAGAACTACTCCGTCAAGGTATACAAGGCTCTCCCATCGGCGAGCGCCAGCGAGATGCCGCCCGCTATGTCCACATCGCCCGCTGCTGGTTTTGTCCCATGCTATAAATCGAAGGATGCACAAGAACTTATTCCAAACGGTTATATCAATATCAAGTTAAAAACAGCATCCGACTATCGCATGTTGGAGACAATGGCAAGTCAGAAGAAATGTACGATAATAGGGCGTAATGAGTTTATGCCCCTATGGTATTGTCTGAAAACGAATGCTTCGCCAGGGGTCAATCCCGTCAATGTTGCCAATGAAATGTATGAGACGGGAAAATTTGCCGCTGCTTTCCCCAGTTTCTCCATTGATGCCTTGGAGATCTCGTATGACCCGGACGTGTATAGCCAATGGGGATTATACAATGCCGAGCACGAGGGGTATGATATTTCCGTTTGCCAGGCATGGGATCTTGCCACTGGGCGTGGCATAAAAATCGCAATCGTGGATCATGGAATAGACATGAAACATCAGGATTTAGCCGCCAATATATATCCATTTAGCTATGATACAGAGACAGGCACCTCTCCGAGCAAGGTTTACGGAAAACACGCTACGCATTGCGCCGGCATTGCGGCTGCCATTAGAAATAACGGGATTCAAATAGCGGGTGTTGCACCGGATGCCCAACTTATGTCAGTAAGCAACACACTTTTTGGCACGAATGGAGAAAAGAAGCTGGCCGACGGCATAAACTGGGCGTGGAAGAATGGCGCTGACATCATATCATGCTCCTGGTGGTGTGCCCCAAATGAACTTATAGGAGAGGCTATTGACGCGGCGGTTACAAAGGGCCGAGAAGGAAAGGGCTGCGTGTTTGTGAAATCAGCTGGAAATATTAGGATTGACGGGATAGAAGCAATTACTTTCCCAGGCGATTATAGCAAAGATGTACTGGCTGTCTCAAACATGACGAAAGACGGCTCGTTGTCAACAACCTCCTGCCATGGCGAGAACATGTTTGTCGCCGCACCTGGCACACATATACTGTCAACAATACCTAACAACATGGTCGCCTATAAGAGCGGCACGTCTATGGCCTGTCCACATGTTGCAGGGGTAGCTGCCCTCGTCCTTGAGCGCAACCCCAGCCTTACGGCTGCAAAAGTTCGCGAAATTATCGCCAGAAATACGAAAAAAATAGGAACCAAAGCATACTCCATTACAAAGACATACGGATCTTGGAACGAGTATTATGGATATGGCTTGGTTGATGCTTACAATGCGGTCATCCACACCCCGAGACAATAACAATTAGTTTAACCGTCGGCATGGCCCCTGGGCCATGCCGACCCAAACCATTTATCATCATGAAGACAAGAACTTTTTTACTGGCTCTGCTATCGCTTCTGATATCTGCGGTATCATCCGCTGCCACTAGCTCCGGCCTTGTGCCCACACAGTGTACCATAGGAGACCGGCTTGTCTTTGGTCCGATATCAAGTGTCGGCTTTATCTTCGACGTTGGCGTCAGCGTAACTCCTGAGGCCAAGGCCTACCTTAAAAACGGCGACGAAACCATTGCAGAGGGCAGCCTCTCCTGCTCCAATTACACAGGCAAGAAAAGGACGCAAGGCACTGTCTCCGTAGATTTCGCCGACGAGTTTCTGCTTCCCAAGGGAGAAAAATACCGTGTGGTGATTCCGCAGGGCAGCATCTTCAAAGAGGGGACAAGCGATGTTTCTAACGAGGAAATCAGCGTGGAGTTTGAGGTCCCGTCAAACCTTGGCCTGGCAAGACCTTCTATTGAAGAGGGATCTACCGTGACTGAGGAAGACCGTATAGGCTTCTATTTTTCCACGGAAACGGCAGCCCTGGAGGGCAACAGTATCACCTTGCTGCGTGAGGGCGTACCCGTAAGGACCTATCCTTGCGACGTGAGCTGGGATTGGGATCTGGGCTACGCTGGTATTGACTTTGGCTATCGGATGAAGTTTGAGAACCGCGTCCATTACTCCCTGCTTCTCCCCAAAGGTGCTGTGAGCGCTTTGCATCGCTCTGACATAACCAACGAGGAGGCCATCGTCAACTTCATCGGAGGCTACACGGAGCCGGTCGAGCCACTCACCTACACTTGGTGCAGCCTGTTCGACCACCATCCTTCCGACAAGCTCAACGAGGTGATATTCTATTACGATCAGCCCGTCATGCTCTCTGAAAACCCCGTGGTGCAGCTATGTGAGGCGCATGAGGGTACCATGGTCAAGGAAGTAGTTCCGACCATGAGAAACGAGAACGGCCAATGGTTATTGGTGGCAGACTTTGACGGATTCCCGCTCGCAGCGGAGACAGGCTACTCCGTTGTCATCCCCGAGGGAACTCTCATTACAAAAGACGGCGATGTGGTAGTGAATACTCGCAATGTAACGTCCGTGGGAAACACTACGGGAATAGAGGGCGTGGAAGCATCGACCAACTCCGACCGAGTTTATACCCTGCAGGGCGTTCGCCTTCAGCAGCCACCCAAACAGGGTGTCTATATCCAAAACGGCAAGAAGTTTGTGGTGAAGTAGAAGCGTCTCTTCTTTAATTAATTAAA
>OHCI01000781.1_pt1 | contig 9653 bp, 9 predicted proteins | sample 1566751 | NCBI WGS metagenome assembly OHCI01 (sample SAMEA3879609, study PRJEB24766) | human gut metagenome | biome: human-associated habitat; feature: feces | place: USA | collected 1985/1987
CTTCTGGAGCGGGCGGCACGGCTGGACGAGGCCTCCGGCGGCGGCAGCATGACTGCTCTGCCCATCATCGAAACCCAGGCGGGCGATATTTCCGCCTACATCCCCACCAATGTTATCTCCATTACCGATGGTCAGATCTTCCTGGAGACGGGCCTGTTCCACTCCGGTATCCGGCCGGCCATTAATGTGGGCCTGTCCGTGTCCCGTGTGGGCGGCGCAGCCCAGATGCCGGCTATGAAGCAGGTGGCGGGCCGTCTGCGTACCGACCTGGCACAGTACCGAGAGCTGGCATCCTTTGCACAGTTCGGGTCCGAGCTGGATGCGGTCACACAGTCTACCCTGTGCCGCGGCCAGCACATGACGGAGCTGCTGAAGCAGAATCAATTTGCCGCCCTGTCGGTGGAGGATCAGGTCATAGCCATATTTGCTGCCAACGAGGGCTACGCTGACGATGTGGCCCTGAGTGAGATGCCCCGGTTCGAGCGAGAAGCGGTGGAGTTTGTGAAGCAGGCTATGCCGGAGCTGGTGGATATCATCTGCGAGGGCAAGAAGATCCCTGCCGATATGCTGGAGAACCTGCGCGGTACGCTGAAGCGCTTTAAGGAGTCCTTTTGAGAGAGAATAAGTTGAGAAAGGGGGGAGAGCGGAATGGGCAGCATGCGTGAGATCCGGGCACGGATCAAAAGCGTGAAAAATACCCAGCAGATCACCAAGACTATGAAGATGGTGGCCTCAGCCAAGCTGCGGCGCACCCAGAAGGGCCTAAACGGCATCCGCAGCTTTGCGGAGAGCAGCCGGCATATTCTCGGTGAGCTGCTGGCCGGGGAGAACGCCGGATATGATAACCGATTCCTGCTTCCCCGGAGCGAGATCAAAAGAGTGTGCTATGTTCTGTTCGTGGGCAACCGCGGCCTGTGCGGCGTATATAACCATGCGGTACTGCGCTATGCCCAGGAGCTGGTGCAGGCAGAAGCAAGACCCTGCACAGTGGTGGTCTGCGGCAGCTGGGGCAAGGATATCATCCGGCAATCAGGTCTGCCGGTGCAGCACACCTTTGATGCCATCAGTGATGCGCCCGGCATGGCGGAAGCCCTGCCGGTGGCGGACTATCTCAAGCGTATATACCTGAGCGGCCAGGTGGATGAGATCCACCTGGTGTATCAGCAGTTCTGCTCTGCCTTGCAGCAGGTGCCCGGACAGGTGCAGCTTCTGCCCGCCCGCCTGGATGCGCAGGAGCAGGAGGAGCCGACCAATGACTACATCTTTGAGCCGGATGCCCGGAGCGTGCTGGAAAACATGGTGCAGCTGTACCTGAACAACATGGTTTTTTCCGTTTTGCTGGAGGCCAAGGTCAGTGAGCAGGCCTCCCGCATGGCCGCCATGAGCGCCGCCACTGATGCCACCGGCGAGCTGATCAGCAGCCTGAGCCTGCAGCTTAACCGGGTGCGTCAGGCGGCCATTACCACCGAGATCGCCGAGATTGTCGGCGGCGCCAACGCCTTGAAAAAGGCGAAAAAGTAATTCCGCCTACGATAGGAGGCTACTATGAAAAACGGTATTGTCAGAAGGGTCACCGGCCCTGTGGTGGATGTGCAGTTTCCTACCGGACATCTGCCGGACATTTACAACGCAATTGAAATTCAGCTGGAGGACCGCAAGGTGGTTATGGAGGCCATGCAGCAGCTGGGCTCTGACACCGTGCGCTGTGTGTCGCTGTTCTCCACCGACGGCATCGCCCGGGGCTGCACAGCCGTGGATACCGGCTCTCCCGTGACCATGCCCGTGGGCGAGGCCACCCTGGGCCGCATGTTCAACGTGGTGGGCGATCCCATTGACGGCAAAGGCCCCGTGGAAGCGGAGCGGATGCCCATCCACCGGAGTGCGCCGTCCTTTACCGATGTGATGCCCTCCACGGAGATTCTGGAAACGGGTATCAAGGTGGTGGACCTGCTGGCCCCATATTCCAAGGGCGGCAAGATCGGCCTGTTCGGCGGCGCCGGCGTGGGTAAAACGGTGCTTATTCAGGAGCTTATACGCAACGTGGCCTACGAGCACGGCGGCTACTCCGTGTTTGCCGGCGTGGGTGAGCGCTCTCGTGAGGGCAACGACCTGTGGAATGAGATGACTGAGTCCGGCGTTATCAGCAAGACAGCCCTGGTGTTCGGCCAGATGAATGAGCCCCCCGGAGCGCGTCTGCGGGTGCCTCTGTCGGGCCTGACCATTGCGGAGAACTTCCGCGACACCAGCGGACAGGACGTGCTGCTGTTTATCGACAATATTTTCCGCTTTACCCAGGCGGGCAGCGAGGTTTCAGCGCTGCTGGGGCGTATGCCCTCTGCTGTGGGCTATCAGCCCACCCTGGCCACGGAAATGGGTACTCTGCAGGAGCGTATCACCTCTACTCGCAACGGCTCCGTTACCTCGGTGCAGGCCATCTATGTCCCCGCCGACGACCTGACGGACCCGGCCCCGGCTACGGCCTTTGCCCATTTGGATGCCACCACGGTGCTGGACCGCGGCATTTCCGAGCTGGGCATTTACCCGGCAGTGGATCCCCTGGCCTCCACCTCCCGAATCCTGGAACCGGATGTACTGGGGCACCGGCACTATAGCACGGCCCGTGCCGTGCAGAGCGTGCTGCAAAAGTATAAAGAGCTGCAGGACATCATTGCCGTACTGGGCATGGACGAGCTGAGCCTGGAGGATAAGGCCACGGTGAATCGCGCCCGTCGCATCCAGCGCTTTTTGTCCCAGCCGTTCCATGTGGCGGAGAACTTTACCGGCATGGCCGGTAAATATGTGCCGCTGGAGGAGACCATCCGGGGCTTTGAGATTATTCTGGGCGGCGAGTGCGACAACATCCCGGAGCAGGCATTCCTTATGTGCGGGACCATCGACGATGTGCTTGCCAAGGGCAAGAAGATGTAAGAGGTGCCTATGAAAGACGGGATCCATTTGGAGATTGCCACCGCCGGCGGCAGCGTGTATGATGACATGGTCAGCTATGTGGAGCTGCCGTTTTCCGGCGGCAGTGTGGGCGTTCTGAAAGACCATGCGCCCATGCTGGGTGCCATTGAGGACGGCGTTGTCACCGCCCGGAAGGAGAACGGCGCTACGGAATTCATCGCCGTGAACCTGGGCGTGGCGAATGTCGTGCATAATGAGGTGACGCTGCTGGTTCGCACAGCGGAGCGGGCCGAAAATATTGACCTGCCCAGGGCGGAGGCTGCTGAGAAGCGGGCCCGTGATCGATTGGCAGAGCGCAGCGCCAACCTGGATGTAAAGCGCGCACAGATAGCCCTGCACCGGTCTTTAACCCGGCAGGCAGCTGTGCTCATGATGAAGGGCCGATGACGGCAGCAGCGTAAAACAAGGGACGATCAGGAAAAAGAGATCAAGCCACCGCATCGGCCGATGCGGTGGCTCTTTTGCGTGGCCATGGGGGACAGATTGCCGCGCCGGTGACATCGGGCACTGGTCTGCAATGACAGGAGTTATAAGAAATGCGGCACAAGCCCGGGCGGGGCGTCGGGGACATCGACCCACGCAAAATTACGATAAAAAGTGTGGTGCGTAGCTTGGGCAGCAAAAAGCAAGAGGATACCGAAGTACCCTCTTGCTTTTTGAATGCGGATAAGAATCAGAAGCTCTTGATGATATCAACGATTTCAGAACCGATGCGCTTCTGAGCCTCCACGGTGGCGGCGCCGATATGCGGCGTGCAGGAAACCATGGGATGGCTATACAGGGCCTTGTTGGTGGCGGGCTCATCGGCGTAGACATCCAGGCCGGCGGCACGGACCTTGCCGGACTCCAGGGCCGCCAGCAGAGCGGCCTCGTCCACATTGGTGCCGCGAGAGGTGTTGATGATCACCACGCCGTCCTTCATCTTGGCGATATTCTCGGCGGAAATCAGAGCGCCGCCATCCACAGCGGGAGCGTGGACGGAAACGAAGTCGGACTGGGCCAGCAGCTCATCCATCTCCACATAGGGGATGCCCAGCTGCTCCTCGATACCGGGGATGTGGAAAATATCAAAAGCAATCACCTTCATGCCGATGGCCTTGGCCATGACGCCCAGGTGCTGGCCGATGCGGCCGAAGCCCACGATGCCCAGGGTCTTGCCCTGCAGCTCGATGCCCTTGCCGTAAGCCTTCTTCTCCCACTTGTCCTCACGCATGGTGTGGCCGGCGATGGAGAGATAGCGGGCGCAGGAGAACATATGACCCATGGCCAGCTCGGCCACGGACTGGGAGGAGGCACGGGGGGTGTTCTTCACGGTGATGCCGCAGGACTCAGCATACTTGACGTCAATATTGTCAACGCCCACGCCACCGCGGATGATGAGCTTGAGCTTGCCGGTCTTGGCCTCGTCAATGTGGTTGGCGCGGACCTTGGTCTTGGAGCGGACGACGACGGCGTCGAACTCGCGCAGCGCAGCGCCCAGCTGATCCGGCTCATAGAACTGCTCGACAACTTCGTGACCTGCCTCGCGCAGCTGCGCCATAGCGGTCTTATCCATACCGTCGGTAACCAGAATACGCATAATTGTAATCTCCTTATAGAATATTTTTGTTTGTAAATACGGGCTGCCACAACCAGTGTGCAAACAGATCCCGCAATAATAGCTTTTTACGTGGGTGCGGTGGGGAATTGCTGGGCGGACAGCAGTGTCCGCCCAGCAAATTTATTACTTGTGCTCGGCCTCGAACTTTTTCAGGAACTCTACCAGAGCCTGGGCGCCTTCGATGGGCATGGCATTATAGACGCTTGCGCGGAGGCCGCCCACGGACTTGTGGCCCTTGAGATTATCGTACCCTGCGGCCTTGGTGGCGGCGACCACCTCGGCGTCCAGCTCGGCGGACTCGGTGACGAAGGGGATGTTCATCAGGCTGCGGAACTGGGGCTCCACGGTGCCGTTGAACATCTTGGAGGAATCCAGGAAGTCATAAATGACCTTGGCCTTGGCGATGTTGCGCTTGTGCATCTCCTCCAGGCCGCCGATGCTCTTGAGGTACTTGAACACCTTGCCGCAGCAGTAGATATCCCAGCAGTTGGGGGTGTTGTACATGGAGCCGTTGTCGGCGTGCGTTTTATACTTCATGTAGATGGGCATCTTGGGATCCACATCGTCGCGGATCAGATCCTCGCGGATGATGACGATCACCATGCCGGCGGGCCCCACGTTCTTCTGCACGCCGGCATAGATCAGGCCATAGTCGGAGACATTGCAGGGCTTGGAGAGGAACATGGAGGACTGGTCGGACACCAGCACATGGCCCTTGGTGTTGGGCAGCTTATTCCAGGTGACGCCGTGGATGGTCTCATTCTCGCAGATATAGACATAGTCGGTATCCTCGGGGATGTCCAGGTCGGAGCAATCGGGAATGTAGCTGTAGTTCTTATCCTTGGAGGAGGCGGCCACGATGACCTCACCGTATTTCTTGGCCTCAGCAATGGCCTTCTTAGACCAGGCACCGGTCTCGACATATACGGCCTTGCCGTTCTTCATCAGGTTCCAGGGAATGGCGGCGAACTGCAGGGTGGCGCCGCCCTGGATGAACAGGACCTTATAGTTATCGGGGATGTTCATCAGGTCACGCAAATCAGCCTCGGCCTCGTCGATGATCTGCTGGAACACCTTGGAGCGGTGGCTCATTTCCATGACGCACATGCCGCTGCCGCGGTAGTTCATCATCTCGTCGCGAATCTCCTCCAGAACGGGCTCCGGCATCATAGCGGGACCGGCGGAAAAGTTAAAAGTCCGGTTGTACTTCATTTGATAATACCTCCTGTTATGTGTTGTGATCAAGGTATACGGGGTATACGGTTTACACTAATATAGTATAGAGCATTCCGCCGGGAGAATCAACCATAAAAATCCACATTTTTTGAGTTTATCTTAAAAACTTTTAGAGAGATGGATGAAGAGAGAACGTCCGGGGCTGAGGGGTCTTACCGCCGCAGGGACAGGGGCCGGGTTCCGGATAAAAAATCACATATGCGGCGATTGACAGGGAGGGATAAAGATGATATAAAAAAGAAAGAATTTCGGCGGATCTACGGGAAAGGATGGCGGCACACGGTGGGCAAATGGAAGAAATATATGGCGCATATAGGGACTTATCCTGCAGCCCTGGGAAAGTGGCTGGCGGTGGGAGGATTCATTGGCGGTATTGGCGGCGTGATCGGATCGCTGTTCCACATCGGCGTGAACTATGCCACCCAAACCCGGGGCCAGCACCCATGGATCCTGTATCTGCTGCCGGCGCTGGGCCTGATTATTGCGGGGCTGTACCGGGTGACAAAGGTGGAGGGCAAGGACACCAACGCCGTCATTGAATCTGTGCATTTCGGGAAAAACGTGCCGGTGCTGCTGGTGCCGGTGATCTTTATTGCAACCGTCCTGACCCACCTGGGGGGCGGCAGCGCCGGCCGGGAGGGCGCGGCCCTGCAGATCGGCGGCGGCATCGGACACACCACCGGGCGGCTGCTGCGCCTGGGGGAAAAGGATCTGCCATTGGCAACGCTGTGCGGCATGAGCGCGGTGTTCTCGGCCCTGTTCGGAACGCCCCTGACGGCGACGATCTTCGCTATGGAGGTCATCAGTGTGGGGGTATTTTACTATGCGGGGCTGCTCCCGTGCCTGACGGCGGCGCTGATGGGCTATTTGGTGAGCCTGCTCATGGGTGTGCCGCCCACGAGATTCACCGTGGCGAACCCCGGGCTGGATGCCTGGACCATGGTGCTGGTGATCCTGCTGGCCATCGGCTGCGCGGTGGCGAGCATCCTGTTCTGCCGGGGGCTCCAGGAGACGGGCCGCTTGGCGGCGAAGCTCCTGCCCAGCCCCTTTGTGCGGGCCTTTGTGGGCGGCGTGCTGGTCATCGGGCTGACGCTGCTGGTGGGAAACGGCGACTACAACGGCGCCGGGATGGAGGTAGTGGAGCGGGCCATGAGCGGCCAGGTGCGGTCCTGGGCGTGGCTTTTAAAGCTGCTGTTCACCGCCGTGACCATTGGATTTGGATTCAAGGGCGGCGAGGTGGTGCCGTCGTTCTTTGTGGGGGCCTGCTTCGGCTGTGTGCTGGGGGGCTTTTTGGGCTTGCCGGCGGGCTTCGGCGCAGCCATCGGACTGGTGGCGGTATTCTGCGGGGCGGTGAACTGCCCCATTGCGTCGGTGTTTCTGAGCATTGAGCTGTTCGGCACCGGGGACCTGCTGTATTTTGCCATGGCCTGCGCCATCAGCTATCTGCTGTCCGGCTACTGCGGTCTATACAGCAGCCAAACTATTCTCTATTCCAAAATGCGTGCAGAGTTCATCAACATCCATACCAATGAGAACGAGGAGAAGCACGGATAAAAACAACTGGCGAAAAATCTTTGAATTTTTCGCCAAAAGGTTTGTAGGTTGCTGCGCGCATAATTTCGGCGTAAAAGGCCGAAATTCCACTACTTCTCGCCTGAGAGGTATTTTTCCCCACGCGCATGTCGCGGTGAAAAATGATCCCAATTTTTTGCGCCTGCGGGCGCAAACTCTGCGAGGCTTTTTGGATAAATAATTACCTCCCCGGCCATACTGAAGGGAGTATGGTTGGGGAGGTATTTTTATGGATCTGCTGCATGTGGCCGTGACATCGCTGGTGTCCCTGGCGGCCATGTTTTTGCTGACGAAGCTCATGGGAAACAAGCAGGTATCTCAGATGAACCTGTTTGACTATGTCATCGGTATCACCATCGGCTCCATCGCCGCGGAGATGGCCACGGAGCTGGATACCCCGGAAAATTCCCTGCTGGCTATGGCGGTGTATGCCGTGGCGGCGGTGTGCATCTCGCTGCTGACCAACAAGTCGCTGCGGGTCCGGCAGCTGATGACGGGCAAGCCGCTGATCCTCATGGACGGCGGGACCCTCTATCGGAAAAATCTGAAAATAGCCAAAATGGACTTGAGCGAATTTCTCATGTACTGCCGCATCGGGGGCTATTTTGATCTGAGCCAGATCCAGACAGCCCTGCTGGAGCATAACGGCACGGTGACCTTTCTGCCGGTGGAGCTGCAGCGTCCCGCGACGCCTGCGGACCTCTCTCTGCAGCCGGATCAGACTCTGCTCCAGACCCCGGTGATCCTGGACGGAGAGGCGCTGCCGGGCAACCTGCAGCGGGTGGGCAAGGACATGACCTGGCTCATGCGGCAGCTTCAAAGCCAGGGCTATCATACGCCGGAGGAGGTGCTTTTGGCCATGGCGGACGGGAATCGTCTGACGATTTTCCCCATGGAGAGCAAGAAAAAACCGGCGGATCTGACGGATAAATAAGGAAACAGCTTCAAAGCGGAGGCCGGGTGGCCTCCGCTTTTAGACTTTGCGAGACTTTTTGAAAAAGCAGGGAGCGCGAGATGGAATGCCTTAGAACAGGCGCTGCTTTTTGGCGATGACCTGGCCATCTACCCGGAGGAGCTGCTTGCCGCCGGGGGTAAACTCCGTTTCGATGGCGTGGCCGCCCACCCGGGCGCTGATGGTATAGCCGGACTCCACAACGCCCTCCTCACGGCCATAGACCTTGCCGTCCACAATGAGCTCCGTGAGGCCGTAGCTGCGGCGGACCTCGATCTCGTGGCTGCCGTAGACGGCGGACAGGAGGGTGCGGTGCTTCTTATCCGTGGGCTGGCCCAGGGAGGGGGTGTTGGGAATGTCCCCCTGGGAGGCATCGTAAAATTCCGTGTTCATAGGCAGGGACTCCGGGGTGTCGGCCCCCTCCAGAGCCTCCCGGCTCCGGCGCACACCGGAGATAAGAATCCACAGGACCAAGCCATGGATCACAAAGTCAAGAATATCCGTCAGAATATCCGACACGGACAGCTCGATGACATAGTAAAGGAGCATGGCGGCGGTGTCCACGGAGAACAGCACCAGGGCGGCGATGAGCCAGCCGCGCCTCTTTTTGGATAGCAGGCAGCACAGAAGGTACACCACCAGTATCACCAAGGCGATGAGAATGCCTATGACCAGGTAAACGGGGTCCCAGGTATAATCATAGAATACCCGGGCGTAAATCGCTACCAGATATGAGATAAAGCATGAAAACAAAAAATAGGTGTCTGAGCCCAGCAGAGCGAAAAGAACATTGACAGCGGACAGGGCCAGCAGGATCCATAGATTGGTGCGAGCGGTCTTATAGGCAGCAAGAGGGCTGTTCTTTTTCATGGTACTTCTCCTTGTTTCTATTTATTTTAAAAGGGGAGGACTTAAAAGGGGAGGACGGATTGCCACACCGATGACATCGGTCACTGGTTCACAATGACAGGGCTATTACAGGGGTATGGCACTTTGCACGGGCGGGCTCACAGAAGCTTTCCGGCCAGGCGGCCGCTGGACCAGGCCCACTGGAGGTTATAGCCGCCGCAATCGCCGTCTATGTCCAGCAGCTCGCCGCAGGCGTAAAGGCCCGACACCAGCCGGCTTTGCAGAGTGCGGGGATCAAATTCCGAGGTGTCCAGTCCGCCGGCAGTGACCTGGGCCTGGTCAAAGCCGCAGGTGCCGGTGATGGGAAGGGCAAAATGGGTGGCCTGCCTTGCAATGCGCCGCAGGTCGTCCCGAGTGAGCCCGGCCGCCCTTTGATTGGTAAAACCGGCGGATTTGCAGATCATCTGTCCCAGACGG
>OHCI01000789.1_pt1 | contig 9595 bp, 8 predicted proteins | sample 1566751 | NCBI WGS metagenome assembly OHCI01 (sample SAMEA3879609, study PRJEB24766) | human gut metagenome | biome: human-associated habitat; feature: feces | place: USA | collected 1985/1987
CTCTGCTTTCACGATCTCTCCGTTCTCTACTTTACCAAGTACACGAAGCGGCTCCTGCTCACTCTTCTCTTCTTCTCCACCAATAAATGGGATGATATTTCCAACCATTTCCGGCCAGTCTTTGAATGTCTTACCTGCTCCGGAAATTGCCTGGTATGTTGTAACAACCAGCTCTTTTGGTCCGAACTCTTTCCATGCTGCAAGACAAGGTGCGTAGCTCTGAATTGAGCAGTTTGGTTTTACTGCAATAAATCCGTGCGTTGTTCCAAGGCGCTTCTTCTGATCTTTGATAACTTCAAAATGCTCTGCATTGATCTCCGGTACTACCATCGGTACATCCGGTGTCCAGCGGTGTGCGCTGTTGTTAGATACAACCGGTGTCTCTGTCTTCGCATATGCTTCTTCAATTGCTTTGATCTCGTCTTTGGACATATCCACTGCACTGAATACGAAATCAACTGTAGATGCTACGTGCTCTACATCATTTACATTAAGAACTACCAGCTTCTTAACAGCTTCCGGCATCGGTGTATCCATTTTCCAACGGTCACCTACTGCTTCTTCATATGTCTTACCTGCAGAACGTGGGCTTGCTGCTACTGTTACAACTTCAAACCATGGATGGTTCTCAAGCAGAGAAATAAATCTCTGTCCTACCATACCTGTTGCTCCAAGGATACCTACTCTTAATTTCTGCTCCATTGTTTTCTTCTCCCTTTTCTTCTTATTTTCTATCTTCTATCCAAACATTCTCTTTCAATTCTCTTTATATAATGAAAGAAAGCATTCAGTTATTTTTGCTCTCTGTGATGATTCATTACTCTGTCACAAGATAAGCTTCTTCGATAGCAATCACTTTCTCCATTGCCGCTTTTCCCGGTGCACCGATCGTATTTCTCATCTCCACACAGGTCTTCATGCTGATTGCGTCATAAATATCTTCTTCAAACACCGGTGAAATCGCTTTGAATTCTTCCATTGTCATATCATCCAGTGCTTTCTTATGCTCAATACAGTACAGTACGAGTTGTCCCACGATTCCATGTGCATCCCGGAACGGAACTCCATGATTCACCAGATAATCTGCTGCGTCTGTCGCATTGGTAAATCCATGCTTCGCACTCTCTTCCATGCGTACATTATTAAACTTCATTGTCTTAAGCATTCCTGTAAAGAGTGCCAGACATCCTTTTGTTGTATCTATTGCGTCGAATACGAGTTCTTTGTCTTCCTGCATGTCTTTATTATAAGCAAGCGGAATTCCCTTCATCGTTGTCAGAAGAGAAGTCAATGCTCCGTAAACTCTTCCCGTCTTACCACGGACAAGCTCCGCAATATCCGGATTCTTCTTCTGTGGCATAATACTGCTTCCTGTACTGTAAGCATCATCAATATCCACAAACTGATATTCGTTGGAATTCCAGATGATCACTTCCTCTGAGAATCTGCTTAGATGCATCATCACAGTTGACATTGCTGACAAAAGCTCGATCAGATAATCTCTGTCAGATACAGAATCCATACTGTTCAGTGTCGGCCCAGCAAAGTCCAGAAGCTCTGCTGTGTACTCTCTGTCAAGCGGATAAGTTGTTCCGGCAAGTGCTCCGGCTCCCAGCGGACAGTAATTCATTCTCTTATAAATATCTTTCATTCTGGATCTGTCACGCTTGAACATCTCGAAATAAGCTCCCATATGATGTGCAAGTGTGATCGGCTGTGCCTTCTGAAGATGTGTGAATCCCGGCATGTAAGTTTCGACATTCTCTTTCATCAGTTTCAGAAGAACTTCCAAAATCTCTTTAAGAAGTGCATCTAACTCAATAATCTCATCTCTTGTATAAAGTCTCATATCCAGTGCAACCTGGTCGTTTCTGCTTCTTCCTGTATGCAGCTTCTTTCCTGCATCCCCGATCCGGTCGATCAGGTTTGCCTCAACAAAGCTGTGAATATCTTCATATTTATCTGTAATCTCAAGTGTTCCGTTTTCCACATCCTCACGGATCCCGTTCAGTCCATCAATGATCTGTTTCTTCTCATCCTCCGTCAGAATCCCCTGCTTTGCAAGCATTGTCACATGTGCAATACTTCCGCGGATATCCTGCTCATAGAATCTCTTGTCGAAAGAGATGGATGCGTTAAAATTATAAACCAGCTGATCTGTCTCTTTTGTAAAACGACCGCCCCATAACTGTGCCATCTGCCTTTCCCCTTTTCTATTATATCGTATTTGCCCATTAGTTTATCACACTAAAGTGTCAAATGTCTACTACAAACTTGCAAAATATACCTGATTTCGACGAATTCTGTAGATTTTTTCTTATTTTCTGCTATTTTAATCACTTCTTCCGTCATTTCACACACATTTTTCTGCCTGACGTGCTTTATAGGAGAACTCACATCCACAATAATCCTGACGGTAAAGACCATAGATCCCGGACAGTTCGATGGATCTCTTATATCCGTTCTTCTTCTTGAAATCAGAAAGCAGATATTGTACACCATATTCTTCACCAACACGTTGTCCGATCTCATTCAACTTCTGCGCATTCTTCATCGGACTTATACTAAGTGTTGTTGTAAAATAGTCAAATTCTCCGGCTACTGCAACTTCTGCGGATTCCTTCAGACGAAGTTCATAGCATCCCATGCATCTCGAACCGCCCTCTCTCACTTCTTCCAGCCCTTTTGCCATCTCATAAAACCGGTCGCGATCATATTTACCAGCTAAAAATGATACCGGATAGCGGAAATGCATCTCTTCAATCAATTTCTGCTGTTCCAGGATGCGCTTTGTGTATTCACTTTCCGGATAAATATTCGGATTGTAATAAAACACGGTGATTTTAAAATACTTTGATAAATACTCTAATACATAACTACTGCACGGTGCGCAGCAACTATGCAGTAAAAGAGTTGGTACTCTTTCTTCCTTTTCCAGTCTTGTCAGAAGCTTCTCCAGCTCTTTCTGATAATTGATTTTCTGTAAATTCATTTTCATCATTCTCCTATATCTTTGTTCCAGATCAATCATTCCTTTTTTCTAAAACGCCTGACATGTTCATTGATTCACTCTCAGGATTATTTTTACATATCATAACATTAACTACTACTGAAATGGAGTCTTCAATGAATTCTCTTCTGGAACTTCATAACATATATTATTCTTATCACACATTGGACGCAGAAACAAGGGCTTTATCTGATCTTTCCTTTTCCGTGCAACCTGGAACCTTCACAGCAGTTGTCGGTCCTTCCGGATGCGGCAAATCTACACTTCTTTCCCTGATCTGTGGATTGATGAAGCCAGATGCAGGAGAAATCCTGTTAAATGGTATCCCTCTCAAGGAAAATTCCCCCCTGATTGGCTATATGCTCCAACACGATCATTTACTGGACTGGCGCAGTATTTACCGGAATGTCACCCTCGGTCCGGAAATCTGCGGCACACTAAATACTGCAACCAAAAAACGTGCGTATGAGCTTCTCGAACAATATGGTTTAAAACAATTTGCTTCTGCACGTCCCTCCCAGCTTTCCGGAGGAATGCGCCAGCGTGCCGCCCTGATTCGGACTCTGCTGCCTGATCCGCAACTCTTACTGCTTGATGAGCCCTTTTCCGCTCTGGATTATCAGACCAGGCTGACCGTCAGCGACGACATCGGCCAGATTATCCGACAGAGTGGAAAGACCGCACTTCTTGTCACTCATGATCTATCGGAAGCAGTCAGCCTTTCCGACCGGGTCATTGTCCTCACCAACCGTCCTGCCAAAGTCCGTTGCGAAATTCCGATTTTCTTTAAATTAGAACAAGACACACCTTTAAATCGGCGGAATGCACCTGAATTCAAACACTACTTTAATCAAATCTGGAAGGAGCTAAACCATGACAACTGAGCATCTTCGTTTTCTCAAAAAATTCCGCAGACGCCGACGGATGGTCGTCTTTCTGCGGATTCTGATTCTTTTCTTATTCCTGTTACAATGGGAAATCTGTGCCGATACCGGAGTTGTTGATTCCTTTATCTTCAGCAGCCCTTCCCGTATCATAACCTGTTTTCTGAAAATGACAGAGGATGGTTCTGTCTTTCACCATATTGGAATCACCCTGTATGAGACACTTGTCAGCTTTCTTCTGGTCACACTTACCAGCATTCTGATTGCAATCCTCCTCTGGTGTTTCCATGGACTTTCCGAAATTCTTGACCCTTACATGGTTGTCCTAAATAGCCTGCCAAAATCTGCCTTGGCGCCCTTACTTATTGTCTGGCTGGGTGCCAATACCACAACCATTGTTGTTGCCGGAATGTCCGTTGCAATTTTCGGAAGTATCCTGAACCTCTACACCAGTTTTTCTACGATCGACCAGGAAAAAATTCGTCTGATCTACACACTACATGGAAAACGCAGGCATGCGCTGACCAAGGTGGTTCTTCCTGGTTCCATTCCGGCAATCATCAGTAATATGAAAGTCAATATTGGACTTTGTCTTGTCGGAGTTATCATCGGTGAATTTCTAGCCGCAAGAAGCGGACTTGGATACCTGATCATCTATTCCAGCCAGGTATTTAAACTTGACTGGCTTCTGATGAGTATCTGCATTCTATGTATCATTGCAGTGCTATTGTATGCGATAATTGGTCTGATAGAAAAGTGGTATCTGAAAAAGACGGGGTGACAGTATTGATCTGTCATCCCGTCTTTTTCATTATTCAAAACTTCCTGTCGGTCCAGTAACAAGAATCAATAAATGCTGTATCACTGTACTTCTTTTATTATCTTCCGAATCACATTGACATCTTCTTCTAATTCATCCGCAATCTGCTCAAGTGATTTTTGCTTCTGCAGTTTTCTCTTTACTTTTTCCTTTAACAGATCATCCCTTCCCTGCTGGATTCCTCGCTTCATTCCATCTCTTACGCCATCGTCATACATTTCTTGAATTGCTTCACACATATTGATTATCTCCTCCTCATTCTCGGTCTCACCTGGTATCTGTTTCATATTTAAAAATGCCTTCATCGCCTGACTTGTCTCATGGTCAACCTTTTGAAAGAATTTCTTATTTTCATTAACATAGTTTCTTAATCCATCCTTATCTTTTCTATATTTTAGCATAGTTAGTATCACTTGTAAATCCTCAGAGAACCGCTCTATTTCCTCTAAGCGTTCTGCATCTACCAGATTAATCCTATAATTTGGAAGATATTTTTCAAGAATTGCTTTTTCTTTTTCCGTTCCTTCTAATCGAAACATGTCATATAAGTCCACCGGCCCGTCCCACGGCTCTGATCCATAATAAAATACGAGCGAAATAATCGGCGTTAATCGATCTGTTCTTCGAAAACGAGATAAGTATTCTCCAGCTGTAAGATGTTCTAACGGCTGTCCTGTTTTTTTAGCCTGCCTTCGGCCCTCTGTAAAACGTTCCCAGTTATTTCGAATCTGTGTTTCATAATCCATTCCGTCATAAAGCATCACTTTATGTGGCATAGCATAATGAATCTTATCTTGTGCTTCATTCGCAAGAAGTACAAGCGTCGCCTGGTTCTTCCATCGCATAATAATGTCTCGGTATTTCTTCATACTTTTCGTTTTTCCTACTCTGTTTTTCACATTAACAGATGAGACTGGATTTACCTCTTCTAAATCTTCAGCCAATATCACATTCTCTCCACCATAAATCACACCATTAAATAAATTTGCGAATCGATTTTTTTCACTTAGCCAGATATTGACATTAACATCTGCTTTTCCCATAGACAGTTCCTCCCTGGTTTTTATTCTTTTGTTTTTAAATCATCAAAAATGGAATCTCTTGCTGATATAGCCTTGAAAATGAGATATTGTTATCTCTTCGATAACATGTTCAGACAAATGAAATATAGAAATATATGTCTGAGATTTTGATGTGGATTAACTATAGCAAAATAAACTGCTGCTGTCAATGATAAAAATCGACCTGGATCCATAGGAATCAAAACAACAATTCAAAAATCCAGGCCATTCACTATTTATTCATTTTTCAGAAACATTCTCCCTGAAAATGCTATGTGCGCTCTCTCATAAAACTCGCACTCAACCGGGCAGATTGGGTGATACAATGGATCAGCTACTACGATCTGAGCGTTTTTCAGGGCGTTTTCCATCTCTTCTTCACCAGACACTTTTAAATCCTGACTTCCAATCAGTCCATCCGTTTCCTCTAATGGACAAAGAACCTTTGTTTTATAGTGATATTCTTTTTCAATTAAAGCTGCAAGAGATGTTGTTGTAACCGGCTCACCGATCAGAGTAACTATTTGTGATTTCCAATCTTCTATAGCTGTATTCTTTTCCCATTCTTTTCGATCTTCCAATGCCGGCATAGGTATTTTCTTTTCCAAAGCTTCACTGATTCTCTCTGCATATTCTTTATAAGGGGTTCCGATCACATAAGGGGTTCCAAACTTTTCTTTTAACGCTTTTGCTGCCCGCAGCCCAACTGATGACATGACAAGGTTGATCTCTGCATTTCCTGCTTTTACAAGATCTTCCAAACTGTCTCCCATCGCCCAGGTTGAAAGGATCTCCCATCCACATTTCTCCAGATTATTTTTTAATTCTTCTACTCTGGGAAATGGACCAAAATCTAGTGGTGTTGCTCCAAGCAGGTTTACTGTCCGTTTTGCATAGTTTCCTCTTGCTTCCTTTTCTGTAACAAATCTTTTTGCAATTTCTTCGAATGCGATTCCTGCTCCATATACATAATCATGCATTCCATTTGTCGGCACTGCAAAGGATGGTATTCCTGTTTCAATTTCCAGCACTTTCGCCAGTGCCGGAAAATCGGTTCCATTCATAAATGGAATCGGTGAACTGACAAGTGCGATAAATTTCGGATGAAATTCACGTGCTGCTTCTTTGATATCTGATAAAAATTTTTCGTCATTTCCCATGACCGCATCAATCTCTGTCAGACCTGAAATAAAAATCAGGCTATCCTGATCGTACCAGCGAATTTCATCATGTGTATTATAGGTAGAATTGCAGCCGGATGAATCGTGCATCACGACCATGCCTCCCAACTCATAAAGCGCAGAACAGACACCTGATACATCTGAAGTATAAATCGGTATGATTCGATATGATTGTCTCATATGTAGCTTGTGCACCCCCATCCTTTTCTTACGATCATTGTTTTCGGATCTTTTTCATTCAAAAATGCTTCTTCCATAAGTTCCGCTGTCCTTCGGATTCCGTCAAATCCTTGCAGGCTGGCTCCCTGAACCAGATTTACAAAGTAATGACTTCCTGTAGACCACGCTGCTTTCTGACCGATTGCAAGTGTCTTTTCCGAAGGATACGCTTCATGCAGTACACGCATCTTTGCATGAACTGTCGCACGAAGTTCCAGTTTTGGTGCATTTACTTTCAGCCATTCAAATACTTCTTTTTCTTCCGGACTTATACTGTCCAGAAAAACAGTCTTTACGTTAAATCCATGTATCAGCAAAAGCCTGGCCAGTCCAAGTGGACGCGGATGGAAAGTATAATCAATCGTAATTGGAGCATTTCCAATAATTTGTTTTGCATGATTTAACGCTTCTTCGCAAAGTGTGATTTTCTTTTCCATCCATTCACTTAGAATCTGCTTTCCTTCCACTCCCAAAGAATTCCACAGAGTCTCTTCTTCGTTTCTGATTTCTTCATAATCAAAACTAAGTGGCAGATAAAGAAATGCTCTTCTTAATCTTTCTGCCAGTGTTTCAATCCCGTACTTTCCAGATGGATAACAACAGAGAAATGTTCCCGCATTTCCCAATTCTTCATACTCTTCCCATGTGCTGCAATCTTGCAATTCTCTGACTTTATATCCTGCTATAGCTAGCAATTCCTTTAAATCACAGCTTAGATCTAACGCAAAGTCACTCCCCAATATGGAAATCTGTTTTGTATCCATTTTATTCCGATCGGGATTCAGTGGTTCATACATTGCTTTTCGAAGCTTTTGATCCGGTGTTGGTCCATGTTTTTGCATAATTGGATCCATATAGCATCTCAAAAATCTGATTTCTGGAAATCGTTGCTCCAGTTCCCTATAAATCCGCTCCAGATCGCATCCGACAAAATGATGAAGGCATACTGTAAACAGAAGAACTGCCTTCGGCATTTTCTGTCCCGTCTTTTCCTCGCGTTCTTTTAGTTTTCTTAAAATATCTGCCGTTCCTTCGATCGTCACATCTTCCAGATTGCCGTTCAGAAGATCCTCTTCTTCCACGATCACAAAGGAAAATTGGACCTCCGGATTTCCCTCCACCAGCCCCCTCACCGCCTGACGGGTCTTTTCTTTTCGGTTATAGCAGGTAAACAGTGCCAGTACAGAATCCAAATCGTTCTCTCCCTTTCAGTATTCCCAATTTACAGTCGAAACATTTCTCTGGTCGCCTCTTCCACGGAAAGCCGGGGGTAGGCGTAGGGCCCTAAGTCGAATTGTCTGTTGAGAGGCCGTCCGGCTACGGCGCAAGCGGCCTTGTAGCCCGCCTCCCGCATCATAGCAAGGACTTCCTCATCATAGCGCCCATTGGAATAGGCGTAAATGCTCACTTCTTTTCCCAGAAGCTGCTGGAGGGCATCCTTGGACCCAAAGATTTCCTCCCGGCGCTCCGCCTCCCCCACCTGGGTCAGCACCCGGTGCCGGGTGCCGTGGGCTCCGACGGTGCACAGGGGGTCCGCCGCCAGTTCCAGAAGCTGATCCTTGCTGAGATATCCCGGCTCTCCCACAAAGCCAGAGCTGACGAAGAGGGTAAAGGGGATCTTCCGCTCCTTCAGGGCCGGGTAGGCAACGGTATAGGCATCCTGAAGCCCGTCGTCAAAGGTGATGGCGCAGAGTCCCGGATAATCCTTATCTTCCATGGTCTGGGCCAATGAAGCGTAGGTATGGGGCCGGTCCAGGAACCGCAAAAAGGCATCGGTTTCCAGAGTCAGGCTCAGAAGTTTCTCCGGCTGGGTAGTCACATGGTGGAACATGTAGATATCGCTGCACTTCCTCAGGTGCCAGAGCTTATTCAGCACCCGCTTCACTTCCATTTTCGCCTTCATGTCCGCTTCCTCCTACATGCTGCCTTCCTTTTTCAGAACGGAGCCAACGGTTTTCACCAATATTTTCAGGTCCAGTCCCAGGGACCACTCGTCGATATACTTGGTGTCCAGCTTGACCACTTCCTCAAAGTCTGTGATATTGCTCCGGCCGGAGACCTGCCACATGCCGGTGATGCCGGGGCGCATGGCCATCCGGGCCCGGTGGTGATCTTCGTAGAGCACCCACTCGTTGGGGGCCGGGTTCCCACCAGACTCATATCTCCCTTCAGCACGTTGAGGAACTGGGGAAATTCGTCCAGGCTGGTCCTGCGGATAAATTCACCGATGCCGGTCTTTTTGGTGCCGTCCGGCAGCAGCTTGTTGCCGATGACCCGGGGATCCCACTCCAGCTTGAACATAAAGCCGCCGGAGACCCGATTCTCCTGCATATATTTCTTTTTCAGCTCGTCGGCGTTGGGATACATACTGCGGAATTTGTACATCCGGAACACCTTGCCATTCCGGCCGATCCGCTCCT